>Ga0315268_10004342_pt1 | contig 15402 bp, 15 predicted proteins | sample C1_top_MG_FD_204535 | JGI IMG/M metagenome (GOLD analysis project Ga0315268, IMG submission 204535) | Sediment microbial communities from Yellowstone Lake, YNP, Wyoming, USA - C1_top | ecosystem: Environmental > Aquatic > Freshwater > Lake > Sediment | place: USA: Wyoming | collected 2017-08-01
CGACGGCGTGGCGATCTGGGACCATTTCGTCAGCCGCGGAGTCCGGCGCGATCCCGTCCTGGAGTCCTGGACCACGCTCGCGGCGCTGGCCGGGAGCACCAGCCGGCTGCGCCTCATGACGTTCGTCCTCAACGTGATGAACCGGCCTCCGTCGGTCGTCGCCCGGATGGCGGCCACGCTCCAGGAGGCGAGCGGCGGCCGCCTGGTGCTGGGGATCGGCATCGGCGGGCATCCGTTGGAGCATCTCGCCTACGGGATCCCGTTCCCGGCGGCGCCCGAGCGGGTCGCGCGGCTGGAGGATGCGGTCGCGGTCCTCCGCGCGCTGTGGTCCGGCGGGCCGGTGAGCCGCGAATCGCCCTTCTACCCGCTCCGCGACGCGCACGCGTTCCCCATCCCGGAACCCGCCCCACCGATCATCGTGGGCGGCGAATCGGCGGCTGGCGCCGCGCTTGCCGGTCGGATCGGCGACGGCTGGACGGTGCCCGCAGCCCTGCTCGCGGTGCGCCTGCCCGTCTACCTCGGGGCGCTCGCCGGCATCGGGCGCGACCGGTCCACGACCAGCGTCCTCGCGGCATTCGACCTCGGCGCGGGCGAATCGCTGGCCGGGAGCCCGTGGGTGGAGGATCCCGCGGACACAGCGTCGCGCTGGCAGGCGGCCGGCGCCGACGGCGCCGTGGTCGGCGCGCGGACGGCCGACGACGTTGATCTGCTGGTGGAGGCGGCGGCTCGGCGCTGAGCGGCCGCGCATGGGAAGATCGTGGGCGTGACCACGATCCCGGGCTCCGGCAGCTCCGCGAGTCCCGACCACGTCGCCCCTCGCGCGCCGACGCACGGCTGCATTCGCTGCGGCGCGCCGATCCCGCTGGCGGACGCGCTCTGCTCGGCGTGCAACCCCGGCGGGCTGGAGCAGCCGGCCGCCTCCCAGGTGCACGGAACGGTCTTCGCGGGGATCGCGCTGGCGGTCGTCGCGATGCTCGTGGGTGCGACGTACCTCGTGGGCGGCGTCGGCCCGTTCACCGCGCAGCTGACCTCCGCGTCGCCGGTGAGCGGTGGACTGGTGCTGACGCTCGGGGTGACGAACGCCGGCCGCCGCGACGGCCAGGCCACCTGCCGGGTCTGGGATCCGGCCTATCTCGGCGACCCGCCAATCGAGACCTACGTGCGGACCCCGTCGATCCCCGCCGGCGGGGCGCTCACGTTCAAGCAGCGGGTGGCCGACCTGGGGACCGAGGCGCGGGTGTTCTCCGTGGACTGCTCCCGGTGACGACCGGGATCTGGGGCGCGGAGCTCTCGGCCGCGGTGGAGCTCGTGGAGCGGGCCGGCCGCCTGGTCGCCGCCCGCTTCGAGGACAGCGGCCCCATCGTCTACAAGGGAGCGCGCGACATCGTCACGGAGGTGGACCACGCCGCCGAGGCGCTGCTCCGCGCCGGCCTTGCCGAACGGTTCCCTGCCGACGCGTTCTACGGCGAGGAGTCCGGCCGGGACGCGACGATCGCGGCGCGGGTCTGGGTCTGCGACCCGGTGGACGGCACCATCAACTACGCCAACGGCCTGCCGTTCTTCTGTGTCTCGCTGGCGCTCGTCGCCGGTGGCCAGCCCGTGGTCGGCGTCGTCCACGATCCCCTTCGCCTGGAGACGTTCGCGGCCACGGCCGACGAGCCCGCGACGCTCAACGGCCGCGCGGCCCACGCCTCTGCCAAGGACCGCCTCTCCGACGTGGTGATGGCCCTCGCGGTTGGCGGCCACGCGCCGGCCCGCCGAATCGCCCGGGTGCGCCACGAGATCCGCGTCTCGCGCACGATGGGTTCCGCGGCGCTCTCACTGGCCTATGTCGCGAACGGCCGCTTCGACGCCTTCAGCCAGACCGTCGGGCTCTCCGCGTGGGACGTGGCCGCGGCCGGCTTCATCGCGGAGCGGGCGGGCGCCGTGGTGACGGACCTCCGCGGCGGTCCCTGGTTCGACCTCGCGGCCCCGGCCGGCGGGATGGGCATCCTCGCCGCGCCCGCGCCCCACCACGCCCGCCTGCTGGCACTCCTCGCCGAGGAGAAGTCCGAGGCGCCCGCCCGGCGCTCAGCCGGCCGGCCGCCAGCGGTGCGGCCTCCCCTCGAGGCCGGGTAGTCCCCAGCGCTCGCAGAAGGCCGGCCAGGCTTCCGGGTCGGCACCCTGCCAGCGCAGCGCGTCCGGCCCCGGCGTGCTCAGGGGCACGTCCGTGCGGAGCGTGGCGAGGTCGCGGAAGAGCAGGACGTCCGGCCAGCAGTCGCGCAGTGTCGCGGCCATCCGGTCGGCACCCCGCACCGAGCGCGGCCAGGTCGCGGTTGCCGCGTCCCGGATCCCCTCCAGGGTCCCGAACGCCGCGAGCAGCGCGGCCGCGCCCTTCGACCCGAAGCCCGCAATCCCGGGGAAGCCGTCCGCGGCGTCCCCCACGAGCGCCAGGTAGTCGGGGATCGCCGGGGGCGGCACGCCCCATTTGGCACGGACGCCCGCCTCGTCGTACGTGATGTCGCGCCGCCGGTCGCGGAGGACCACCCGGTCGGCGCGGACCACCTGCGCGAGGTCCTTGTCGGGCGTGCAGACCAGGATCCGCTCGACCCCGGGGGCGTTCGCCCAGGCCACGGCTGCCGTGGCGAGCGCGTCGTCGGCCTCGTATTCCACCATCGGCCAGAGGACGAACCCGAGGGCGGTGATCGCCTCCTCGGCGATGGGGAACTGGGCGAGGAGCTCCGGCGGCACGCCGGCTTCGCTCTTGTAACCCGGCCAGCGGTCGTTGCGGAACGAGCGGATCACGCGGTCGTGGGCGCAGCCGACGTGCGTGGCGCCTTCGTCCCGGACCAGGGCCAGAAGCGTCCCGGCCAGGCCCGCAACTGCCGTCAGCGGCATCCCGTCGCGGCCGCGGACCGGCGGGCGCGGGGCGTGGTGGGCGCGGAACAGCTCATAGGTCGCATCGACCAGATGGAGCTCCATCGGCGACCCTTTCTGCCGGCTGGGTTGCCGCGCGTCGGCGGGTGGCGGTCAGCCCGCGTCGGCGCCGGCGCCGGCGCCGCCGATCGCCTCGGCGTGACGCGCCTCCACCATCTCCTTGAGCCGCTCGAGGTCGGCCTGGAAGATGGCGCCGAGGATCGGCTTCTGGATCAGCTGGCCCAGGTTCGGGAAGATCGGCGGCACCAGCCGCTCGTCCCAGCGCACCAGCGTGCGCCGCGCATCGAGCGCCTCGAGCGCGATCCGCCCGGACCCGGCGAAGACCCCCACGTGCCGGATCCCGAAGGCGACCGGGGCGTCGTACTGGTCGATCTCGACCGGGTCCACGACGCCGACCAGGAAGATCCGGACGTCGGCCTCACCCCGCGTCCCGATCCCGACGGGTCCCGCGGTCAGCAGGCGCACGGAGCGCATCTCGCGCATCCAGAGCGGCTGGCGCTCGATGTCCGAGACCGCCTCCCAGACCGCGTCGATGGGCGCGTCGATCGCGATGGCCATCTTCATCGTGGGATCCGGCCCATCGCCAGATGCGATCACCGATCCCAGCCAGCGCTCGGCGGCCACCACGGCCCCGGCCGCGACGGCGCCGAACAGCGCGATGGTTCGCAGGCCTGTCATGCCACTCCTTCGGTGAAGGCCGCGGCGGACGGCGCCACCAGCTCCACGCCGGCATCGACAAGCTGGGCCAGCGCCGCGGCGCCGTCGCCCGCCTCGCGGTCCACGGCCCGGACGCCCTCGACGAGCACGCGGGTGGGATAGCCCAGGGCGACCGCGTCGAGCGCCGTGGCCCGGACGCAGTAGTCGGTGGCGAGCCCGCAGATCACCACCCGGCGGACGCCGTGCGCCCGAAGCAGCGCGGCGAGCTCCGTGGGAACGACGTGGCCGCTGCCCGGGTCCCGCATCGTGAAGCCGGAGTAGCCGTCCTCCCCGTTCGATCCCTTGCGCACGGCCGGCCCGGCGTTTTCGGTCAGTGCCGGGTGGAACGCGGCGCCCCATGTTCCCGCCACGCAATGGACCGGCCACGGACCGCCGTCCTTCGCGAAGTGCGGGGTGGACGGCGGGTGCCAGTCCTGCGTGTACACGACCAGCGCGTCCCCGGTCGCTGCCGCGGCAATCTGCAGGTTGAGGTACGGGAGGATGGCGTCGGCGCCGGCAACGCACAGGCTGCCGGCCGGGTCGGCGAAGTCGTTCTGGACGTCGACGACGATGAGCGCGGTCTCCGCATCGTAGTCCGGCTGCATGCGGCGACTCTACCCCAGCCGTTCTGCCAGCGTCCGACGGCCTGATGGGCTACGCTCCGGGCATTGCCGACCCGCTCCAATCCGGAGCACCTCGCGGCGCTCCCGGCCGTGTGCCGGAGCCACGCGCAGCCTGACCCGGGTCCATGCCAGGAGTGCCCGCAATGTACTCGGACGAGTTCAAGCAGCAGCTGCCGGACGTCGATCCGGGCGAGACCGACGACTGGATCGCCTCGTTCGACAGCCTCGTCGACCAGGGTGGCGCCGACCGCGCCCGCTTCGTCATGTACAAGCTGCTCAAGCGGGCTCGCCAGCTCCACGTCGGGCTGCCTCCGCTCACGCAGACTCGCTACATCAACACGATCAGCCCTGAGCAGGAGCCGTACTTCCCCGGCGACGAGGCGATCGAGCGGCGCATCCGGCGCCTGGTCCGCTGGAACGCCATGGCGATGGTGCTGCGCGCGAACAGCGTCTCGCCCGGGATCGGCGGCCACCTCTCGACGTACGCCAGCTCCGCCAGCCTGTACGAGGTCGCGTTCAACTGGTTCTTCCGCGGCAAGGACGAGGGCGCCGGAGACCAGATCTTCTACCAGGGGCACGCGGCCCCCGGGATGTACGCCCGCGCATTCCTCGAGGGGCGGCTGAGCGCCGCCCAGCTCGACAACTTCCGGCGCGAGGTGCGCCCCGGCCAGGGACTCTCGTCGTACCCGCACCCGCGCCTGATGCCCGACTTCTGGGAGTTCCCCACCGTCAGCATGGGCCTGGGGCCCATCGCCGCCATCTACCAGGCGCGCTTCAACCGCTACCTGCTCCACCGAGGCATTGCTGACACCAGCGGTTCGCGCGTCTGGGCGTTCCTCGGCGACGGCGAGATGGACGAGCCGGAGGCGCTGGGTGCGCTGTGGGTGGCGGGCCGTGAACGGCTCGACAACCTGACGTTCGTCGTCAACTGCAACCTGCAGCGCCTGGATGGCCCGGTCCGCGGCAACGGCAAGATCATCCAGGAGCTGGAGGGGATCTTCCGCGGCGCCGGCTGGAACGTGGTCAAGGTCATCTGGGGCCGCGAGTGGGACGACCTGCTGGCCCGCGACGTGGACGGGACGCTCGTCAACAAGATGAACGAGACCGTGGACGGCGAGTTCCAGAAGTACTCGGTGGCCGGCGGCGCCTACATCCGCGAGCATTTCTTCGGCCCCGACCCGCGCCTCCGCCGGCTGGTGGAGCACCTCTCCGACGACGACCTGATCCGCCTCCGGCGGGGCGGTCACGATTACCGCAAGCTCTACGCGGCCTACAAGGTGGCCACCGAGTTCCAGGGTGCGCCCACCGTGATCCTGGCCAAGACCATCAAGGGCTGGACGCTGGGCGCAGGCGTGGAAGGGCGCAACATCACTCACCAGACGAAGAAGCTCTCCGAGGCCGAGCTGCGGGTCTTCCGCGATCGGCTGGAGCTCCCGATCCCGGACGACCAGCTGGCGGAAGCGCCGTACTACCACCCGGGCCCCGACTCCGAGGAGATCCGCTACCTCCTGGAGCGCCGCCGGGCGCTCGGCGGCGGGCTCCCGAAGCGCGTCGTCCGGAGCCGGCCGCTGCCCGCTCCCGTCCCGGAGACCGACCGGGAGTTCACGGCCGGCTCCACGTCCGCCGTCAGCACCACGATGGTCTTCGCGAAGCTCCTTCGGAACCTCATGCGCGACCCGGGGTTCGGCAAGCGGGTGGTCCCGATCATTCCCGACGAGGCGCGCACGTTCGGCATGGACCCCCTGTTCAAGGAGGTCGGGATCTACGCCAGCGGGGGCCAGCACTACGAGCCGGTCGACTCGGAGCTGGTCCTTTCCTACCGCGAGGCGAAGGACGGCCAGGTGCTGGAGGAGGGGATCACCGAGGCGGGCTCGATGGCGTCCCTCCAGGCGGCGGCCACGTCCTACGCGACGCACGGGGAGCCGATGCTGCCCTTCTACATCTTCTATTCGATGTTCGGATTCCAGCGGACCGGCGACCAGGCCTGGGCGCTGGCCGATGCGCGCGGTCGAGGGTTCATGCTCGGCGCGACGGCCGGCCGGTCCAGCCTGAACGGCGAGGGCCTCCAGCACCAGGACGGGCACAGCCAGCTCCTGGCGTCGACGATCCCCAGCATCCGTGCCTACGACCCGGCGTACGCCTATGAGCTGGCGACGATCATCCGCGACGGCATCGAGCGCATGTACGGGCGGGGCGAGGACGTCTACTACTACGTCACGCTGTACAACGAGAACTACCTCATGCCGCCCGCGCCCGACGGTGCCGCCGAGGGGATCATCCGCGGGATCCACCGGGTCCTTGCCGCGCCGGACGTCGCGGGCGGCGCGAAGGCGCGCGTCCGCCTCGTGGGCTCGGGCGCGATCCTCCAGCAGGCCGTCGCCGCGCAGGCCCTCCTCGCGGAGCGCTTCGGGATCGCCGCCGAGGTGTACAGCGCCACGTCGTGGCAGCAGCTCCGCGTGGACGCGCTCGAGGTTGAGCGCTGGAACCGGCTCCACCCCGGCGAGGCGGCCCGAACCCCGTACGTGTCGCAGGTGCTGGGACCGGACGGCGGGCCGGTCGTGCTGGTATCGGATTGGCTCAAGGCGCTGCCGGACCTGCTCGGCCGCTGGCTGCCGGCGGGCTACGTGTCCCTGGGGACCGAGGGCTTCGGCCGCAGCGACACCCGGGAGGCTCTCCGCGCGCTGTTCGAGATCGACGCCCAGAGTGTCGTCCTGGCCGCGCTGACGGCGCTCTCGCGGGGCGGCCAGCTGCCGGCCGCGGACGTGGCCGCCGCGATCGCGTCGCTCGGCATCGACCCGGAGAAGATCGACCCGCTCGCGTTCTGACGGCCGCGGAACCGGGCGCCGGCCCGGTGCGTCAGGGGTCCGAACCCGTCGCCTGCCACCCGGCAGCCGTCCCGAAGGAGCCACCCCATGACACCGCTCACCGGTTCCACGGCCCGACCCCGCCTCGGCTGGCTTGCCGTCGGCGCGTTCGCCGGCCTGGCCCTCGCCGTCGCGTTCGGCCCCGCCCTCGCACCGCGCGCCGCGCGCGCCATCGACCCCGCGACGACCCCGGAGCACACGATCAGCGTGAGCGGCCTCGGGCGCGTCACCACCGTGCCGGATGTCGCCGACGTCCGCGTCGGCGTGATGGTCACGCGCGTCAAGGTCCGCGACGCCCAGGCGGCCGCCGCGACCGCGATGGCTGGGGTGATCGCCGCCCTGCGCAAGGCCGGGATCGCCGACAAGGACATCCAGACGACGTCGCTTTCCCTCCAGCCGGTCTACGACTACTCCTCGAGCGGCACCCCGCCCCGCCTCACCGGCTACCAGATCGTGAACTCGGTGCAGGCGACCGTGCGCAACCTCGACACGATCTCGGACGTCATCGACGGCGCGCTCGCGGCCGGCGCCACGACGCTCGACGGGATCACGTTCCGCGTCGACAACCCGGCCGCAGCCGAGGCGCAGGCCCGTGACGCGGCCATGAAGGACGCCCGCGCCAAGGCGGATGCGCTTGCGAAGGCCGCCGGCGTCTCCATCACCGGCGTCGCGTCCATCAGCGAGCAGTCCGGGTCGGCCCCGGTCCCGATGCCCTATGCGGCCGCCGGCGCCGCGCTCGACAAGGCCGCCTCCACGCCCATCGCGGTCGGCACGAACGAGGTGGACGTCTCGGTGAGCGTCGTCTACCTGATCCCCTGACCGCCCGGGGCGCGCTATCCTGCGGGGAGTGTCACTTCCCGCAGGATTCCCCCTGTTCATCGTCGACGCGTTCACCGGGCGGCAGTTCGCCGGCAATCCGGCCGGGGTCGTGCTCCTCGACGAGCCGCGCGATGATGCCTGGCGCCAGGCAGTGGCCGCCGAGCTGCGCCACTCCGAGACGGCGTTCCTGGAGCCCGCCGGCCCCGGCGCGTGGACCCTCCGCTGGTTCACCCCGACCGTGGAGGTGGTCCTGTGCGGCCACGCGACCCTCGCCGCCGCCCACGTCCTGTGGGAGAGCGGGCGGCTGGCCGCGAGCATGCCGGCGCGCTTCGCCACGCGGAGCGGCGAACTCTCCGCCGCGCGTCTCAGGGACGGTCGGATCGAGCTGGACCTGCCGGTCGATCCGGTCCGGCCCATCGAAGCGCCTGCCGGGCTTGTCGCGGCCCTGGGGTGCGAGCCGGTCTTCGTGGGCAGCGGCGCCACGGACGTGCTCGTGGAGCTTGCCTCCGCGGCCGACGTCCGCCGGCTTGCGCCCGACCAGGCCTGGCTGGCGGCGAGCCTCCCCGACGGGCTGATCGCGACGGCGCTCGCGGACGTCCCAGGTGCCGCGATCGTCTCGCGCTACTTCTGCCCTGCCGCCGGGATCCCCGAGGACCCGGTGACCGGCTCGGCGCACTGCGCGCTCGCCGCGCACTGGGCGCCCCGCCTGGGGCCATCGTTCCGGGCGCACCAGGTGTCGTACCGCGGTGGCGTCCTGGACGTCACGCTCCGCGGCGACCGCGTGGGCGTGGCCGGCCGCGCCGTCACCCGCATCGAGGGAACCGTCCGCGCCTGAAGGTGGGCCGCGTTGGGGCGCGCACGCGCCGGGGGGTCACAGCCGGATGCGCGTGCCGGCCTCCGAGCTGGCGTGGACCGCGTCGGTGAAGGCCATGGAGGCGACCCCGGTCGCGAAGTCGTTGAGCGTGACCGGCTCCACGCCGCGGATCGCGCCGATGAACGCCTCCTCGACTCGCCACGAGCCGCGCTCGGCGGCCGGGAGCTCGACCGGCTCCGGGGGCGCCGCAGCGGGACGGGCGAGCGCGATCTGCTGCGTCGCGAGGTCAACGTGGAGTGCGCCTTCGGTCCCGAAGATCGAGACCGCGTTCGGCGGCGTGAACCGGGCGTACGCGGAAACCTCGAACGTGCCGACGACATCGGCCGGGAAGCGCGCGGTCACGATCGCGTGGTCGGCGACGTCGGCCGGGACCGGGGAGCCGTCGGGGCCCGCCTGCCACGGCGCAAAGTTGTCCAACACCGCGCTGACATCCGTGGCCCCGCCGAGCCAGCGCGCCACGGACTCGTAGAGAATCCCGAGCGTCATCACGTTGTTGCCGCTGAAGCGCCGCTCGCGGCGCCACTGATCGCGGCCCGTCGGTGCGACGGCACCCGCCCAGGTCGCCCGGAACGTCCGCGGCGTCCCGATCGCGCCGTCGCGCAGCAGCCGCCGGACCGCCGCGTCCGCGAAGAAGCTGAACGGCCCGGGGACCAGCATTGCGACGCGGTCCGGCCGGGCCAGCGAGGCCGCCAGCATCGCCCGCGCCTCGTCCGCGTTCAGCGCCATCCGGCCCTCGCAGAGCACGTGGCGGCCGGCCGCCAGGGCGGCGAGCGTGACCGGCGCGTGGAGATACGGCCAGGTGGCGATGACCACGGCATCGATCGCCGGGTCGGCAACCAGGTCCTCCCAGGTGGCATACGCCGTCGGGATGGCCAGCTCGTCGGCCGCGCGACGCGTGCTCGCCGGCGATCTCGTCACGACGCCGGTGATCTCGACGCCCTCGATGGCGCGGAGCCGCGGGACGTGGCTGGAGCGAGCGATCCCGCCGGCGCCGACCAGCCCGACCCGGATGATGCCGGTCATCTGCGGCCCTCCCTCTGCTGCGCGGCGTCCCCGCCGGAAGCGTACCTCGGGAGCCGCGCGGCGAGGGACGCCGCGTAGCCCGGCGTCGCGCCGTGCGCATCGTGGCGGAAGAAGACGAACGCGTCGCGCCCGTCGGCCAGGAACGGCTCCAGGCGCGCCGCCCAGGCGTCGAGGTCTGCCGTCCCGTACAACCCGCGGCGCAGCCGCAGGTAGACGAACGGCCCGGTGACCGTCAGGGGCGGATCCGGCGCGTCGTCGGTCTCCGTGCAGACGACCACGGCGCCGGCGCCGCCCGCGATCGCGAAGACCTCGTCCACGTGCCAGGCCGCGCTCTGCAGCTCCAGTGCCAGCGGCACACCCCGTGGCCACGCGGCCAGCAGCGCCGCCAGGCGTGCATCGTCGCGAGGTTGATCCACGGGGATGCGCACGAGTGCCGTGCCCAGGCGGCTGCCGAAGGCAGCGAGGGGCGCCGTGAGCCAGGCAAGGGTCTCCGCCGGGTCGGCCGAGTATGCGTGGAGGACGCCGGTGCGCAACAGCTTCACGCTGAACCGGAAGGCCGGCGGCGTCCGGGACGCCCACGAGGCGGCCTGGTCGGCCGATGGCTGGCGGTAGTACGTGGTGCTCAGCTCGACGGCCGAGAGGCGGGCCGCGTACGCGGGCAGCATCGCCTCCCCGCGCGTGCCCGCCGGGTAGAACGCCGGCGCCCACCCCGGGTACGCGAAGCCGCTGGTCCCGACGCGGAGGGTCCCGCCGCTCACGGCGGATCGGTCTGGCAGGGGAGCGCCGTCAGGCGTCCGGCGGCACGCAGGCGTCCGGCGGCACGCAGGCGTCCGGCGCCGTGCGGGCCTGGGCGCGGAGGCCGCGCACCACGCCCTCGAGCACGCGGACCAGCGCCTCGCGGTCGCCATCGGGGATCTGGGCAAGGAAGTGCGTCTCGACGCCGCGGAGATGCACCGGCGAGGCGTCCCGGAGCCGCTCGTAGCCGGCGTTCGTCAACGTTGCCCAGGAGACGCGGGCATCCTCTGCGCAGGCGGCGCGCGTCACGAGCCCGGACGCCTGCAGTCGATCCACCAGCCGCGAGACGCCGCTGCGGGAGAGGACGACCCGCTCCGCGAGCTCGCTCATTCGGAGGCGCCACTGGTCGGCCAGCGCGAGCTGGACCAGTGCGTCGTACTCGGCAAGCCCAAGGCCGCGCTCGGCGTGGAGCTCGGCCTCCAGCCGGCGGGTCACCGCGGCGTACGCCCGGAGGAACGCGATCCATGCGCGGAGGCGCGGGTCGTCGGCGGGCGGGACCGGCGTCTCGGCGGACGGACGGGCGATGGTCTCAGTCATTCCGGGATCCTACGTGGTTCGCTGGGATTCGTGAACCCCAATCCACGGTTGAGGTTTCTTCTCTGCAGGGTGGTTGTATACGCAATGATCTTCTGATATGGTTGCTCTGTCAACTACACACGGCCGGACGCAGAGACGATCGGACCATTGGGAGCAGAGAGACCGCGATGAGCACCTGGCAGCTGGACACCGCCCACACGACCGTGAGCTTCACGGCCAAGCACATGATGATCACGAAGACGCGGGGCATCTTCAAGGGTGTCACCGGCACGATCGAGTTCGACGAGTCCAACCCGACCGCATCGTCCGTCGCGGTCGTGATCCCCGCAGCGACCATCGAGAGTGGCATGGAGGCGCGCGACAACCACCTGCGCTCCGCCGACTTCCTCGACGCGGAGCGCTTCCCGACGGTCACGTTCACGAGCACGTCGATCGAGCAGAAGGGCGGCCGCTGGGCGATCACCGGCGACCTGGCGATCCGCGGCGTCACCCGCCCCGTTGTCCTCGACACCGAGAACCTCGGCATCGTCACCGCGATGGACGGCCGCCGTCACGCCGGCTTCGAAGCGACGACGAAGATCAAGCGCTCTGACTGGGGTCTCACCTGGAACGTGGGCCTCGAGGCGGGCGGCTGGCTGGTCTCGGACGACGTCACGATCGAGCTCGAGGTTGCCGCCGACCAGCTGGCGGCCGTCGCCGCCGAGCCAAAGCTTGCGGGCGCGACCGCCTGAGCACACGCCGATGTTCACGGCTGCCCGCCGGCCTCTCCCGGCCGGCGGGCAGCCGTTTCGCGTCCCGGCGCTGGCGCCAGTCCCCCGTCAGGGCCCCGGAAGCAGCGCGGTGCTCGTGCAGTCCGCCGCCGTGACGGGCTTGGCCAGGAGCTTGTCCGGCAGGCCCGCCATGAACGCGATCGAGCGCTCCCACAGCGCGGGGTCCACTGCCCCCATGCCGTTCGCGCGCGTGTAGTCGCTCTCCCAGAGGGCAATGGTCGCCTGCAGGACCGCGAGCTGGGCGGGACGGTCCGTCGCGAGCTCCGGGATCTGGACGACCGCCGCGTCGACGCCCTTCTGTGGATCGGCTTCGATGTCGCGCATCGCATGCGCGGTCGCGGCCACGAACGCCCGCAGGGCGTCCTTCTTGGGGCCGCTGAGCGCGGCTGCGCTCACGATCAGGCCCGGGCCGGGCAGCTGGCTGGCGGGTGGAAGCGCCAGCACGTTCGCCGGCTGCCCTCCGAGCGCCAGTCGAACCGGCTCATTGTTCGCATAGCCCGTCGCCGCATCCACGGCGCCCTGCTGGAGCGCCGCGAGCTGGCCGAAGTCGGGGAAGAGCACCAGTTGCAGGTCGGCCGTCGTGAGTCCAACCCCGGCCAGGAGCGCCTCGAGCTGGATCCAGCTCGACCCGAACTTGCCGGGAATGCCGACTTTCTTTCCCTTGAGGTCCGCGGCCGTCGCGATCCCGCTGGTCGCCTTCGAGAACACGATGTTCGGGAACTGGGCGAAGACCGCGAAGACGTACCGGATCGGGATCCCCTGGCTGACGGCCGGGATCACGCTGGTGCCATCGGAGATGCCGATGTCGACGGCGCCCTGGCCCACGAGGGTCACGAGCTCCGGGTCGATCTTGTTCTGGAACTCGACCTGGAGGCCTGCGTCGCGGTAGTAGCCGGCCTGGTCCGCCAGGTAGAACTGGGCGAACTGGATGTTCGGGATGTAGCCCAGGCCGACGACCAGCTTGACGGGCGCCGACGGGGTGGGGGAGGGCGTCTGGCCGGCGGACGGGCCGGCCGATGCCGGCAGCGACGGGGCCGGCGTCGCCGATGCGCCGCCGCCGCACGCGGTCGCGACGATGGCGAGGGCGGCCAGCAGCGCGCCGGCAGCATGGGGTCGACCGGGGCGCCGGCCGCGGCCGGCGCCCCGAGTCGGAACGCGCGGGTCTGGGTGACTGGTTGAGGTCTGGCGGGCCGGCATCCTGGTCCTCCGTGAACAGCACGGGCCCGGGGCGCGGCACGCGTTGCAACGCGTGCGCCATGGGCGCACGCGGCCTGCCTTCTCTCATCCGGACTCTGACCGTCGGCTCCCGCCGGGCGACGCTTCCGCCGCCCCGGGATCTGCGGCACGGCTGCTGCCGGACCGCTCGTGGGCTCGCCCGGCGACGCGGCGCCGGGCCGGACCACCGGTCGGGAATTGCACCCTGCCCCGAAGGCTCGCGAAGCGTATCACGGACGGGGATGCGGCCCGGCGCCGGGTGCGCCGACAATCAGGCCGCCGGGATTGCGTACCGCCGCTCGACCAGCAGGACGATGCTGTAGAGCGCCACGCCGATCAGGGCGATGGTCAGGAGCGTCGCGAAGAGGAGCGGGATGTCGAACAGGCTCCCGCGGGCCAGGTTGATGAGCACGCCAAGGCCCGTGTCGCCGCCGGTCCATTCCGCGACGATCGCGCCGACGACGGCGAGCGTGACGCCGATCCGGAGCCCGCCCAGGATGCCCGGCAGCGCCGCCGGCAGCTCCACCATCCAGAGCCGCTGGCCGCGGGTGACCCGGTAGCTGCGGGCCATCTCCAGGAGCCGCCGATCGACCCCGTGGACGGCCACGACGGTGCTGACCGCAACCGGGAAGAAGACGATCAGCGCCACGATCAACGCGTGCGCGGGCAGCCCGCTGCCGAACCAGAGCGCCATGAGTGGCGCGAGCGCGAGGACGGGCACAGCCTGGGCCGCGACCAGGTACGGCGAGAGCACCCGGTTCACAAGCCGCGAGCGCGCCATGACGTAGCCCGTGAGCATCCCTGCCAGCGCGCCGCCGATGAACCCGAGCCCGATCTCGGCAAGCGTCGTGACCGCGTGCGGCGCCATCGTTCCGTCGGCCCAGGCAACGACGAACTTCCGGCCGACGACCAGCGGTCCGGGCAGGATGAACGTCGGGTAGTTGCCGACGATGACGAGGAGCTGCCAGCCGGCCAGGAAGGCGGCGAGCGCCAGCAGAGGCGGCACCACCCGGTCGCGGCGGATCACGGGGTGGCCTCATCGGGCTGCAGGTGGGCCGGCACGTCGCCGGCCGCGACCGCGAACGCGTCGTCCGTTGCGCCTTCGAGGTGGGCCCGGATCTCCGCCGCGGTCCGGGTGACGGTCGCCGCGTCGAGATCGCCGGGCCGCCGGGGCCGCGGAAGGTCCACGACAACGTCGGCAATCAGCCGGGCCGGGCGCGGTGAGAGGACCAGGACGCGGTCGGCGAGGAAGACCGCCTCGGCGATCGAATGGGTGACGACCACGATCGTGGCGCCGATCCGATCCCAGAGGTGGAGGAGCTCCACGTTGAACCGTTCGCGGGTGAGCGAGTCCAGCGCGCTGAACGGCTCGTCCATGAGGAGGACCGCCGGCTCCAGCGCCAGCGCGCGGGCGATCGCGACGCGCTGGCGCATGCCGCCCGACAGCTCCGCCGGTCTCGCGCGGCTCCAGTCCCGCAGGCCCACCAGGCCCAGCAGGTCCGTGACCCGCCGCTCGCGCGCGTTGCGATCGCGACCGGCGACCTCCAGGGGGAACGCGATGTTCGCGAACGCCGACCGCCACGGAAGGAGGCGGGGCTCCTGGAAGACGAGGCCCACCCGCGAATCCGGGCCCGTCACCGGCCGCCCCTCCACCTCGACCGTTCCGGTCCGCGCCGGGAGCAGGCCGGCGATGACCCGCAGGAGCGTGCTCTTGCCGCAGCCGTTTGGACCCACCAGCGCGACGATGGAGCGCGGTGCGATCTCGAGGTCCAGCCCGCCGATGACCTCCGTCTGGCGGCCGCCGATGTGGAAGCCGAACCGGAGGCCGTCGAGGCGGATGGCCGGAACCGAGCCATCATTCATCGGGGGGCCGGGCTCTCGGAGCGCGCGGCCGGGCTCGGCGGTCACGATCACCTCCGGGACGGGGGGCGCGGGCGGAGTGGGTCCCGCGTGCACTCACCCGGAGTCTACAGCGTGGCTCGACGGGCATGAAGTAACCCGAAGGGACCGTCGGTCCCGGCCGTCCATCGCGACCCCTTGCGGAGCGCGGCCCCCTTGCGGGAGCTCCGGCGCGCCTTGCGGCTCGCCGTCCGTCCTTGCGGACGGGGGACCCGTCATCGTTGCCGACGACGAGTCAGCCGGTGGATCACGTGCCTCCCTTGCGGGAGGGGCGGCTCACCTTGCGATGAACCCGGCTCACCTTGCGATGAACCCGGCCGCCTTGCGACGGTCCCGCGATCCGATTTCCTCGGCCCCTTCGGGCTGACCAG
>Ga0315268_10004343_pt1 | contig 15401 bp, 11 predicted proteins | sample C1_top_MG_FD_204535 | JGI IMG/M metagenome (GOLD analysis project Ga0315268, IMG submission 204535) | Sediment microbial communities from Yellowstone Lake, YNP, Wyoming, USA - C1_top | ecosystem: Environmental > Aquatic > Freshwater > Lake > Sediment | place: USA: Wyoming | collected 2017-08-01
GATGTTGGACAGTTCGATTCCGTGAACCACGCATGCCAATGGTTCGATGAATGCGGCAGACTCGAATGGCACGTCTTCTGGAATCTCGTAGGTGTTCTGCTTCACGATTCGTGCTGGCAGACGCACGAACTCGGCATACGAGCCGGGAGACGAGAATCCGACAAGCACTTCGTCCAGTCGATCGCATAGGTTTGGTTTGCCGATCCGGCAATAGTGACAGGACATGCATGGTGCCGAATTCGCAGCGACCACTCTCATGCCGTTCTCAAAGCCTTCGACGTCTTCGCCTGTCTTTTCCACAGTTCCGGCGAATTCGTGTCCTATGATGAGTGGGGGAGTTGCGAGCCTGTGACCTCGAAGGAACATCTTGAGATCCGTCCCGCACGTAAGTGCCACGTGATTTCGGATCAGCAATTCACCTTCACCTATCTTCGGCACATCGACCTCTTCGACACGCAGATCGCCGGGGGCGTAGAAACGGGCAGCTATCAACTGGTTCTCACCTCAGAGACCTACCCGTGGACCATGACTTTCAGCGATGACTGTGCGTCGTCAGCAATTCGAAATGCCTCCGCAATCTCGCTCAAGTGAAATCGATGTGTTATCATCTCAGTCAAGCGGATCATTCCGGCTTCCATCATTTCCAAGGCCCTCTTGATCTCGTTCTCAGTCGTCGAGTAACTCGGAATCAGCTTGGTTTCGCGTATGAACACGTCGCTTGCATCGCAGGTGAATACGCTCCCTTCAGGAGGTATCCCGAAGAGAAGGATCTTGCCTCCCTTCCTCACGAGAGGAAAAGAAGCTTGGATCGCTTTCACATTTCCAGATGCGACTATGATATTGTCAACTCCGCGGCCTTTCGTCGTGGCGAGAACTCGCTCGTTCAAATCCATGTCATCAGCGTTGAACGCGTGGTCAGCGCCGAACTTCTTTGCCCATTTCACTCTCGATTCGATCATGTCAGTTGCGATCACTAGACCGGCTCCGAACGCTCGGAGGAGCTGTATGTACGCAAGTCCGGCAGGTCCCGCTCCGACCACCAGAGCACTGTCCTCCGCCCGAATTCCAAGTCTGTCCAAGCCCCTTATGCAGCAACCTGTCGGCTCCGCCAGAGCGGCCTCTTCATAACCAAGTCCACTGGGCAGTCTGAACACTGCACCCTTGACGACGTTCGCTCCTGGGACTCGAAAGTACTCCGCGAACCCGCATGGGTCCAGGTTGCTCTTCGGGAACTCTTCACAGAGCGTGTGGTCGCCGCGAACACAATAGTAGCAGTTGTGACAAGGGACGTGATGATGCACAGCCACTCGGTCTCCCTGAGAATAGGCCTCCACGTTGGCCCCTACTTCCTCGATTTCTCCGGTCACCTCGTGTCCGAGAACAGGCGGAGTCACCCTCACGCCATGCAGCTTCTCCAAATCAGTCCCGCAGATCCCACAGACCTTCATCTTCACCAACAGTTCTCCACGTCCAATCCGGGGTCTGTCCACGTTGGCGAGCTGAAGTCTGCCTCTAGAATCAACCAGCGCGGCTTTCAAGGTGCGGCCGAGCCAATCTCTAGCCTCGCATCTTGGATAAAGGAACCGCTTTCTTCATTAGATCAGTCCGCAACTGGCAAAGAGAATCCAATACCTCGCACGCACCGTCACGGACTCTCGATCGGCGAGGCAATAGCGAGCATTCAAGTATTGGTATCTGTATGCTGGCGGCGCTGAAGACGCGCGAACCGGCAGATGGATTGGCTGACGTGTAGCAAGATGAGCGAGCAATTGTCGTGGTTGGACTCGGTGCTCAGCGCGCTTGGAAGAATGGGCTACCTAGGTGCGTTTCTCGCCGGTTTTCTCGGTGCGAGTGTGCCGTTCTTTCCATCCTATATCTTGATTCCTCTGCTGGCTACGCAATTGAATCCGTTCATCGTCGGAGTGATCTCAGGTGTTGGCGCTGGAGTTGGGCAGTACCTTCACTACTACATTGGTCTCGGTGGAAGGCACTTCTTCTCTGCCGAGACTCGTGCGCGATTGGAGAGATGGCGTGTCAGGTTCGACAAGTATGGGGCATGGGCGGTCTTGGCAGTTGCAGCGACGCCGCTGACCCCCGATGATATCGTCTGGATCCCGTTGGGACTAATGGGATATCCAAAGACAAAGGCACTGCTTGCCGGAATCTTGGGAAAGGTCATACTGGGTTTGGTGTACGCGTATGCGGGCTACTACGGATGGCCGCTCATAGATCAGAAGCTCAGGGGCTGGGGGTTAGACTAGCCTCTGTCGGAGTGCACAAACGCTCGGTCGTAGTTCTATCGTCCGAGTACGCGAGCGGGATTCTGGATCATCATATGATTAATCTCCGTGTCTGCTAGCCCGATTCTCCTTAACATCGGCACGATTGTTCTGAGTATGTGATCGTATCCCCGGCCGCCATATCTTCTCGTGTATGTCTTGAGGCACACATCTTGGGAAAGCAGAATCCTATCCACATAGCCGACATCGACAAGCCGTTTGAGCGCCGTGATCCTGTCAATGTCGCGAGGATGTACGAAGTCCTCCGCTTCAACGTAGTCTTCTTGCCCGAAACAGTCGAACTCTAGGTATACTCCGTGTTCGGCGACAGATCGATGGTACTCAAAGGACATTTCTTCCATATCGTCCATGTGGTCGATGATGATTTTGCCCGGATCGACTCCCTCAGCTTCGATTGTATGGATCACAGTGGGGGCATCCCTTCCCTTCCAAGGCAGATGAATGCTTATCGCGAGTCCGGTGGACCTCTGTGCGTGAGCCGCCGCTTGTAGAACTTTCATCTCGTTCTCCGCTATTGGGTGGCTCACGCCCAGCTCGCCGATGATTCCAGCTTTCACATAGGTCCCATCAATGCCGGTCTCAGCGTCCCTGATCATCACTTCTGCCAATTGATCTACAGTTTTCTGTGCTACGTCAGGCGGATGAGTGCGTGCTGTATAATAGCCTGTACCGGCAACAATGTTCAAGCCCACTCTCTTGCTGAGGTCGCGTAGGGCTATCGGGTTCGGTGAAAGGCCCCTTGTGGTCGCATCAACAATTGTCTTGCCACCTAGCGATTGGAACCTCTTCAGCTCCTCAGAGGCCACGTCGGGATTGTCTAGGACGAGGTTGTCCTTGCAGAGGGCCATGTCGTGCATGAGATATCCCATCAGCTCCAGCGAGACATTTGCGTCGACCAGCAGGAGCTTGTCTTCACGAGTCGGCCTCGACCACGTGGAGCGCATGTCCACGAATATATGTTCATGAGGGAGAGTTATTCCCATTTCCGACGCAGGAATTCGACCCACCACGGTCTGAACGTGTCCCACCTATGCCACCGACCCTTCAATTGTCCCGACTGGTGCGCAAGTCGCGCGTTTCTCGGATAAGGCTTTTATTCACAGACGCCGCCACGGCGCATTGTGATGAAAATGGCTACCAAACCAAAGGTCTTCGTTCGTGAAGCAACAGGGCTCGTCCGATCCCTGACGTGGTTCGACGGAACCATGTTCAATCTAGCGTACTATAACATCGCGGTGGCGGCCTTCATTGTGTTCGGCTGGGGTTCATGGATGTTCCCAGGGGCGGACATGGGAATCTCAGTCGGGCTAGTGGGGTTGATAGTTGACATCCCGATCATCATCGGCTACTCGTTCCTCGTCATGGGAATGCCACGCTCAGGAGGAGACTATGTCTTCGTCAGCAGAGCTCTATCCGCGCCGCTAGGCACGGGTGTCGCTCTGGTGGGCCTCATCTTCTGGGCAATCTTCTCCTATGGTCAGAACGCATGGTTCGCAGTGTATACTTGCCTATCTCCTGGCCTAGCTGTGATAGGTAACAGCCTCAACAGTCCTGATATCATCAACATGGCCGTCGTTGTGTCGCAGCCGAACAATACGATCATAATTGGACTCGTCCTAACACTCATTGCTTTCCTACTCACACTCGCGCCGACAAGCACTCTCCACAAGGTGCTGATGGTACTCTCACCAATTGCTCTGCTGGGATTCCCCGTCTTGTATGTTGCATTGCTCGCCACAACTTCGAATGCCGCTTACGTGCAGGCATTCAACGCATTCGGCGCCCGTTTCGGCACATCCTACACAGGAATCATCGAGAGCGCAAAGCAAGCTGGTGCCGTCGTCGCGCCGTTTAGCATAGGTGCGTCGATCGCGGCTTTGCCAATAGTGTACGCGACACTCGCCTTCCCGCAGAGCTCAGTCTATGCAGCCGGCGAGACCAAGCGTCCTCAGGGACAGGTGCCGCTCTCGCTGGCGCTAGGTGTCGTGCTGATTTGCGTTTCAACGTACCTGATGGGGCTTGTCACGTACGGCGTCTTCGGATTCGACTTCGTGCAGGCAACTGCTTTCTATGGCTTCTCAGGAGCTGCAGGCTACCCGTTGCCTGCGCCACCGTTCACAAACCTGTTCTTCGGCATAATGTTCCCCAACTTCGCACTGAACCTATTCATGATGATCTCAGCGCTCTCATGGGAACTCTTGCTGATGGTGATGGAGGCTTTCGTGGCCTCTAGGCTCATCTTCTCCCTCGCATTCGACCGAGTCATCCCCACGGCACTGGCTGATGTCAGCGAACGCTTCCACACACCAGTCAAGGCAAACATACTGGCAAGCCTAGGATCGATCTTCTTCCTAGTCGGGTCTGCCTATGCATTCTTGGGCGTCTATGTCAATTCAATCGTGGCATGGACATCAATCTACCTTATCGTCATGGTCACTTCCATGGTGTTCCCATACATCAAGAAGGACCTCTTCGCGACATTCCCGTCACCAGCAAACAAGAAGATTGGCGGACTGCCCTACATGACCATCGCAGGATTCTTCGGAAGCATCGCACTGCTCATCGTCTTCTACTTCCTATACAACTCACCCGTCGTCGGCATCAGCATGGGCTCATTGATTGGAACCGCATGCATCGTCGCGACCTACATACTCGGCATAATACTGTACTACGCAGCCAAGGCCTACAGATCGAGAGAAGGCATCGACCTGTCGTACGCCTTCAAGCAGATCCCGCCCGAATAGACGAAACGAGATCTCTTGAGAGGACTTACTTCCCTTTTTTTCACTTGGATATCCTACGGTAGTGTGTCCACTCTGGTGAGAATCAACTGAGAGCGTTCAAGTCCCGGGAAGCCATTCTTGCGCAGTAGTGGCCCCCGACCTGTTGTCTAGTCTGACCTAGTCTTCACTCTCGCTTCCTCTATTATGGAATCGAGCTTCTTTCGCACTTCGTCTGGCAACGGTGCTGGTTGATGGCTTCTAAGAATCTCTTTTGCCCTCTCCACGGCTCTCTTCGTCACATCCTTTGATCCGTCTCTTTCCCATTTGTTTCTGCTTTTTCTGTCGGCCAATCTGGGAAGGTAGTGTTCCTTGAGGAACATGTCATTCGTGTGTTTCTCAGCGAGGAAATGGTGTCCCGGCCCGACCTTTGCGATAATGTCGACTGCCAACGTTTCTTCATCGACCCTCATGCCAGACATTGCACGGGAAACCATCCCCAAGATCTCGTCGTCAATCAGCGTCTGTTCAAAGCTAGTGTCGGTCAAGGAGTTCAAGGCTCCTGCTTGTGTGCTGATCATGCTGGGGCTGGCTAGGGCGGTCATCAAGACAGATATGGATCTCTCATAGGCGGTCTGCTCATCGTGGATCTTTGAATCCGTGAGCCCGACTGTAGCTATGTATGGTATCTGGTAGTGTGAGTAGATCTGCGACATGGCCGCGCATTGGATCGCAACTTCCACTGCACCATAGATGACGCCGCCGGTTCTCATGTTGGCGATTCCCGGCGAAGTGTATGGAATGGTCGGGGTTCCGGGGTGTGTCAGCTGAGCGAGCGTGACGAAACTCAGGCTTTCGGCATTCTGCTGGACAACCGAGCCAGCCAAGGTTATCGGGGAGGTTGCCCCAGCGTTCGGCATACAGTCCAAAATCACAGGGACTCCGTGCTCAGCCGCTTCGAATAGCGGTTCGGTTGAATCTCTTCCCCACGCTAAGGGGCTTGTGACGCTTGGGTTGATGGAGATTATCGGGCGCCTTCTCAGTTCATCCGGCCCACCGGAAACAGCTTCGGCCATTCTTATGAGATCTCTGCAGCTCTCTCTTCCGTAGACATCGGTGAGGTAGTGTTTTTCGCAATTCTCGTATGAAATCTTGCATTTCACTCTGTCTGAGATGTTCTGTGGGACATCTTGAGGGACTACTGCTGGCAAGATCGCATGGACGTGCTCAAGAGCGTCAAAGACACGGGTGAGCTGCGCGCAGTCTTCTGAAGTGGGGATTCGACGTGTGCCGGTTCCCATTTCGAGTATGTGAAGAGCGTTGGCGCCAGCGGTAAAGTAGACTTTCCCGTCGCCGAGCGTTATGTCGTGATCCTTAGTCCTGCCACATAGCCTTACTTCCTTCGGACATTTCTTGATAGCCTCTTCAACCAGTGATCTGGGAATCTTTGCCAGGCGCGTCTTATGATCAATCAAGGCGCCTTGCTCGTCAAGTAGTTTCAGAGCTGTTTCATCTTCGAATCTGACGCCGACTTTCTCTAGAACCTCGAGCGTCGATGAATGAATTTGCTCCACTTCGTCATCGCTTAGTATCGTGAGAGGTCTCCGCACCCGCGTGTGGAACAACGAAACCACATGCACGTCGTACGTGGCCAGTGGTTAAGAGTCTTATCAGGGACAAAACGGATGCGACGTGAATGTACGGTCCCAACCTGGAACGTGCCTCATGAGCTGGGGAATCCTCTCAACGTCTCATACCTGACTCGCAGAGTATTTGAGGGACAGGGGCAAGATACTCTCTACTGCTGGAAAGGTTCGTCAATTCGTGTGGTCACACTCAAGCCGGCGGGCATGCGATCAACGCGTTTAGGATTTGGAGACAGGAGCCAAGGTTGAACGAGAGGATCAGGAAACTAAGAGAAGACAGCTTGAAGACCAAGGCTCGCCTCTCGGTGGAGAGGGCAGAGCTAATCACAGATTTCTACGGGCGTGATCATGGAGTTTCGATCCCGGTCCGCAGGGCGTTGGCTTTCAAGTATCTGATGGAGAACAAGACGATCTGCATCAATGAGGGAGAACTGATTGTGGGAGAGCGCGGACCTAGTCCGAAAGCTGTCCCTACATTCCCTGAACTATGCTGTCACACCCTTCAAGACTTGGACATCCTCAACTCCCGCGCAAAGGTGCCCTTCGCAGTCTGCGCTGATGACCGAGAGATCTACCGGAAGAAGATCATACCCTTCTGGCAGGGCCAGTCTATGCGTGACATGATCTTCCAAGAAATGTCGGACGATTGGAAGGCTGCGTACGAATCAGGCATCTTCACAGAATTCATGGAACAACGGGCGCCCGGTCATACAGTGCTGGGCGACAAGATCTATCGTCAGGGATTCTCCGACATCAAGGCTGACATTGAAAGAAACCTTCGGAATCTTGACGGCCTTAGCGACCCAGAGGCCACCAAGAAGCGCGAGGAACTGAAGGCTATGTCCATCTGTGCAGACGCGATTGTCCGTCTTGCCGAGCGGTATGCTGAGAGCGCACTGAGAATCGCCGAGTGTGAGAGTAACCCTCAACGGCGCCAAGAGCTGAAGAGGGTTGCGCAGGTATGCTCCCACGTTCCAAGAAATGCGCCAAGGGACTTCTGGGAGGCGCTCCAATCCTACTGGTTTGTTCATCTAGGTGTGATTACTGAGCTGAATACTTGGGACTCGTTCTCGCCTGGGCGTCTTGATCAACACCTGTACCCGTTTTACAGGAAGGGGCTCGAGGAAGGGGTGCTCACTCCTGAGAAAGCGAAAGAGCTCTTGGAGTGCTTGTGGGTGAAATTTAACAACCACCCGGCTCCGCCCAAGGTCGGTGTCACGGCAGCTGAGAGCGGAACGTATAATGATTTCGCAGCCATCGACCTCGGCGGTCTCAGACCAGACGGTTCCGATGGAGTGAACGAACTAACCTACTTGATCCTCGACGTCATTGACGAAATGAGACTCATACAACCCTCATCGAATGTTCAACTGTCCCAGAAGAGCCCGGACTCGGTCCTAGAGAGAGCGTGTGAGATTGTCAGACAGGGATGGGGCCAACCATCGATCTTCAACTCAGATCTGGTCGTGGAAGAACTCGTGCTCCAGGGAAAGTCGATTGAGGACGCGAGGGCTGGAGGCACGAGCGGTTGCGTGGAAACCGGCTGTTTTGGCAAGGAAGCCTACATACTAACAGGATACTTCAATCTCCCAAAGGTCCTAGAGGTGACACTGAACAATGGACTGGATCCCCGCACAGGCAAGAGGATTGGTCTCAAAACGGGAGATCCTCTACATCTCGAGTCATTCGAGAACCTCTTCGACGCATTCAGAAGACAGCTCAACCACTTTGTTGACATCAAAGTCAGAGGAAACAACGATATCGAGAGACTATACGCGGACCACATGCCTGCCCCCTTCCTTTCAATGCTGATCGACGACTGCGTGAAGCAAGGAAGAGACTACAACGACGGAGGTGCCCGATACAACTCGTCCTACATAATGGGCGTGGGAATCGGGACAATAGCCGACAGCCTAGCCACCATTAAGTACCACGTCTTCGACAAGAAAGATCTCTCCATGACGACGATCCTGCGGGTGCTCAGAGACAACTTTCAAGGCAACGAGAAGATCCGCCTCATGCTGTGGAACAAGACGCCCAAATACGGCAACGATGACGACTATGCTGACGACATACTGAGAGCCGTCTTTGACGCTTTTCATGACGCGATCAATGGTAGGGCGAATACCCGAGGCGGGGTTTATCGAGTCAACTACCTTTCGACCACTTGCCACGTCTACTTTGGTGCTGTAACGGGAGCAACTCCAGACGGTAGGAGAGCTGGCGAGCCTGTTTCTGAGGGCGTGTCCCCCGTGCAGGGCGCAGACCATCGCGGCCCCACGGCCGTGGTCAAATCCGTAGCCAAGATGAATCAGGTTCGGACCGGAGGAACGCTCCTTAATCAGAAGTTCACCCCGATGCTGCTGGAGAAAGACAATGGCATTGAGAATCTCTCGCATCTAGTCCGCAGCTACTTCAAGCTAGGCGGTCACCACATTCAGTTCAACGTGGTGACCTCGCAGACCCTGCGGGATGCCCAGACAAGCCCTGAGAAGCACAGAGACCTCATTGTCAGAGTCGCAGGTTACAGCGACTACTTCTGTGACCTCAATAGAGCCTTGCAGGACGAAATCATCGCGCGCACAGAACACACGTCATACTGAAAGACTCGCGGTTAGTATCCGTGTCGGAGTACGCATGGGTCTCTCGGCGCGGCCTGCCGAGCTATCGGCCAATTGAAACGATGCTCGGCGATTGGGGCCTATTGCTCCAAGTCAAATATGGCCTTTATCCGTTCGAAGATGGGGCTCGCAAAAGTCCCTGGTTCCAAGCTGAGAACGATCGCGTATTCGGGCATTCTGAATAGCATCAATGTGAGCTGCTGAAAACACAGAAGAGAGTATCTGATCTTGCCTAGGTCGTCTTCGAGTTTCTGTGCCATTCCAAGTATCAAGTCCGGGATCAACTCGATAAACTCGCGGACCTTTTCATCTGACCCGCGCGACTCAACACCTTCTCTCATGCGGGACAGTTTGATATCGTATTCAGGGCTCTTGCCAACCACTCCAACGTATCGTATTTTGTCGTTGATTGAGAATATTGTGTCAGCAATTTGTTCGGGGTTCATGGCGCAGCGGCTACCACCGAGACTGATATAAATCATGAGAAGTTGCCGGTCCGACTTTGCATCTTGCTCCGCAGAAATCACTCATCTTCGCGAAGAGATGCGCAACAATCTGCACACCAACATGTCAGGGCCGCTTCTCACATCATGAAAAGGCCCAATCGGGTTTCGGAGGGAAATAGAGAGCGATTAGAGGTCAGATTAAGCGAGGAATCATCCTCCGTAGCACCTTGACAGGAAGTGCGGTTCAGGGTTCGAGGGCCAACAATGCGGCGCCAATAGCACCTGTGATCTGCGGATTGGTGGGAATCCATAGCTCCACATCCAGCTGTTTCGATAGGTAGTATCGAAAGGCTGGATTGAGGGCCACACCTCCCGTGACGCAGACGGGTGCTACAACGCCCACGCGCTTGGAGAGCGTGCCGATCTTTGACGCCATAGCCGCGTGGACTCCCGCCGCAATATCTCTTGAGTTCTCCCCCGCCCCGAGTCGTCCGACCACCTCACTTTCCGCAAAGACTGTGCATGTGCTGCTGATCATGCAAGGTGACTTGGACTGCAAAGCAAAGGGACCTAGTTGGTCAATGGATACTTCGAGGACTCGGGCCATGACTTCGAGGAACCTCCCGGTACCTGCGCTGCACTTGTCGTTGAGCTCGAAATCTGCCGGCCTACCGCTCTCGCCAACGCGGATGGCTTTTGAGTCCTGACCACCGACGTCGATCAAGAAACGAATACTGGAATTCAGGTGATGAACGCCAATACTGTGGCATGTTATTTCGGTCACTGATCTCTTCGCGAAATCAATGAGAGACCGGCCGTAGCCTGTGCTCACAGTGGAGACACTGTTGGTGTCTGCCCCTGACTCTCTGCTGAGCTCTCGAAGGCATTTCCTTGCGGCGCCGACTCCAGACGCTCCAGTAGGAACGATGCAAGAGCCCAAAACCTTCCCGTCAGAATCGATCATCACAGCTTTGGTGGTGGTTGATCCCACGTCAAGTCCGATTCCGAGATTTCGTCCTGACACGGGTTATTCTCCCATCACTCAAGCATTTCCAGTAGTGCGTCAATGCGCGTCTGAACTTGGGCCTCGTTGAAGAGGCGACTGTCTACCATGTCGCCCTCGATTATGACGCCTGGCACGCCGGTTGCCTCCGTGACGAGTTCCTTGGAAACCAGTTGCCCCAAGGAGTATCGTTTGCACGACCTTACGGAGAACATGATGAACCCGTCAAGATCATAGTCATTGATGAGCTGGACCATCTTGTCGACTTTCGCTTGGAGACCCTTGTTGAGATAGACGTTGCTGTATATGGCGGCTGCGCTGTCGAAGAGATCTTTCCCTTCAAGAGTGCCTGTCCAGGCGTGAGTGTAAGTGTCCGCAGGAAACACCACGCCCCTCTTGGCCAGGCCGTTGAAGAATCTGAAGATGGTGAACCATGGAGGTATGTTGTCCCAAAGGAGCCTGATCCGCTCATCCCTTATTGCCCCGATACCTTCGGAGACGCGTTCACAGACCTCCTGATAAAGTGCCTGATAGAACTCAATGGTGTGTTCCGCACCCCTCATTGTAACAACAGGTGCCATGGTCGTGAATCTATCTGCGCAGTTGAGAGGACTCGGTTTGCTCTTGCACGCTTCAAGTGACTTTGACCAGAGACTGATTGCCTTGCTTGAGTTTGCTGCTACCTCTTTCAGTCGCTCTTCCTCCAGTGAAACGCCGAACCTGCTGGATAGGAACTCGACAAGATGATCAAGGCCTCTGCGCACGTAGGCCAAGTGATGCGATTGCTGGTCTCCCTCGAAGGGCGGAGTGTCCAGAAGGAAGACTGGCGCACCTGTCATCTGTGAGATGGCATCATACCAGCGCAGAACCGTTCCGCATATATTGTTGCAAGCAAGGAGCGCTTGGGGTTTCGGAAGTCCGTCGAGAGGGCTCTCATCAGGTTTTCTTGTGGAGCCAATACTTGAACGTGCGTAGGAGCAAAGTTCCTGAGAGTATCCAAGTTCTTCGGCAAATCCACAGACCGTCGGGCCCACTTTCTGTGCTCCGACAACTGTGCCATACTGTTCGGGATATGTGGGCGTTATGCCCATCGCCACGGGAATCTCAACTGGGAAGCCCGAAGTCACCCATGCCAGACGGCCCTCCTCGCTGGCTGCATTGCCTTCGAGCACATAACGGAACAGAACTCCTTGTAGCAGGTCCTGCGTATTGAGCGGCCTGTACGCTTTTTCCTCTTTTCCAGAACTATTGTCGGTCATCTTCTTGTGCGCCCCCGGAGTGTTTCGAGGAATGACTGGATTCTTCCCTCCAGCCTGCCTCTGTCGGATAGCTCAGGATCCATTGGCAATCGGACTGTGGGGACACCCGCCTCAGATGCAGCCTTCACGAGAGACGGCGCCTCGAATTGGTCAGGGTCACAGAATGACTGGTCGCACACGACTAGCCCGTTGATTGAAAGCCGCCTCAGGACCCGCTTGAGGAACTTGAGCCTCTCAGGCAGCCCTTCCTGTGTTGGTTCTGAGGGGGCACCCAGGATAGACTTGGAGATGGTGACAAACGGGTCGCCTTCCAGATTGACCGGCGGCGTGAAGGCAGTCTTGAAACCGTAACTAAGCAGATCAAAAGCAACAACCTCTCCCTCTTTTCTATTGCAGCTCTCGAACAGTGAGGCGACGACCACCGGCTCCACCATGCCGCCCGCAATCATGATTCTCGGTCTACTTGATTTCGCGCCGATTTCTGCACCGGTGAGCTCTCCGCTCAGCAATTCCTTCTGTAGCGACTTCGCTTCGTTCAGTTGACCTCTTTTCTCCAGAATCTGAGCGGCGGTAGTGGCAGATCTGCTGATCTGATCGACAGCACCAGCACTTGGGATTGTCAAGAAATGCCTCAGAAGGCGAGCCGCTTCGGAATAGGAGACAAGGCTCGGATCCATTACTCTGCAGGAATACAGGGTTTGGGCGGCGTTTCTGAAATCATTCACCAGAGACACCGCCCGGAGAAGAGCCTCATTCGAGAGGACGCGCCCGTACACGTTCTTCAAGCATTCGCTCAGAATCCTCAATTCCTCGGCCAAGAATTGAACGGAGTCGTCGCCGAGTCTGCCTGCCGGATAAGTCAGTCTGAAGACCCTGTCCTCCGGGAAGCGGCGTCGCCACACATCCGAGACATTGTGCAACGAGTCACACGTATTGCTGGGGAAGAGAAGGCCACCAAGGAACGTTAGTCCGCCGTTTGAGCGTTGGCTGAACAAGTTCCTGGTGAGCGAGCATGAGAATGTCTGAAGACTAGCCTCGAATCCACTTTGAGCGTTCGGTCTCGCCCATAGTAGCGAGGGAGTCATTCCCAGCCCGAGCGGTAGTTCCAGCGGTGTATGTGGATATATGTAGCCGAGTACGGTTCTACCGTTTGCTGAGAGTTCCACCAGCTTCTGTTCGAAGACATCAAAGACTTCCCCGTAGCTCAAGTGAGAATCAATCCTATCAGGTGATAGGGCTCCGGCCAGACGGCACCCACCGTCCAACACCCGGTGTCTTATTCCTTGTGTTTTGAACCCTTCGCAGGCGGAGTATCTCCGCAAAGTCGGAATCCTGATCTCATAGAAGGAATTATCAATATGCGCTACTGTAACTATCAGACCGTTCTTCCTTGGAAGTCTTCCTCGTCGACCGAACGGAGTTGTGAGCAAGCAAGATGGATGAGTATCTATGGCATAGACACAAATGGCCGACGGATGTTCCGAGAACATTGGAATATCCTAGGGAGCCCCTCTATGCAATGCTTGATAGATCCGCTGATAAGAGTGGCAATCTGCCCTACACAGTGTGGGAGGGTCAGTCATGGACTTTCTCACAAGTGAGGAGCGATGCAAACCGGATTGCCAATTTCTTGGCAAGTCGCGGCATAAAGAAAGGCGACAGAGTTGCCATCTTTCTGCCGAATACCCCGCACTTTCCCCCGGTCTTGTTCGGTTCCCTGAAGAGTGGAGCGATCGTCGTCACGTGCAACCCCATGTACAAGGCAGGGGAACTGAACTTCCAGTTGAAGGACTCCGGAGCAATCGCGGTTTTCGTGCTGGATCACCCCACATTCACACCGACCTGCTACGAGGCTATCAAGAACACCGCTGTCAGGACTGTGGTCGTGTGCAGTGCAAAGAACTTCCTGCCGAAGGCGAAAGCCGTGCTCGGAAGCCTGCTCGGGAAGATTCCGAAGAGCCCGTGCTACCAGAGAGATGTGACTCACTTCTACGGCGACATCGTGGCCAAGAACGAGCCCGCTCCGCCAAAGGTCGACGTTGATCCTGACGACGTTGCGATGATACTTTACACCGGAGGAACGACGGGCACACCCAAAGGGGCCTCTCTGACCCACAGGAACCTCGTGGCTAATGTCAAGCAGATCTACGAGTGGGTCAATCTCTCACCGGAGGACATCGACGCTGCAAGGAAGATCGAGTACGGGAAAGAAGTCTTCGTGGGGGCTCTGCCATGGTACCACAGCTACGGCTTGACCCTTACGCTATTGATTAGCACAAACCACGCCTGCCAACTGGTATGTGTCCCGGATCCAAGAGCTGGCAAGCCACCCCTGACTGAACTTCTCAAGGCATTGGAGAAGTACAAGGGAACGATTTTCAATTGCGTCCCTGCTCTGTATGCAGGCGTCGTCAATCATCCGGACGTAAGAAAGTACAATCTCAAATCGATCAAGATATGCAGTTCTGGAGCAGCTCCCTTGCCGCCGGAACTCGCGAAGAGATTCGAGGATGTGACCGGGGCGATCTTGTTCGAAGGATATGGCCTAAGCGAAACGTCTCCTGTCACCCACATCAACCCTACTAACAGGAGGAATCGCAAGTTCGGCTCCATTGGATTGCCGATCTCGGATACAATCGCAAAGATACTCGATGTTGAGACGGGGACTAAGGAGATGCCTGTCAAGGAGACTGGGGAGCTTGCAGTGCATGGGCCACAGGTAATGAAGGGGTACTGGAACAAGCCGCAAGAAACAGAGGACGTCATGAGAGAGATTGACGGCAAGCGCTTCTTCCTGACGGGCGATATTGGGCATATGGACGAGGAAGGTTTTTTCATTATTTCGGATCGCAAGAAGCAGATGATAAACGTTGGAGGCCTGAAAGCCTACCCGCGTGAGATCGAGGACATGTTCTATGAGCACCCAAAGGTGAAAATGGTCGCTGCGATCGGCATCCCACGAGAGGACGAGCCAAGTAACGAGTTTGTCAAAGCATTCATCGTGTTGAAGGACGGTGTGAAGGCGACTCCGCAGGAGTTCATCGAATGGGCACGAACCAGAATGGCAGGTTACAAGAGACCCAAGGAAGTTGAATTCAGAGACTCGCTGCCACTCAGCCAAGTGGGCAAGGTACTGCATAGATTGCTGAAAGAAGAGGAGCTGGAGAAGAGAAAGGCAAAGTAGATGGGTGCATTCCCTCGCCCCGACGCCTCGGAGTCTCGCACTTGCCACGATAGGGAATCATGGACAGCCTGACGTGTGATGCGCTAATAGCGTCAGAGCGCAAGTCGATCTTTCAGTGGAAGTGACTGCCATCGGTGAAACCAGAGCGTTATAATTCGGCTAGCTGCGGCTCGGACCACCGGCAAGTACCAACAAGATATGCTTTATACTTGTGATGTAGCA
>Ga0315268_10004345_pt1 | contig 15399 bp, 17 predicted proteins | sample C1_top_MG_FD_204535 | JGI IMG/M metagenome (GOLD analysis project Ga0315268, IMG submission 204535) | Sediment microbial communities from Yellowstone Lake, YNP, Wyoming, USA - C1_top | ecosystem: Environmental > Aquatic > Freshwater > Lake > Sediment | place: USA: Wyoming | collected 2017-08-01
TAGTTGGGATCGAGGGTTGAAACTCACCCTCGTGAACATGGAATCCCTAGTAATCGCGTGTCACTATCACGCGGTGAATACGTCCCTGCTCCTTGCACACACCGCCCGTCGTTCCACCCGAGCGACTTCTGGGTGAGGCGTGGTCCTTTTGTGGCTGCGTCGAATCCAGGTTTCGTGAGGGGGGAAAAGTCGTAACAAGGTGGCCGTAGGGGAACCTGCGGCCGGATCACCTCCTAAGAAATATATAGCCTGACAAGGCCAGCTGGAGGAGAAAGGACGTGAATCAACCACGAAGCGCTAGAGCCCAATCATCGTAGTTTTTGGAAATATGAAGCTCTCGGAGAGGCTAGACCCCTCCTTATTTATAGATTGAATTTGTGGTTAGAATTTGCAGATTGTGTTGCGTTTAGTTTTCTTTGATCATGCCCTTACCGTATGGAATGTGTTCTCTGATTGCCTCGACAGATAATTCCAAAATTGCTTCGCGCACTTCTTTGGAGACCTTTCTAATCAAGGATTGAAGAATACTTTTCAACAACCCTTTGCCTTCAAGGTCTCCAGGCACGACAATAACGTACGCATTCGCCTTTGCCTTGACAGCGTCTACGGGACCGCCGCCAACACGAACTAGGTTTTCTTCTTTGTTCACTGTGATGCCGATGGCTATTCTTAATGGAACATTGCGTAGCCAATTTCTTTCACCTCGGACAACAAAAGCTCCATGTGGCACATATTCGCCAGAAGGTGCACCCTTGCTTAGTTGGTCTGGCTTAATCCAGTAGACGTCAACTGAAGCGAAGCCTTCACGCCAAGCTCTTGAGAAAGCTGCAGCAAATTCTGCTGCTTCGCGGAGGCATTGTTCGCTGGGTTTTTTTCCTTCAGTTTTGATGACTACGAAAGGTGCGCCTGTAATGTCAGCATGGAAAACAATGTCATGGGCATTAGTGTGTTTCTTGATTAGGACTTCGTTGCTGACTGCGTCTTTGCCAGCCACGACTAAGAAGTCGTCGGAAGAGGTGAACCAATGGAATTTTTCGAACCATTCTTTATGCTTGATTTTGCGTTTAACAAGTTCCTCCGCAACCTCTGCAGGTTTGGCAAATTCGAGCGTTTCAGCCTTCTGGATTTTCGCTTCGATTTCTGTCAATTTCCTGCGGGTTTCCTCTAAGGCAGCTTTTGCACCTTCCATCTTCTGTTTGGCCCGTTTGCTCCGTTCATAATAGCTTCCTGCATCATCATACAGTTGCCCATGCAAATCCAGTCCAAAGCGTAAATCGTCTATGCAAACATGAATCATCATGCTTTTCACATCTAAAGATTCAAAGAAAACACTGGGCTTTACGCCAGAGCGTTTTTCAGCCAAAACCTCGGAAACAATAATGTTCCACTCTTTTCCATTTTCTTTAGCTGTTAAAAATTTGTCTATTAGGACTTGGAGTTCGCCGATATGAGCATAAATCATGTCTCCGATATTCTTATTCCTCGCAACTTCAGCTTCTGCCTCAGCCAAAGTTTTTTCTTGACTCTCTATGATGCGTTTGAGCCTTTCTGCTTCCCGCTTTAGCTTACCTACTTCTAAGCCAGCTGTGGCTTTTTGGATGGTAGCTATTTGAATGTAGAATTCGTCTAAAGCCTCGTTAAAACTGTTGAAAAATCTGTATTGAAATCTTTCATATCGTTTAAGCTTGAAAGGCAAGGCGTCAACAAGTCCGCCGTTCTCATCAAGAATAATACAAGGCTCTAGTGTGTTATTTAAAACATGGGAAAGCAAAATTTGCAGGTTATCATAAATAGCATTTGCTTCAGCTTCGCTTAATGTATTGCAGGGCTTAGTCTTTTCTATTTCAGCTCTTAAGAGAACCTCTTCAGAATAGATGCCGCCGATGCTCAAGAATCTTGCAAGAGCCCTCACAATCTCAAAATCTCCAAATCCCTGTAGTTCTTCCCAGAAGTTTTCTCTGCTGACTTTTAACGGATTTTTTCCACTGGAAGGCGCAAATGCAAATGCTTCGCCGCGGAGAATATTTCGGTCTCGCATCCGCTTATAGATTAAAGCGTGCGAAATTCTGCCTTTTTCATCTACAAGAATTATGTTGCCTTCGCCGAAAAGCTCTAAAACGAGCTTAAACTTCTCAGTCTTAGTTTTAAAAGAAAAAACTACTACTCGTTCAAACTCGTATTGTTCAACATCTGTTAGAAACCCGTTTCTCAAGTATTTCCTCAAAGCCATACAAAAAGCTGGTGGAATCATAGGCTTTTCAACAATATAAGAAGTTAAATGCAGCCTTCTAGCGGATTCTAAAATTAATCCAAAAGCTGGTTTATCAGGTTTGTGAAGTTTTAAGAGTAATGTTTTGGAACCCAGCTGGTAAACGTTGCTGACACGAGAATCTAGAATTGTCTCTTTTAATTCTCCAACAACGGCTGCAACGTCAAAGCTTGTAAACTCCTTCACATGCAACAAGAATCACTTCCCATTACCATGATTTATAATCACTGCCAAACTATAAATAGACAAGTTTAAATCATAATCAAAAATATAAAGTGAAAGGATGCTGGAAGACAATGACGCCACTACAAAAGATATACTGGTTAAGAGTAGCCTTAGGAATAGTTGCAGCGCTCATATGTGCTGGCTATGGAATAATAGCCCCAGGAGCAATCACCACTACAGGCTTCCCTTTAGACACATTCTTGAATAGCTTATCCATAGCCTTAGTTCTCTATTTAATATCCTTCTACATCATAAGAAGCAAATTTACTCTTAAAGTGGAGAAACCGCAAAAACTCGCAACAATGGGAATAGGCATTTACTTCATTACATGGTTGGTTGTCTGGGTGCTTCTATTCACGCTTATTGCTGGACCACCCTTCTATTCTCTGACGATAACGGCAACCGTAGGCGGAATAACTCAACCAGCAACTGGAACATACACATTTTCCTCAGGAACACAAGTTTCCGTGAAAGCTACACCAGACACTAATTACACGCTCGATCACTGGGAAATTGATGGAACTAACGTAGGGGCGACTAACCCGATAATTTTTAGAATGGACAAAAATCATGCGTTACATGTTGTATTCGTATACCAGCCGCCACCTTAATCTTCTTCCTCTTTAAGAAAACTTTCTATTGTTGCTTGGCTTTTATCATCCTTAAGAGTTTCAAGCTTCGCCTCTTCCGATGCCTCTACAGCCTTGTTATTTGCGTTTGAAGTATTTACGCTTGGAATATGAGAAACATCAATTCTGCTGAGAATACGCATGCATTCAGCCCAAGCAGAAAAAAATCCGCGGTCAAAATCACCATGAAGCCCATTTTTCACATGATCAAGAAACTCTCGCCGGTAACTATGCAAAGCAGCTTTATCGCTTAATTCTAGCTTTGAGAAAAAGGCATAAGAGTCATTATTGTTAGATTTTCGTGCAAGCATCATTCCATACAAAGCCCTGAAGTAGCCCCTGTTCCACTCCGTCTTGTGCATTTTCTGTTTAATCCTTTCCAATTCTCTCTCTGCTTCAGTGAACTGCCTATTAACTACAAGCTGGAGATAGCGAGTCACTAAGGCTTGTGGAACAGGCATTTTTCTAACGCCCACGGGACTTTAACTTTTCCTCATCGGAAACATCTTCTATGCCGTTCTCAGTTACTTTAAGGATTTCCTCTCCTTCCGGCAGATACGGACTTGAAACCAAACGAGCTATACGAATAGGACCATGAGCAGCTCTTCGCAGATAAACGCGTGTATGGCTTGTATGCCCAACTATGTGACCGCCAATGGGATGGACAGCATCTCCAAAGAACACGTCTGGTTTAGCCATAACCTGATTTGTAACAACAGCCACGGCGTTAAAAGCTCTGGCTATGCGAATAAGCCTATGCATATGTTTATTCAATTTCTGCTGACGAGAAGCCAACATTTCACGCCCAATATATTCGCTTCTAAAATGTGCAGTCAAAGAATCAACAATGACCAGCTTCACGTTATTCGCCTTAATCACTTCATCAGCATTATCCACCAAGAACATTTGATGATCAGAAGTGTAAGCCTCAGCATAAATAATGTTCTTAACAACCTGTTCAGGATCAAGATCCAGATGCCTAGCCATCTGCACAATACGCTCCGTTCTAAATGTGTTTTCAGTATCAACGTACAATGCAGCCCCGTTAAGTCCACCCCTTTCAGGCGGTAGCTGAACATTCACGCATAATTGATGACAGATTTGACTTTTGCCACTGCCATACTCACCATAAAATTCGGTTATAGTCTGCGTTTCCAACCCTCCATCCAAAATTTTATCCAATGCTTTGCTTCCCGTTGTTAAGCGCAAAACACTTTGACGCATCTTAAGAAGCTCATCCGCCCTTACAAAATTAACACTAACAATGGAGCGAGCAGCTTCAATAACGGCAAAAGCCTTCTTTTCACTTATTCCTGCAGGCTCTAATTCACGGGCAGTAGCCATAGCCAATGATTCAACAGTATGAAAACCCAATTCCTGCAGTTTCTGAGCAGTGGCTGGACCAATTCCTGGAAGGTCCTCAAGAAGTTCATATTTCTTCTTGGAGCCTCCTGATTGTTCTTCTTCAGTCATCAAATCATTTCTCCTTTTACAACTTATGTGAAAATAGGTTATGCCCTATTTAAAATACACGAAGCATAATAACGCTCAATACATGGAGAGATGAGTTAAAGTGAAGTTCAAAAGAATTATCTTGATTTAAGTGACAACGCAAGACAAGACATAAGTACATGAACATTTATAAAACCGACAAAAAAGAGGAGAGAAAACGTTGGAAACAGCAAAAATTGTCGAAAATGTCGCTTTCAACGTTTTGAAGCAAGCAGTAATCTATCTGCCAGAAGATGTGAAGCAAGCGTTGAAAAAGGCATACGCAGAAGAAACAAGCGAGACTGGCAGGACGCAATTAAAGGCTATTTTGGACAACATCGAGCTTGCAGAAAAATATCAGGCTCCAGTATGCCAAGACACTGGCACAATAATATTCTATGTTAAAGCTGGCGCCAAAGCAAAGGACTTAGACAAAATCGAAAATGCGCTAGTAAATGCAACAAGAAAAGCTACAAAGGAAATTCCTCTAAGACCAAATTCAGTTGACCCCTTCACCCAAAAGAACAGCGGAGACAACACGGGAAGATATATACCACACCTTAATTGGGAAATTGTGCCGGGAGACAGTTTAGAATTAACTGTCATGACAAAAGGCGGTGGTTCAGAAAACGTCTGCATAGGCGAAATGCTCGTGCCAGGCGAAGGAATAAACGGTTTGAAAAAGTTTGTCATTGATGCTGTAATAAAAGCTGGTGCTCAACCGTGTCCACCAACAATTCTGGGCATTGCAATGGGAGGCGGAGCAGACATAGCTATGAAACTAGCCAAAAAAACCTTGCTAAAACCCTTAAACGAGGCTAATCCAAACCCGGAAATAGCGAAGCTTGAAAAAGAAATTTTCGAGGCTGCAAACATGACTGGAATTGGTCCCATGGGATTAGGCGGAAAAACAACAGTTTTAGGCGTGCATATTGACTACGCGTTTAGGCATCCAGCATCTTTCCCTGCAGCTGTTGCCTTTAACTGTTGGGCTGCTAGGAGAGCCTCTGCGAGAATCAACGCTGATGGAACTGTTGAGTATTTAACACACAAGATAAAGTGGTGAGAGGTGAAAAGAGAATGGCTGTTTATCATCTTAAAACACCCATATCGGAAGAGGATGCTCGCAAACTCAAAGTAAATGATGTGCTTTATATAACTGGAACAATAGTCACTGCAAGAGACCAAGCACATAGAAGAGCCTTAGAATATTGTAAACAAGGAAAATCCTTGCCAATAAACTTGGAAGGCCTAGCAGTTTTTCACTGCGGGCCAGTCGTAAGCAAAGAAGGAGACAAGTGGATTGCAGTTGCTGCAGGTCCAACAACAAGCACGAGGATGGACATTTTCGAGGACGAATTTATCAAAAACTTCAAGATCAGAGTGGTAATTGGTAAAGGTGGAATGGGAAAGAAGACAACTGATGCCATGGCCAAGTATGGTGCTGTATATGGCGCTTTCACTGGAGGAGCAGCAATATTGGCGGCAAAGGCCATTAAGAATGTCAAGAGCGCTGAATGGTTGGATTTGGGAACGCCTGAGGCTTTGTGGATTTTTGAAGTTGAGGATTTTGGTCCATTGGCTATAGCTATTGACTCTCATGGAAACAACATTTTCATGGATGTTGCAAAAAAGGTTGACGAGAATAAGCAAAAGATCTATCAGAAGCTTGGTTTGTCGCCTTAGTTTAAACCATATTTTTTCTGTTTATTTTTGCGTTTGATTTTTGATAGCTACTATGGATTCTGTTTCATGTGTCGGAAGATTTAATATATTATTTTGCATCCACTATCAGATTAGTGAGAAAATATGCTCAAAAACTTTAGAGACAAAATAGCCCTTTCAGGAATAACAGTACTGATGATAGGCGTAGCCTTACTAGTATTCACATTTATAAGTGCCTACGGATTCCTAACCCAAAGCCTGTCAATAATCGCTTCTAACGATTTGGTCGAGACCTTTGGTGTAGCATTGGCGCCTCTTATCTCAACTTGCATACGCATAATGTATCTTGGAGTAATGGGCTGGGCAGGCTCCCTATTAACAATAAGAGGAGTAACAATAATAGCGCATACACCAGCAATGCCCACAGTGCCCACGGTAGCTCAACCGCAACCGCAAAAGCCTCCAATACCACAGCAAAAACCGTTACCACAAAAACCGAAAGAAGAAAAACCAAAGGAAGAGAAACCAGAAGTAGCCAAGCCTCCAGAGCCTCAAATTATAGTCATACCCCCTGATCAGATTTCACAGCCACAACCTCAGCAAAAACCAGAGGAAACGCAGAACAAGGAAGCTCAAACTCAGACGCAATAGTCAATCACTAAAACTCGACGCAGAACATCGGAAAAGGGTGCAGCTATGAGAATACCAATCCGAATGATAGGGTTAGCTACGACATTTTTCTGGATATTCCTAATCGCCTTCATTGCTACAGCAGTATATTCTGCCAAAGATTTGCAATTCATGTTTGGAGAGCCACAATTAGGAATAACCGGAGATAACAAATTGCTTTTCTCTATGCCAATAACCATCATTAATAACGGACTCTATAATATAGACAGTTTTAGTTTAAGAACAAGAATTAAAGATAAAGATGGACATACATTAGCGCGCGGAACCACAATTATACCTATTATAAGGAAAGGAGAAGAGGTAACTGCAACCCATAACATGACAATAGACGTCAACAGTGTGCTGCAGAAGAACCAAAATTACCTATTCAATGACACTGAAGTAACAATCTATGAAACCGGAAGCATAGGAATCGCACACATCATTCCAGTTCAAGCATCAACAAACTTCACTATGCCATGGGGCGCGCCACTCTACAATTTCGCATTAGGACCAAGCCAGTACACGCCATTTAACTATACGCATGCAAGAGTTGTGGTTCCGATAAGTTTTGAGAACCACGCATTCTTCGACTTCAATGGGAACATCAGAATAGACATGTACAACAGCACTGACGTGCTTGTAGGCGAGGGACAAACAAACATTGAAGCGTGGCACGATTCACCCTATTATGGAAATGTCGAACTCCTTGTCCAAACAGCAGGAATGACTGGAAGCGGGCATTTTGAAGTCTATTTTCAAACTTCATTTTTTGATTACGGACCCATGGTGATTCCTTATGGTTGAAACAAATAACGATGTCAAGAAGAAACTTCGCAAAATCTCGTTCAAAGCTTTGAAGGCAACAATAAAAGCAGTTCTAATCTATGCAGTCTATTTTATTTTATGGACATTCATAGCTCCGATTTCACAAATTATTCCAAACTTTCAGCTGATGGTTGAAACTTTCGTCACAGTTTATATCGCCCTAATAATTGTGGAAGAACTTACGTCGGGAACGATTTTTCATTACTTCTTTAATGTGGCGAAGGCTTTGTTTGTTATTGGTTATCTAATCGCTTCGCTGCAAGGCGGAATATTCAACATAACAGTGGAAAACATGAGTTTGGTTATTGACTTGCGCATAATTTTGACAATCGCAACGCTTCTGGGCTTATTGGGACTGGCAAAATCTGTGCTTCAAACAATAAATTACATGAGTGAAAAGGCAGAACTTCCCACAATTTAGTTTTCACAGATTAACAAGCTTATAGTGTAAAAACAAAAACCGAATAAACGCGTATTCAGAGTTTTTTACTCATCAAGTAAGCGTCTTCTCCATCAGCGTAGTACCCATGAATCGTGCGTGTAACCTCAAATCCTAGCTTTTTATAGAGGCTTATTGCAGCCGCATTAGTCACTCTAACTTCGAGAAAGCATTGCTTTGCATTGTATAGCTGCATACCCTTTATGGCTTCGTTAATCAATGCCTCACCTACGCCCTTACGCCTATATTGTGGCAGAACAGCCACAGAAACAATGTGCCCCTTCTTCATTAAGCCACCGAAACCAAAGCTTGATAAACCAACTTCGATCCGACACATTATATAACCTATAACGTCGCCGTTTTCCTCTGCAACCATGAAAGTTTCTGGAAACCTTTGATACAATTCAATGAAAAAGTAATTCGTATAGTTTTCAGGCAAGCAGACATAGTTGATGTGGGTCACGCTTTGTAAGTCACCCATAGTGAATTTGCGCACTTTGAAAGTTTTCTGCAAATTTCTTTCTCCAGTCTTAGCTTTTATGCATAAATTTCATGCTTAGTTAATAATTTTTTTCATTCACCAACTCTTTTATGTATTTACTCCTCCAATGCTTTAACTTCTGGATGCGTGAAATTTCCATAGGGCATAACCCAAACCTTAGCATTTTTACCACAGATTTTAAAAGCTTCATTTAAGGCATCGTTCACCGCTCGTGCAGTTTTCAATTTGAAAATGTTTGTGGCGTAATAATTGGGCATAGAGGAAACCAAAATAATCTGATGATTCTGCAACGCTTTTAATAGGTAATAGGCTTTATGCCCACCTAAAACAAAATTGCGCTTAATCTCCTTCTCAACAGCCTTTATATCATTAAAGTTAACCATCCAATCATAAAACACTTGATTCCCATGCCCCTCAGAACATTCAGCCACCAAAACTATCACGCCACCACGCTTAACAATTTCAAGCGCACTGTCAACACCCTTGTAGGCTTGAAAGAGGTTCACATCTGCTGGATAGCCACCAGAACTGACAATCACTATGTCGGCTTTGCGATCTACTGGCACACGATACATTTCATCAACAACTTTGACACCTTCATAGAAGGCTTGTTCCAAATCGCCTGCAAAAGCCTGTACAATTTCGCCTCTGCTGTTGGTTACAACATTTAAAATGAAATCCACTTTAGCCAGCCTTGCTGTTTCAATCATGTCCTCGTGAACTGGATTTCCATCTAAAACTCCAGTTTTTGCATTTGGATGCAAAATCATAGCATGATTATGCTTAATTGTTTCTTCGCCCGAAACAGCAGGTAAAACGCTTTTTCTTCCACCACCATAACCCGCATAATAATGAAAACCGATATCCCCAGTTAAAATTTTCACATCTGCCTCTGCGAAAACCTTGTTCAAATAGACTTTGTTCCCGTACTTCTGAGTTGTGCCTACATAGACAAGGTCTTGTGCTTTGCAGTCGTGGCTTATGGCTTTAATGCGTCTAAGAACTTCTTCGCCTAAAAGTCTTACAGCCTCCTCATGCTTAACAGCCTTGTGCGTTCCGCAACCAAAAATAATCGTTACTTGTTCATCTTTAACTCCAGCTAAGCCTAATTCATCAAGTATTGGCGGAACTAACAAGTGGCTCGGTGCATTTCTAGTAGCGTCATCAACAACTATCGCCACTTTATGTTCTGGCTTAACGATTTCGCCTAATCGTTTGGAACCCAGCGGTTCTTTTAAAGCTCTTTCAATTTCAGCCTTGACATCGGGTACTGCAGGCTTCTCTTTAGGCTCTATTAAACCCATAAAATTCTGTGTTGGAACTCTAGCGCAGACTTCTGATTTTCCATAGGGAAGCCAAACATCAACCATAAACCATCACGTTGAATATGAAAACACCCAAACAGAAACTATTAAGCCTTTACCAAAAGGTAACAAACGCCTCATTATAAGTAAGTTGTAAATAATTCCAATTATGCAGAAACAACCTTATATTTTGCATTTGCTGGTTCTTGAAACAAAAGTGGAACTTAATGGGTTTGCGCGACTTTCTGAGACGAGAATTCTACTTCATAACAGGCAACTATCAGATTCTCGTCGTCAGCTGGATAATCATGGACTTGGCCATGGAAATGCCTGTTCCAAACTTTCAGTTATATGTCCAAGACATATTGGGCGGAAATAATTTTCCAATGGCATTAGGAATCATAGGATTTGCCAATTGGGTTGCAATGGCGATTGTGGCATTTCCTGGCGGTTACCTTGCAGATAAATATGGCAGACGCTGGCTCATTACGACAATGACCTTTATAATGGCGCTTTCAAACCTGTTCTATGCGTTTGCTCCAACATGGCACTTCATACTAATCGGAACAATAGTTCACAGCCTCTGTCTCATCTATCAACCAGCCTTATTCGCAATGGTTCAAGATTCACTTCCCCCAGAACGCCGAGGAATGGGGTCCTCAATAATACAACTCATACATGGCACCTTCAACACTCCAGGTCCAGCAATTGCTGGTATTCTGATGTGGCAGTTTGGTTTAGAATGGAGCATGAGAATTATCTACATAACAGTGACAATTCTTTATCTTATCGCAGCTTTCTGGCGGCTAAAATTGAAGGAGACAATGAGCAAAAGTGAACCAATTCGCCTAAGATATTTCATTTCTTCATATCCAGAGTCTATAAAGCAAAGCTTTAAGGTTTGGAAAGCAGTGCCAAGGTCAGTTTTTTGGCTTTTTATTGTTCAGATTCAAGTAATGTTTGGAATGTCACTTACTCAAGTAATGAATGCTATATATGCAACAGAACAACTTGGAATACCTGAAGACCAGTGGTGGCTCACCTTCATACCACTTTTGTTAACAATGGTTGCCATGTCAATTCCTATTGGTAAAATGGTTGACGAATGGGGAAGAAAAATTCCATTGCTTCTCGGCTTGTCCGCGCTTGATGCAGCTACGCTCATATTTGTCGTTGGCGATTTGCTAACAGTTATGATATCTATGATTCTCTTCGCTATAGGCCAATTATTAGTTATGTCCGCAGCAATGGCACTTTCAACAGATTTGGTAGAACCAGAGAACAGAGGCAAGGTAGTCGGATTCAGAAACTTTGTTGGCTACATTTTTAACGGTGTAGCCATGCTATTGGGCAATTTGCTTTACGTAAGCTTCGCCCCACAACTACCCTTCTACGTAACATTGAGAGTGCTTATCCCAGCGTTTATAATAGTTCTATTTCTGGTCCAAGATGCAGAAGTAAAGTAAAAGTGGATTAATTAGGAATTTAGCCTTGCTTATCTCTTTCTCGAAGACTCTGTAGCATAGATATGGGTAGGCGTCTATTGACTCTTATCATGTCTTGGAAAAACTTGATGAATTTAATTTTTTGTCTCTAAGGACAGTTTAGTTAATCCACAATGTTATTAGGACTTAGTAAGGAGCATAAGTTCTTTAAAACTGAAATGCAATAATTAAGCAGTTGTGAAGAACATGTCGATTGAAAAATCTCCTAAAAAGAGTGAAATATTATTTGTATGGTTCAACCATTATGCCGGAGTGACCATTAAAACCCCCACAAAAACCGTAGTAATAGACCCAGTAGACATTAAACCCCGAGAGTTCAAAAATGTTGATGCACTCTTAATCACCCATGAGCACTATGACCATCTAGACCAATCACTTGTTTCGGAAATCCATAAACTAACGCAATGCATGATAGTGACCGACTCAACATCTGCAAGAAGATTGAAAAATGTGATTGCCCCAGAAAAACTACATGAAATGCAGGCTGGTTCTGAAGTGAAGATTGGCGAAGTTACCGTGAGAGCCGAGAAATCTAATCATCCAGCTACTACACCTGTAACCTTCATAATCACAAGCGAGGATGGAGTGAAAGTTTTTCACACAGCAGATAGTTTGCCATTTCCAGAGATGGCAACAATAGGCCAAAAAGAAAAATTCGATGTGGTTTTCTGCACAGTAGGGGCAATTGCACCTGGCGCGTCACCAGAAACAGGTGTTGAAATTGCTAGATTAACAAAACCTAAGGTTGCAGTTCCGTATCATACAGGTTCCACAGAAGACTTGAAGAAGTTTGCTGAATTGCTTAAAAAGGAAATGCCAAAGGTCACGTGCCTAGTACCGGAAGTGGGAAAAATCTACCAGGTTTCTAAAAGGACGTGAAAAGTTGTCTGCTAAAAAAAGCGATGAAACCGTTAAGGTTGAAATCTGTAAAATTCTGAATAAGATAGGAGCTTTACAGTTTGGGGCATTTAAGCTTACAAGCGGTAGAATAAGCCCATACTACATTGATCTGCGAATAGTGCCAAGCTTCCCTGCTGCCTTCCAGAAAATCTGCGACTTCTATGTAGACTTCATAAGAAAAGAGATAGAGAGCACAAATTTTGAGAGGATAGCTGGAATCCCTGTTGCGGGCATACCATTCGCATCCATAATTGCTTATCAGCTGAAAAAACCATTTTTATATATCCGCAAAGGTGTACGTCTCCATGGAAGACAAAGAAGAATCGAAGGAATTCTAGCCCCTGGAGACAGAATTTTACTCGTTGATGACCTGGTCACAACAGGCATATCGTTAAGGAATGCTGCAAAAGCCATAAGAGCAGAAGGCGGAGTGGTAATGAATGCAGTTGTGCTTTTAGACAGAGAAGAGGGTGGAGAAGAAAAGCTTGAGAAAAATGGAATAAAACTTTATGCGATGCTTAATGTTAGTGACATAGCTGAAAAGCTCTATGAGATAGAGGCGTTAGATGAAGAGCAATTTAAAACTATCTTGAAACAGATTAAAAAGCATAAAAAATGATCGAAGAGCAAGCGCCTATTCATAGAATATGAGTTCTTTTTCCTCTAACATTTTGTGAAGCTTAAGCACAGCGTCATAAACGTCTTGTTCTTTCTTTGCTCCTGTGCAAACAAGTTTTCCACTGGCAAACAACAATATAACGACTTTCGGTTCATCCATCCTATAAATCAAACCTGGGAACTGTTCTGGTTCGTACATTGTTTTTCCAAGAACATACGCTGATTTTTCCAAGTCTATCATGCCGCCTAGACTTGCAGAAGCGACGATGTTTTGTATTTTCAACTCTGGCTTGCTAATGATTATTATTCCACCTTTTTTCAATTCTTTAATAACTTTTATGACTGCTCTTCGAGCTTCTTTCTCCGATTTTGCACCAGTACAAACCATTTTTCCAGAATTGAAAATCAAAGTGGCTGTTTTTGGTCTTTTAAGTCTAAATACTAATCCTGGAAATTGTTCTGGACGATATTCTACGCCAGGATAACCCTTAACAACAGCGTTTAAGTCGACTTTTTGATTCAAGGTTGCGGAAGCAACGACGTTTTCAATGTTTACGATAGCTTTGACTTTTGGCATAAATTATCACTCTTATAGTGAATGTTTAAGTACCCTTTATAAAGGCTTAGGTTTTAAAGATTATTTTCTGAACTTTCTTTATGTTCAGTTTTAGGCTTTAACATTATTCCAAGTTTTTTATCTATATGAAAATATTTAACCGCTATCCAAAGATTGAACAGCAAAAAGATCAAGAGTGACATTTGCATCCAAGAGAATGTTGGAACACCAGGGCGTATGCCTTGATGTATACCGTCTGTTACAAAGCAATTTATTGCGTATGTCAGAAATCCTTGAGAAAGAGAAGCATTATAAATGTAGTTGTGAGCTACCGTAAAACCTAGATGATACTGCAGATCAGCGTACATACCCATCATAGTTACGTCTTGGGGTGGATCAGCGCCTATTTGCCAAAAAGTGAAGCTACCAAACAAGCTAAAAATTAAGAAACCTATGAGAAGAGCATCCAAAATTATAGAAAAAATCATTCCAATATCTAGTTTTCCAAATAATTTCTTTTTCTCCCTCTGCTCTTTTTCTGTAGATTCCTTTTCTTCCTCATCACTAAAAAGTGAAAACAATATACCGACAAAAATCACTATTAAAACAATGAAAATGTAAAAATTCCCTAATTTATTAACGAATAAAGAGAAATTACCTAGGTAGGGAATTCTCGCTATCACCTTCCCAATAAGTGCATTTGAATCCCATGGAGAAAACTGATCTTTGTCACCTACAACGTTATCTCCATGTGTCGTGATCAGATAGCCGCTACCATCAGGTTTAGGTTCGACTTTGACCACTCTGTGAACAACACGAAAATTAGGATCATTTGGTAGCGGATATCTAAAAACGACGATGTCTCCAGTTAGATAATCGGGTTTTATTTGATCTGCAGATACTCCTTGAATTATTATTACGTCGCCCACGTTTAATGTTGGCAACATACTTGTGGAAGCTACTGCTAATGCAGGGTACTCTGTATGCATCACCAGTTGTGAGCCATACCACAAACCAAAAACTATCACCGCCATTAAGACAACCATCAATGCCATTTGAAAATAGTCATTTTTCCAAATACGCTTGAGTGGTTCTAAAGCCAAAGTTACGCCTTCTCACAAATGGAAGCATTCTTATTGACTTATGCTTGCATGCTTTAAAACTTAACGGCTTTAAATAGGAAAAAATAGGGGGAAGGCAGATGAACTTAAGGTTCTCTTATTTGAGTTTTCGTATATGCAAAGTTAGCAGCTTTTATCAGACGTTTAAATCTTCTTTTTGCTTAGCACTTCTCGGAATGGTTTATGACATTTTGGACAGTCGAAAAGCCCGATTTCTAGCTGCATTTTCTTGCCTGACTTGTCAGGACGCCCAGCCATTTTCCATGTCTTTTTAGGTGTTGAAACAACGGTTCCGCATTTTGGACATTTAGCCATTTAATTTCCTCCAACATTCTCAATAGCCATGGTTTCGCATGATGATAGATAAAAAACTTTCCATTGTTTTCGAATAGAAAACCATTCTTCAAACATAAAGGTTAAACACTTTTATGACAAAAAAATGGAGTAAAATTAATGAAACTTGTTAGTCAAGACCTAAAAAAGCGCTACATAGCCGAAAAAGTTGTTATGGAAAAAATATTTCAGCCTTAACTACCATTTAACAAGACTTAGAACGTTATTTGAACCATGATTGAACCATGATTTTGACGTTGTTTGAGGCAATATTCATCAGGAAATCAGTGATTTGTCGTTCATGGATTAATATAGGATTTGCTTGATGTATGATGCGTATACGTT
>Ga0315268_10004347_pt1 | contig 15397 bp, 13 predicted proteins | sample C1_top_MG_FD_204535 | JGI IMG/M metagenome (GOLD analysis project Ga0315268, IMG submission 204535) | Sediment microbial communities from Yellowstone Lake, YNP, Wyoming, USA - C1_top | ecosystem: Environmental > Aquatic > Freshwater > Lake > Sediment | place: USA: Wyoming | collected 2017-08-01
AGGTATCAGGAGGATTGCCATTGTCAGTGACTTTCAAAGTGACAATCTCTGGGCCAGTTTGATTATAAACGTGGGTCACTACTGGTGAAGTTGTCTCTGTGACGTTGCCGTCGCCGAAGTTCCACACGTAAAGCGCAATCGTACGGTTCGGGTCTGAAGTATGAGATGCTGAGGCGTTGAACACGTTCACGTAGCTGACGTATGACTGTCGATACGTGATTCCGCTGGATGGCGGGTGTCCGTTCATGACGTAATGCGTGGAGTTGTCGATCACTGGCGTTAAGATCGAGAATGCGGCCACTGGCTTCACGTGAAATTCTCCGCTGGACACAGAACAGGAAGTTGCAGTGAAAGGCAACAGTTTCATCGAGTAGTCAACCAGAGCGGTATAGAATATGTCCCAGGAAGTGTTGGTGGAGTACACCGGCTCTGATTTCGTAGCTATGACTAATGTAGTCGTACCGTCCACTACGGCCGTGAAGTTTGCCTTGAACAACACTCCGCTAGTCACGGCAACTGGAGCAGAGATAAGCGTGTTACCGAGGAAGATGTAAGACAACCCGTCATGGGTGTCAACGCCAAGCAAAGGCTCCGGTCGGAAACCCGTTTTACCTGCAAAAACGTCGTCGTCAGGAATCCACACTCCAGTACAGTTCAAGACCGTGCCGTTGTATTTGAGCGCAACCTGCCATGCATACAATTCCGGAACATTCGCAACGTTCACTGTTATCGTCAAACTGTCCCCAATCTTCAGGGCAGCAGACGACGGATCAATGGATATTTCTGTTGAGGTTTGGGCCATAGCTCTGGAATCCTGCAAAATCACGGAAAAAAGCATTAGCAGCATCAAAACAATCGCAAAAATCCTAGTCGGGTATCTATCCGCTTTCAGTGCCTTAATTTGCTTTTGCATTCGTCTTAGCTCCTCATTAACCTGCATAATGAGTCTGGCTGGAAACTGCGAAACATGCGACGAAATGTCCATTCCCGACATCCATCAGTTCCGGCTCCTTTTGCTTGCAAACATCCATCGCAAGAGGGCATCTTGGGTGGAAACGGCAGCCCATGGGCGGATTGACCGGACTAGGAACCTCCCCCGTTAATGGAGCTCGCTCCTTCCTTTTTGTCGGGTCAGGCACAGGAACAGACGCTATCAGCGCCTGCGAATATGGATGCAAAGGCCTGTGAAAAATCTCTTCCGTAGGCGAATATTCGACGATTTTGCCTAGGTACATGATCGCAACCCTATGGCTTATGCATTCAACGATGCTTAGATCGTGACTTATGAACATGAAAGTCAAATTGAAATCGCGTTGAAGATCAGTGAAAAGATTCAAGAGTTGTGCACGGACGGACACATCAACCGCCGACGTTGGCTCGTCAAGTATGACGAACTCGGGGCGGCTCACCAATGCTCTGGCTACTGCTATTCTCTGTCTTTGTCCTCCGCTGAACTCATGGGGAAATCTGTAGAGATGACCTGAAGTCAATCCTACCCTTTCGAGAATCTCCGCTACCATTTTCTTGGCTTCCTCGCCCCTTGCAATTCCCTGCGCAACCAGAGGTTCAGCAATTATGTCTTTGACGAACATTCTTGGATCAAGAGAGGTCGTGGGATCCTGGTAAACGATCTGCATCTTCCTTCTAAGCAACTGCAGCTCTCTCCCTCGATAAGTGGCAAGATCATACTGTTCCCGCAGTCTTCGAAGTCTTCTTGATTTGAGATTCTCTTTCTCCAAAGCTGCTATTTCCTCGGTGACGTCCTTTGGCACATCGAAGAAAATCTTGCCGGCATCAGGCTTGTAGAGTCTCAAGATGGTCTTGCCGAGCGTTGTCTTGCCGCAACCTGATTCGCCCACAAGTCCGAAGCATTCTCCTCGATTCACCTTTATCGAGACGCCGTCAACGGCTTTGACAGCAGCCACGCGTCGTTTCAAGACTCCTCCGAATATCGGGAAATGCTTCTTCAAGTTGACCAGTTCCAGCATGTAACTCAATTTGACCCTCCGTAGAGATAACACGCAACAAAATGATCTTTCTTGACTTCACGGAACACGGGCTTACTGGTTAGGCAGATCTCTTTTGCATAGTTGCAGCGTTCGTGAAACCTGCAGCCTGTAGGAGGATTGATCAGTCCTGGAACGATGCCGGGGATAGACTTGAATTCTTTGCCTGGGCTTGGAATTGATTCGAGCAATGCCCTTGTGTAAGGGTGCAATGGAGACTTATATGTCTCGACAACCTCGGCCGTCTCGACGACGTTTCCCGCATACATGACTGCAACCCGATCACACGTCTGGGCGACGACTCCGAGGTCGTGAGTGATATACAGTATCGAAGAGTTGTAGTCCTTTTTGAGAAGTTTGATCAGGTTGAGGATCTGCGCCTGGACCGTCACATCCAAGTTCGTAGTTGGTTCATCGGCTATCAGCATCGTCGGGTTACAGGCCAACGCCATTGCTATGATCACTCTCTGCGCCATTCCTCCGCTCAGTTCGTGTGGGTACATTATGGCCACTCGATCAGGATCCGATATCTCAACGTCCTTAAGAACCCGGACGACTTCCTTCGTTATTTCGCTCTTGAGCGTCTTTTTTCGAGTAAACTTCGACATGAAATTCGTGCCAATTCTCTGCCCTATCCGAGTCATCCAAGCCAAGAGCCGGTTGCGGCTGAACCTAGAGGCTGAACCCGTAGCTACCGAGTTCTCCGTTTTCAACACTCTGCGATACACGCTAGCCTCGAACGATTTGCCTCGTCCTTTCTTTTGCAACGCTTCAATGGCTTTCTGCAGGAATTCCTGTTTACGATGAACCAACATCACTTCCGAGATCTGATCCTTTACCGAATAGACCGGGTTCAGATAGGCTCTCGGTTCCTGGAAAATCATCGAAATATCCTTTCCCCTGATGTCTCTCAGAGAAGCATCGTTCAGACTCATGATGTTTTGCGTCTTTCCCTTGCTTCTGAAGTAGATCCCACCGTTCTCGATCTTTCCTGGAGGAGGAACCAGCATCATTACAGACAGGCTTGTAACACTTTTTCCGCTACCTGTCTCGCCCACGAGACCAAGAATCTCGCCTCTTCTTATTGAGAGGTTCACCCCGTCCAAAGCTTCTACGACTCCCGCGTACGTGTAGAACTTGACCTCGAGATCTTTGATTTCTAGAATGCTTTCTTGGGCCATTTCATCTTCTCCTGAGCATCGGGTCCAGCACGTCTCTAAGGGCATCACCCAACAAGTTCCAACCCATAACGAAAAACGTTATGAAAATCCCGGGTATAAGGAACGCGTGAAGGTTTGCAACGATGAGATCCACGTTGGATATCCAGTTTCTAGCCCTCTGGATTATCTGTCCCCAATCAGCAAAGTTTGGGTCCGCGCCTAACCCTATGAAGCTCATCGCGGCTGCAGTCAAAACGATCGACCCTATGTCTAACGTGGCTACTATCAAGATCGGGTAAATCGTGTTTGGCCAAATGTGTTTCACTATGATCCTAAAGTCTGAAGAACCGGAGGCCCTCGCAGCTTCCACGAAATCTTCATTCTTGACCCTCATAACTTCTCCGCGGATTACTCTGGTGTAGCCTGGCCAGCCCACTAGTGCTATGGACAGCAGCACCTTATCGAGTCTTGTGAGGCTTAGGTTCATTTGAACGGGGAAAAATAGGATGGACAGCAAGGACAGCAGGAGCAGCAACTGCACGATAAGCAGAATCTTCTTGTCAAAGTGAAATATGAGCAGCAAAAAGGATGCAACAACTAGGACTAGCAAGAACACGAGCGACAGGTTGATTGCAAAGATACCCGGTAGAGCTATGACAAGAGCCATAGCCAAGATCAGCCCTGGAAAAGCAATAATGATGTCAGTGAAACGCATCAATGCTTCGTCCAGGAGTCCTCCGTACATCGCGGCAAGAGTTCCAATAGTCAGACCTACGATTAGAGAGAAGGCAACAACAGTTAAGCCAGTCCGGAATGCCGTTATGCTGCCCCATATGCAAGCGTAATAGAGATCATACTGTTGGTCCGTGGTGCCAAATATGTGGCGAGTGCTAGGCGGGGTAGGTGATGTCTGTATTACAAGGATCTCCATGTCCTGGGGGACAGAGAACGGATCACCGTGAGGCGGGGCAAGCAAGGGAGCAAATACGGCGATTCCGACGAAAATGAGGACGATGATTATGCCTGCTAGAGCGAGTCGGCTCTCCCTCATCCTTTTGAGCATAAATCTCCATTCTTTCAGACGAGGGCGCATCCCAGCTTTGAATTCGTCAAATCTAGATCTCTCAGACATTATTACTCCAACCTAATTCTCGGATCAATGTAAGCATAGAGCACGTCCACAATCAAGTTTGCTATAACAAACAAGAATGCCGACAGAATCGTGTATCCCAAGACGCCGGGAATGTCAGTCTGCAACGCAGCCTGAGCCGCCCAATTCCCCAAGCCTCCAAACGCGAACACCGTCTCAGTTATGACCAACCCACCAAGAAGCCCTGCAACCATCAGTCCGGACAGCGTGGCAACAGGTATCAGAGCGTTTCTGCGTGCATGCTTGTAGATCACGACGCTCTTGCTAAGTCCTTTGGCCTTTGCTGTCGTGATGTAAGGTTTGGTCAAAGTCTCAAGCATTGATGACCGCATCACCCTGATCAGGAGGGCGATGTCGATTGTGACTATGACAATAACAGGCAACACGACGTGACTCAAAGCATCAACACTCAAGCCAGCCTGACCGTTCAACAATCCGTCAAAAATATCAATGCCCGTGTACCTGTGGTAAGTCCCAGTGAGAACCCCAGCGTGCATGAAGTTGATCCAGTTCTGGCTCAAGGCTCCTGGACTGAACCATTTAAGTTCTCCGGCAAAAACTGCCAGAAGAAGCAGCCCTAACCAGAAGGAGGGCAGCGACCACCCCACAATCGAGAGAACTCGACAGGTGTGATCGATCAACCCGTTTCTGTGTATAGCGGACTGAACGCCTAGATATATCCCGATGAAAACGATCAATGGGGCAGCAAAAAGCACTATCTCAAACGTGTAAGGCCACCTTGACGCGATTACTGACAACACAGGCCCCGGAGCGCTGACTGACCATCCGAGGTTCCCTTGCAAAACCTGAGTCAACCAACGTCCGTATTGAACGTAGAACGGATCGTTAAGCCCATACTTCTGGATTATCAGCGGGATCGCCTCCGGCTTAAGCTGGTCAGCGTTTCTAACGTACATAATGGCACGCACGTCAGGCGAGAACAGCATAGTGATCGCGAACACGAGAACGGTTACGCCCAGAATGACGAAAATCAGCAGTATCAATCTTCTGAGGATGTAAGCTGCCAAGCTGGTCATGCTATGCCTCACCAAATAAGGAAAGGCTATCAATATTTAAGGTTGTCGAACCATCTTCAAACTGACATTTGGACACCTTCCACAGATAAAGCATGAGATTCTATAGATCTCGAACGCGAGAAAGGAGGAGAACTGCAGGTTTTTTTCTTGATATTACGCTTAATAGGAGATTCATAATGGTCTCACGACAGAAACTGGACGAGTACATCCTGAAAATGGCTATTTCAAATGGCAATTTGAGTGATAAAGAGCTGTTGCTGTGAAAACCGGCCCATATATCGTTCTTCGCAAAGAAACTGCTGTAAAACCAGACAAACAGCAATAATACAAACAGAGAGTACTCAAGAAAGTATGAGCTCGCTTGAATAGAGACATCTGGTAACGTTGAAACCACGCGTCCAACAAGATAGCATTCACCTCGATTCTGTATTTTATCGATCCATGCAATCGATCGATCTGTTGAAAAACGCGCCTTCCCAATATTCCTCTGCGCGCGGAAATTCATCATCCTTTTAACGCCTTCGAGGCTAGAGAAGGCCAACAGTGTCTAGGTCTCGGCAAGTTTCTTCAATTGCTTCCGGTACATTTCCACTATTTCGCTTGCTGTCGTCGCATCTTCAGCTGCTTTATCAACTCTGTAGTTGCCCGTGAACCTCGGAAATCTGACGGCAAGTCCGCTTCCTTTACGTATGGAATCCATTGCACATGTGTGAATCGGACTCAATGTCATTTCTGCTCCCAAGATTTCGATCACGGCTGATGGTTCAAACCAGACATCTGCTTCAAGCATCGAGTTAACCCTCGGATGTTTGCGTGGAACGACCTGTCTCTGCAACATCTTGGGAAGCTTCGCCAAATCCTCATCAGTAAAACCCGTTCCACATTTAGTCACTGTTTCAAAAGTGTCATTCTCCGGGTTGTAAGCAGCTAGAAGAAGAGCACCATAAGTGCCCGCCCGTTTTCCTCGTCCGTGAAATGCACCCACCACGACTAGGTCAACGGTATCGGTCATTTCGCTTTTGTAGTCACGTTTATACTTGATCCACAGCCAACCACGCGCCCCGGCCTGATATACGGAGTCCTTGGTCACCGACTTGCAAACAAGGCCCTCACACCCATTTTCGATGGCTTCCAAGAAGAATTTCTCAAGTTCAGTCGCATCGCTTGTTGTTATGTAGTTTGCTATCTTTACGCGGTCATCTTCTTTGATAGTCTTTTCAAGCATTTTTCTCCTTACGGGATAAGGCTCTAACGTCAAATCTCTTCCATCTACGTACAGTGCTTCAAACATGAAAAGTGAAACAGGGTAATCTTCGATTGCTTTCTCAATCTCGTATTTCCGCCTACGATGCATGAGCTCTTGAAACGGGCGCATCTCGCCCGTATCAGCGTCAACCGCGACGCACTCACATTCGAGAATGGCTTCGTTTGCCTTAACGTCCTTTTTGAAGAGGTTGACAGCGTCCGGATATTGGCCGGAAATGTTTTCCAAACGCCTCGAGTAGAGTGTCACGTCATCCCCCTGTTTGTGAGCTTGGAGGCGTTCGCCATCGTATTTGTATTCGGCTATACATTTTCCGCCGAGTTTTTCAAGAATCTCTTCCGCTGAAGAAAGTCTCTCGGCCAGCATCGGTCTTATCGGTTCATTAATCGAGACCCTGAATCTCTTTATCCCCTCAATGCCCTGCTCTGCTACAGTCCTCGCGACCCTTCCGAGATCTGAACTGATATTGTACGCTCGTTCGATGTCTTCCCGCGCTTCTTTGCCACCACCGTAGGCTATGGCTAGGGCGTCGAGAACTGTCATGTCAGCTATGCCCAGCCGAAGATTTCCAGTTACCGTTCTCATGATGTACTTGGCCTCTTTCGCGGTGGCAGCAGCCAGAATTCCAGCCAGAAGTGAGAGTTTATAGTCGACTGTTCCTGACCCTGAGGTCTTAGCCATTTTGTCAAAAGTCTCATAGACTTTTTGAACCGTTAATGGTTCATGGAAAAAAGTCACCTGTTTCTTCTTGACTATGAAGCCTTGCGCCGTTTCACCAATGTCCCCCGTCGCCTTGAGATCATCCTCGATCTCGCTCTCGTGTATTCCAGAAGCTTTCGCAAGAGCCTTTATTGCGAGTCTTTCTGCCACACCAATTTCGACGCCTACAAAATCAGGGTATATTCTGCCTTGAGTCAAATACGCAACTTTGTCGATAATGTCTTTCGGCGTACTTTTCAAAAGTTCAACGAGCAAGTCCGTCATTTCTAGCCTTTTGGTCGTTGCTTCAATTCTTTCGTAAGCATCAGCAATTATACTGTACCTCAACAAGACATCCTCATAGATAACAAGCCGGTGCAAATATTAAGATCGATCGATCTAACGGGGGCTCGTAAGTCTATCAACAGTTTCCTGTGAAACATCCTCGTTTCCTGAAGGCTCTTACGCCTCTCCTTCCTATTATAGCTTCAAAAACATCCGTACGCTCAAGTGCTCTGTTGGCAGTTGAGTGCAGTGCAAAAGCCTTAAGTCTTGTCCTGTTCCTCACCTTTGTCTGGATGATGAAACCGAGAGTCAATAGAGCTTCAAGCTGTGATATGACTCGACGGGCGAACTGACACATTCTCATACGGAAAACACCAACAGAAGCCACAAATGAGAAAAGCAAAACCGATCCAGACTATACAAGCCAAACGTACGCGGAAAGACCGAAGTTGCCCAAACTGAAAATTATCGAGATCTTCGACAGTCTTTCGTCGAAGAAAAGCATCAGATACGCAGTATACTTGGTCGCGATACTCATATTTTTGGGCCTGATCTTGTTGCCGCCGATCTTGGGAATAGTGATCAAATGGAACACAATGCAGCAAGTGATAAGCCAATCAAGTCTTATGAACCGTGCGCTTACGGCGATTCAAAATTCATTCATAGTAGCATTGTTCGTCGCGGCCATCGACCTTCTAGCAGGAATACCGATGGCATGGCTCATCGCACGCAGAAGATCAAGATGGATAAACGTTCTTGACACATTGTCAGATATTCCGTTCATCGTACCTACAGTTGCGCTTGGCTACTCGTTACTGCTGTTTTGGAACGGACCTAATGGAGTTTCTGGACTCTTTGGCTATCCGCTGGTGTCGCCTGGCTGGGTCCTCGTAATACTGCTTCATTTCACGTTTTCCTTTCCTGTTGTAGTGAGAGTAGTGGTCGGTGCACTACTTGATTATAAAAGGGAATATGAAAATGCATCACGATCCCTGGGTGCACCACCGTTTACCGCGTCAAGAACAGTCACCTTTCCAATCATTAAACCATCGTTGATCGCCGCTTTCATACTAGCTTTTTCGAGGTCCGTTTCAGAGACAGGAGCTACGCTCATGGTCGCGGGAGCTTTCGAAAACGGATCAATCTTCATACAGAACGTAAAAAACACCTCTGAAGGCTCAATGGTTTTCGCCAGCTTCATCCTCATAGCAGTAGCAGTAGCGATTTTCGTGACTATTCGCGCTCTGGGACCCAGATTAAAGTTGCCCGTAAACAGAATCTGGCCGACTTTTGAAAGAAAAGTAAGTTATACAAAAGCATCGTCAGCAAGAAACAGCGTAACATTAATCATCTTCTTCGCGATAGTACTGATTCCATCCTTATTCGTCGCCCTTCCAGCATTTGAAGCTGTTCTCACACCTACCTTGGCTGCGTCATTGTCAGGTACAGGTATATGGCAAGAATACTGGCAGGGTTTGCTTCTATCGTATTTTCTTGCAACCGTAGTAACAGTCTTGAACGTCATAATAGGTTTGCCAATGGCAATCATTGTTGCAAGACGAAAGCTGGGAGGATTTCCTTCGGCAATACTAGACATACTGGTCAATATTCCGTTAGTAGTGCCATCGATAGCTTTGGGTGTTTCTTTAGCAATCTTCTGGAAGCAAAGCATTACCTTCGTGCCTGAACTGATGGTGTTGATTCTTGCACATATGACGATCACTTACCCGTATTTCGTCAGGTCAATGTCGGCAGCCGTCGAAAGGATAAGCTCGGACTTGGAAGATGCTTCAAGAACGCTTGGAGCCAAACCTTTAGGAGTCTTCAGAACAATAATTCTGCCGTTAACCAAGTATTCGATACTCTCTGGTGCAATACTCGTTTTCACGCGAAGCATAAGCGAGACAGGCGCAACGCTTGCGGTTACGAACCTCAGAACGGCTCCTGTTGTTCTTGTTGATTGGGTGCCTCGACTGGGACAGCAAAAAATACCTGCAACGCCGCTTGAAATTGGTTTAGGCTGCGGCTACCTGATACTATTCTCGTTCATAATTCTCTTGGTCCTAAGGTTAGTTGTCAAAGGAAAGGGAAGATACTGATACTAACATGGTTAATAAACAACTTGACATTTATGAAATGAGTCACAAAATCGCAGATGAGATATGGGAGAGAACCGCTGATGCCTGATGTCCGCGTGGAGAATGTCACGAAGAAGTTTGGAAAACTTGTCGCCGTCAACAACGTGAGTCTCCACATTCAAGACAAGGAATATTTCGCACTACTTGGTCCGAGCGGATGTGGGAAGACGACGTTGCTTAGACTCATTGCCGGGTTAATCCAGCCGGATGCTGGAAAGATTTACATTGGAGACAAGATGGTTAATGACGTTCCGCCGGAAGACAGAGACATTGGTTTTGTCTTCCAAACGTTCGCCCTGTTTCCACATATGAACGCCTGGAACAACGTGATCTACGGACCTAGAGTGAAAGGGTTCGACATGAAAAAGGCTGGGACGATAGGACATGAAGTGCTTGAAATGGTCAGGCTGCATGAAAGGTTAGAGGCTTTCCCAAATGAATTAAGCGGTGGCATGATGCAGAGGGTTGCTGTGGCTAGGGCTTTAGCGGCGGGGGCTAAATTGCTGCTTTTGGACGAACCGCTCGGACAGTTAGATGCAAAAGTGAGAAACGAGTTAAGGTACGAGATAAGAAGGATGACAAAGGATTTGGGGCTGACGGCCATACATGTGACTCACGACCAGGCTGAGGCCATGGCAATCTCGGACAGAATTGCTGTCATGAAAAAAGGGGCGGTGAAGCAAGTCGGCACTCCAAGCGAGCTCTACATGTCGCCTGAAAACATATTTGTAGCCAACTTCATCGGAGAATCAAACTTCCTAGAAGGATACGTTACAGAGACAAGTAGCAAAGAAACGACCATAGAGTTGCGAGGCGAAAAAAAACTCCAGGCAAAGAGCAATAGTGTGACAAAAGGTCAAAGGGTTGTGCTGGCAGTAAGACCTGAGACTTTCGTCATCGAAAAAGGAGAAAGAAAAAGCAAAAACTCGATGGCAGGAACGGTAGAAAGAGTCACGTTTGAAGGAACGAACATACGGTATGAAGTTAGACTTGAAAATCAGGATTTGATCGTGATCGTTAAGCCTTCCGTTATCGGGGAATGGTTTAAGTTGGACGAGAAGGTAACTGTCAACTTCCAACGCGAGAAAGCGCATCTCTTCGTTTACCCTGAAACAGGGTTGAAGGAGGAACTGGCTGTTGAGTGAGCTGATAAAGTGGTTTGCAAAGCGAAAGGAAACCAAGGCTTTGGTGGCTATACAACGGCATCTTGCTTTGACGATTGGAATAGTTGAAGACTTGGAGAAGGCCATGGAGGCGGCGATAAAATCAGACGTGAAGGAAATGCAGAGATGCATCGAAAGAGTGGCAAGCGCCGAAAACGAAGCAGATACCTTGCGAAGAAAGGTCATGGACGAGATTTCAACTGGAGAACTGTCACCAACAGACAGGGAAGACTTGATGGATCTTGTCAAGAGAGTGGACATGGTCGCTGACTGGGGCAGGGAGTCCACACGCATACTGGTTGCGATACCTATGGAGCACGTGCCAACTTCCATAAAGAACCAGTTCATAGTGATGGTCAAGAGCGTAAGAGAGTGCAACGCTTCTCTTCAGAAATGTGTGAACAGGATGATGACGAAGGCCGACGAAGCTCTTCAGGCCGCTGATACTGTGGAGCGGGAAGAAGAAAAAGTTGATGAAATACACGAAAAAGCCAGGATTTTAATCGGAAAAGAGGATCTACCGAAGGCTGGAGCAGCAATCTTGGCAAGCGAGCTTTTTGAAGCGCTGGAAATGATCGCTGACTCGTGTGAAGACGTCTGCGATCAAGTAAGAGTAATAATGATCAGAAAATAGGGTGAAAAATATGAACGAGGCAAGAATCGACATATCGGAACTGAAAGATGAGGGAAGTGACGTAATCAAGGAATTAGTCGAATTCTTAACAAAGAAAACAAACGCCAAGATTGAAGCCGGAACGGCCGAAATCACCGTGAAAGGCGACGAAGAAAAGACAGTTTCGAGACTATACTTGCGCGTGCTTCTTCGCAAGTTCCTACACACAAAGGAATTGACAGACTATTTCCGAGTTATAGGCGGCAAAGAAAACGCTCTAGTCGTCAAAAAGAAGAAGATACCCGAAGAAGAAGAGTAATCGTGCGCCTACGTCTTTCTGGGAGTCTCCCATTTCTCTTTCGCGCGCGCAATGATGCCCTCTGTCAGCGCACCCTTTCTTGTCTTGAATTGTATCCGATACGCCTGTTTCGTTTTTTCAACTGGAACTTGAACATAGGGGATGCCTCGTGCTAGACTGGGGCTTCTGTTCCTAAGCCCTTGGAAACGGTCCTGTACGCTTCTTCTGAGGTGCCTACTCGTGGAAAAATGTGAAATATAACTTTGCAGAAACTAGGTGTTCGAAAGAGGAAAATATTTGAGGGGCAAAACTGTTTCTGAACTGGTGCTTATGGTTCTACTTTTCAGCGTGTTTGCGTTTGCATCCAACGTTCGGCTTACCGAAGCCAGTTCTTCAACGATTTACATCAGAGCTGACGGTTCAGTTAACCCGGTGACCGCTGCGATTCGCAGAAGCGGAAACCTGTATGTCTTGACTGGCAACATAAGAACGACGCTTGATAATGATGGAATCGTCGTTGAAAGGAACAATGTGATGATTGACGGAGCAGGTTACACGATTCAGGGGGCTGTGCTGTTTTCCGTTTCCAAAGGGGTATGTTTGTCGAAAACAAACAACGTGAGGATCAGAAACGTTAGGGTTGACTCATTCTACTACGGCGTCTATGTTGAGAATTGTTCGGGTAACGAAGTCGTTGGAAACACTATAACAGGCAATTTCGAAGGCATCGAACTCTATGGGTCGTCGAACGACCTTGTTTCCGGGAACACTCTGACGAAAAACGGCAACGGCATCGTTTCCTATTATTCTTCGGGGAACGTCATTGCTGAAAACAGTCTGGTAAACAACATTTGTAGCGTGCTTCTGGCGAAGTCAACCAACTGCACCATTGCTGGAAACGGTTTGACGGCGAGTAACCGTGATGGTGTTTGTTTTGTCAGTTCATCGGGCAATACCTTCGCAGATAACAACGTGACGGGAAGCAGTGGAAATGGGGTCTATCTCGATTCGTCTTTGAACAACAGTATTTCTCGCAACATCGTAACTGCAAACGGAGAGTCTGGCATAGTGCTTCGGGATGATTCGGACTCGAACGGCATATTTGAAAACATCGTGAAGGCAAACAGAGGAGACGGCATCTTGTTCTCCGGGATAGATCGGCTGAACGGTCCTTCAGGATGCAACGTTTCTTGCAACACGATCACAGAAAACGGCGGGAACGGCGTTGAGCTCTACGGTTCTTCAGGCAATCGGCTGGTTGGGAATAACGTGGCGAGAAACTTGTTTTGTTTGGGGATGAATGAGTCTTCTGGGAATCTTGTTTACCACAACAACTTCGTGGACAACGCCCATGGAGTTTGGGCTTGGAAGTCGGTGAATGTTTGGAACGGTTCGGTTGAAGGTAACTATTGGAGCGAGTACTTCGGACATGACTTGGACTGGGACGGCGTCGGTGATTCTCCGTGTGTCGTGTGTGAAAATAACGCGGATAACCATCCGTTGATGAACCCATACCTGCGTGGCGACATTAATCATGATGCTAAGGTTAACATCGTTGACGTAAACATCGTGGGCAAAGCCTTGGGAGCACAGCCCGGAGGCAAGAACTGGAATCCTCACGCGGATGTGGATGAAGACGGAAAAATAAGCATTCTGGATGTTGCGGCTGTTGCGGGGGAATTTGGGAAAGAGTGGAAAAACCCATAGTGCCAGTATGTTGGCCCCATATCAATTTGGGAGCTTGTCATGATTGAGAGCTCTCATCTATCTGTGGTGGGTTGCCATTGAATGTTGGAGTTTTTTGCCGGTCGACGCGGAGGAGTGCTGAAAACTGAGCCCCATTGCACGTTGACTGCGCGGCGTCGCAACATGGGCTATGCCAATCTCGTGAGGCCCGAGCGGTCATAAAAATGATATCCCCTAGGTTCTTTTCTGAACGGTTTTGCTGCATCGTGTGTAGGCCATCGAGGTATGTCAATTATAACGGGTTTCGACTTGTTATAATTGATAGCCCCCCTACCTTTTTTCAGCAGATTTCAATCGGTGGTTCGACTGGCGTGTGCGACCAATGTTTGGAACTGAGCTGAGTCTGTTAGTTGGTGGCGCCTGGTTGTTGGTGCTATTTTTCTACTGAGACTTTGCTTTCGTCTGCTTCTTTTTCGAGTCTGATGACGTGGTCGGCTTTTTCTGCGAAGGGTTCGCTGTGTGTGACGGCTATTGTTTGTTCTATTGCTTTGAATCTGGATAGTGCTCGGGCCAGGCGGTCTATTGAGCCGTCTTCTGTTCCGAGGCTTTCGGTTGGTTCGTCGAGGAGGAGCATGCTTAGTCCGTGGCCCGTCTTGGATTGCATGATTAGTTGGCCTAGTCCGAGCCGATATGCGAATGCCAGCAGTTTGCGTTCTCCGCCGGACAGGAAGAGAAACACATAAACCAGCAGCCAACTGCATCTTAACAATCAAAAGGCGCGCCAAAATGAAATGTCAGAAATGCGGAAAGGATACTTTCCTACCTTTTAAATGTCAATATTGCGGAGGTTATTTCTGTTCTGAACATCGATTGCCTGAGAACCACCAATGTGCGCAGATGGATCAGGCAAGATTGCCGAGAGAGGGAACGCCTTCGGCGATTGTTCAAAAAGGCAAATCCTATGAATACGTCTTTACGTATCCCTCTCTTAAGCCTGCAAAGAGCCATGTCCAGTTCAGTATCAAAGAAATTGAGCATCTGGCGATCGCCGCATTACTCATCGTTGGAGTGGGACTGTCCATCCTATGGTTTCAAGGCTTTCCATTTAACGATTACGTGGCGTTGTCACTTTTCGTAGCGATGTTCACCTTGTCATTTCTTGCACACGAGATAGCTCATAAGCTAGTGGCACAAAGACACGGGCTTTGGGCAGAGTTCAGACTGACATTGATCGGTGCGCTCCTCACTATGTTTTCCATTATATCTCCACTTTTCAAGATCATTGCCCCAGGCGCAGTCATGGTGGGAGGATCTAGTGATCGAAGGACAATCGGAAAAATTTCTATCGCTGGACCAGCTACAAACATAACGCTGGCAACGGCATTTTTGGCAGTCACATTCCTGTCCACGCAGTACAATACGATATTTTCCCCCGTGGCTTTTTTCAATGCTTGGATAGCTCTTTTCAATCTCATTCCTTTAGGGATACTTGACGGTTTCAAGATCTTCAGTTGGGACAAAAAGATCTGGACAATGGCCTTCGCTGCAAGCATAGTGCTCACAGTAGTCTCGTATCAACACCTGTCTCCATACTAAATTAGTTCATGACATGTCTCACGAAAAAGCCTGTTGACCGGTCTAGGAACGGTTTCTCCTGTTTAGAGAAGCTCTATGGTGACGTGAACTTCTTCTGGAACACGGATTCGCATGATGCGTCGCATTACACGTTCTTCAGCGTCGATGTCTATGAGGCGTTTATGAATGCGCATTTCCCACCTGTCCCATGTTGCAGTTCCTTCACCGCAAGGTGACTTCAAAACAGGGACCTTCAGCCGTTTTGTGGGCAGTGGAACTGGACCGTTGATCTTAACTCCAGTTTTCTGGGCGATGACCTTCAG
>Ga0315268_10004348_pt1 | contig 15396 bp, 10 predicted proteins | sample C1_top_MG_FD_204535 | JGI IMG/M metagenome (GOLD analysis project Ga0315268, IMG submission 204535) | Sediment microbial communities from Yellowstone Lake, YNP, Wyoming, USA - C1_top | ecosystem: Environmental > Aquatic > Freshwater > Lake > Sediment | place: USA: Wyoming | collected 2017-08-01
GATGCCGTCCACGGGGCGCGCGATCATGTCTTCGACCACCTTGATCTGGGCGTCGCGGTCGTTTTCCTTCAAGCCGCTCTTCCAGACAATGTCTATGTTGCCCAACTCAGCCGCCGCCATGAGCGCCCCGGCGTGGATGGACTTCCAGAAGTTGTGGGTCGCGCCTTTGGGAATCACGGCGATGGTGAGCTTGCCGGACCTGGCCTTTTGCGGGGCCTCGGGGGCCTGCGGCGACCGGCTGCAGGAGGTCAGCGCGGCGCCAGCCAGCAGACAACAGAGCAAGCCGCGAAGCAGGCGGGCGCATAGAGGATTAGACCGCACGCCGCAGCGTGATGCCACAGCGAAGGAAGGAGGGAAGGGCGGTGGCTGCCGCGAAGCGTTTGGAATGCGTGGAGCTTGCTCCCGCTTTAGGTCAGCATCGGTCGAAAAGCGCCGGCAAGCCGCCGCACTCCAAACGCTTCGCGCTGCCGGAAGCGGTGAGCATTTTCGGGCCAGCCCCATTCCGCGAACGGACCATGAGCAGCCCGGCCGGGCCTGACCCGGAAGTGCCGCCGCGCTCGGACCGAGTGGAGCTTTTGGACTGCGCCAGTCGTCTGGCGCTTTGGGGGCGGGCGGTAGGAGAAGGGCAGAGGACTGCCGCAGTCCAAGACGCTTCGCCACAGAGGATGAAGGTGGGAAACCATTAGGATTCGCAACTGACCTTGAAAACGTCATGGGATCGTCTCGCCGGTTTTGGGATCAGGAATCTCTTTGCCTGTCTTCTCTTCAACAGAAGGTCACGAAGAAAACGAAGAATGAGAGGCTTCGTTTCCTTCGTTTGCTTCTGTTCAATCCCCCTTGAGCCATTTCTTGAAATCGGGATTCAGCAGGCCGGCGATGTTTGGCTCATTCATGTTCTGCGGAGTCGCCACTTCAGAGCCGGTGTCAATCCTCCTTGAGACCGCTTCGCCCTTGAGATGGGCGACCATGGTTTTGACGCCCAAATAGCCCATCCTGATTGGGTCTTGCAGCACCACCCGTGCAACTCCCCCTTCCTCATCGCCTCAACCAGCATCTCCGAGCTGTCGAACCCGACGAACTTCACTTTGCCGGCCAAGCCGCCATCTTGCAGGGCGCTGAGCATGGCGAAAGTAGTGAATTCGTTCGGGCAAAAGATGCCGTCAATCTCCACGCCGCCCGGTTTTTTGTGGGGCGCCAGCAGGTTCTCCGCGTTCTGGTAGCCCACTTCCGCCGTGGCGCCCGAACGCTGATTTGAACTGACCACCTTGAGGTCCGGGTACTGCTTGACGGCATCAAGGAAACCTTGCACGCGCTGCTCGGTGCTGGCTGAGCCTTCGAGAAAACGGAACACCACCACGCGGCCTTTGCCCCCCAGCAGCTTGGCCAGGTAATGCCCGGCCTTCTGGCCGCCGGTGTAGTTGTCCGTGGCCACAAAGCTCACGTATTGGTCGCTGTTGAGGGCGGAATCAATAATGACCACGGGAATCTTCCGGCGCGCGGCGGTGCCGACGACCGGCCGCAAGGCGGTGTCATCCAACGGGGCCAGCACGATGCCGCTGGCCGGCAAAGCGATGAAATCTTCGACCACCTTGATCTGCGACTCGCGGTCGTCCTCTTTAATCGGGCCTTTCCAAATGACCTTCACGCCCAGCTCTGCTTCTGCCCGCACGGCGCCGGCGTGGACCGATTTCCAGAAAACCTGGTTCGCTCCCTTGGGGATGACGGCGGTCGTCAACTTCTTTGGGCCGGGAGGCGCCTCCTGCTTGGAGCAGGAGCACAGCCCGGCGGCGGCGACCAAGCAGGCCAATGGGCGAGAAAGCCAGCTCATTTTCTCGGCTCATTATGGCCGAGATAACGGCGCGCTGTCACGGCCAATCTCCGCGGGTAGAGGAAGGCAAAGGGCGTGGGCGGCAACCAAAGCGAAAGGGGAATTGCAAATTGAAAATTGCAGATTGAAAGATGCAGATTCAACTCTCTTCTGCGCTGAACAAGTTCGCCGGCAGCGTGCCACCCGAGCCAGCTTGCCAGCAGCGCGTCCGGTGCTTTCGCGACCGGGGCGGCAAACCGCCCAGCCGCCCCAATGGCTTCTCAGGCGGCATAGGAGAATTCAATTTGCAGTTTACGTTCTACAATTCTCAGTTTGCATTTGCCGGGGTAATGCGTCAGTGACGGCGGGAACGTTCGGTCACGAGGAGTCAAACAGCAGGGGGTTTATCCTGTTGCGCCTCTGCGGTCTTGCGGGTAAGGATGCCGCCTCGCATGAAACTTGCTTTCGGGGCAAGGGGACCGGTGGAAGTGAACCCATGATACTATCAGGGGGCAAGACTAGGTTAAACGGCCTGCAACGGCACCAGGGCAGGCGGGGGCAGCGCGCGCTGTCGGTTGCACTCTCCGTGCTGGCGGCGGGGCTGGCTTGCGGCGACGACGCCACCGGGGGATTGGCTTCTGCCACGCCGGGCGTGAGTTACACCAACCACGTTGTGCCCGATGTGCCCTGGTCCATTCACGTTGTTCGCATTGACCGCGCCAAGGCGCCCGTGGAATTCCACTCCGCGCACGCCAACGGCGGCGCGCTGGGCTTGAGCGCGATCAGCGCCCAGATCAAGCAGCTAAGCGCGGCGCTGGGCACGCCGGTGGCCGCCGTGAACGGCGATTTCTATCAGCGGGACAGGGCTTACGCTGGGGATCCGCGCGGCGTGCAGATCGTGAACGGCGAGGTGATCAGCGCCCCCGGCGGTGGCGTCGCATTCTGGATTGATGCTTTCGGACATCCCCGCGTCGGGAATGTTACCTCCTTGTTCCAGGTGATCTGGCCCGGCGGGGCCAAGACTCCCTTCGGGCTGAACTGCCAAAGGCCGACTAATGGCGTCACCCTTTACACTCCCGCGCTCGGCCCTTCCACACACACCGCCGGCGGCCGCGAATTAGTGCTGGAGCGAACTGCCGGCAGCCCCTGGCTTCCGCTGGGCATGGCCGAGACTTACACGGCGCGCGTCCGGGAAGTGCGCGAGGCGGGCGACACGGCGCTGGCGCCTGAGACCATGGTCCTGTCCATCGGCCCCGGCTTGGCGCGCACGTTGCCCGACCTCAAAGCTGGCGCCGAGGTCAAGCTACTCACGGCTTCATCCCCAACTCTCTGGCACGCCCCGACGGCCATCGGGGGCGGGCCGATGCTGGTGCGCGGTGGCCGGCCACTCAAGCGGGGGCAACCGGTGGTCGAATCCTACGAGTTCTCTTCGATGCTCGAGCGGCACCCCCGCACAGCCATCGGCTGGAACCGGACGCATTTCGTGCTGGTGGAAGTTGACGGTCGGCAGAAGAAGTTATCCGTCGGCATGACGCTGGAGGAACTGGCGGCTTACCTGGTGAAACTGGGCTGCCAGGAGGCCATGAACTTCGACGGCGGCGGCTCCGCGATCCTCTGGTATGATGGGAAAGTGCGGAACAAGCCGTGCGATGGCTACGAACGGCCCATCGCCAACTCATTGATCGTGGTCAGAAAACCGGCCGCGCCTCGACCGGCGGCGGCTTCGCCGCCGAGTCCAGGGCCGGGGCGTGCGGAGTGAAGCCGAAGGAATGGCCCTTTGCCGCGGCGCGCAGGGCCACAGAAGCGGTTCCTTGGACGGTGCTCGGGGGCGGCTTCTTCGCCGTTGCTGGGGGGATACAGTTGCTGGTTTGATCGCCCCCTCACCTGAATCGTCTCGCCCCATGAGAGGAGAGGAGACGCCACGACGCCTCCTCACCTTTATCCTTTCACCCGGTGGGGGAGAGGAGATTGCACGAACGTTGCCATTGGCGCAAAACCTGCTAATTTGGCGGGGTGGTTAGTGTGTGCTTTGGCTGCGGAAGGGTCGCCGGCGCACGGCTCAAGAGAGAAGTCTTAATGAAAGCCAGCCGCAGTTTTGCGGTGCGCGTCAGATTCATGGAGGCCCGGTTTGCCGAGCGCGGGCTGGTTTTAGTTTTGGTGGCGCTGCTGGGGGCGTCGCCGCCGGTGGCGGGCGATAACGTCCCTCCAACCCAGCCGCGCACGCAGGAGCGTGGCTTTGCCTATTTCAACGACCGAGTGCCCGAGGGGCCGTGGTCCGTCCACGTTATCAAGCTGGAGCGCGCGCGGGGGGACCTGGAGCTCGGCGTCACCATCGGCAATGGGGAAACCCTGGGCATGGCCACGGTGTCGGAGCAACTCAAGGCGCTCTCGCCCGACCACGGGCAACCGGTGGCGGCGGTGAATGGCGACTTTTATGACAGCAGCGAGAACTACTTGGGGCGGCCCCGCGGCCTTGAAATCCATTGGGGCGAGCTGGTGAGCAGCCCGCGTGGGCACACCTGTTTCTGGATTGATTTGGCCGGGAACCCGTGCATGACCAACGTGCATTCGCGCCTGCGGGTCATCTGGCCTGACGGGGCCACGACGCCCGTCGGGCTCAATGAGGAACGGCGCTCCCGCGGGGCGGTGTTATACACCGCTCTGGTGGGCGCCTCCACGCGCACCAGTGGCGGCCTGGAAATGATCCTCGAGCGCGGCGCCAACAGCCTTTGGTTGCCTTTGCGCGTGGGGCAGCGCTACTCGGCGCGCGTGCGGGAGGTTCGCAACACGGGCGACAGCCCGTTGAGCCGCGACACGATGGTGCTCTCGTTTGGCCCCAAGGCGCTGGAGGGTCTGCCGCCGGTTGCCGCCGGCACGCTGTTGGAGATCGCCACCGACACCACTCCAGATCTCAGCGGCGTCAACACGGCCATTGGCGGCGGCCCGGCGCTTGTGCGCGACGGCAAGGTCATGGCATGGTCGGGCATCTTGCTGCGCCATCCCCGCACGGCCGTTGGGTGGAACAAGGATTTCGTTTTCCTGGTCGAAGTGGACGGACGGCAAGCCGGTCTGTCGGTGGGCATGACCTTTCCCGAGCTGGCTGCTTACATGCTCAAGCTCGGCTGCGAACAGGCGATGAACCTGGACGGCGGTGGTTCGGCCACGCTCTGGGCGATGGGCGACGTCAAGAACAGTCCTTGTGAAGGCCGCGAGCGGCCGGCGCCTAATGCCTTGGTCGTGCTCCAGAAACAGGCGCACACCGAGTGAGGCGGCGTCGCTCAGGGGCGGTCATGCCTGGGCGGAGAACCGTCCTCGACCTCGTTCTCGGTCTCGTTCTCGAACCATTTTCATTGCTTGTGGCGCAGCAGATGGCATGAGGATTGACCAGAAAATGGCGGTTGGGTGCATGTGGGCGAAGGGTCTTGGACTGCGGCAGTCCCCTGCCGCTTTCGCGACCGGGCCGTGCGGAAAGCGCCAGAGGACTGGCGCACTCCAAGGCGCTTCGCGCGAGTCGGCGCACGTCTCATTTTCATCGCTTGTGGCGCTGCCGGTGACATGTTGGCTGGCGCTGTGGCTGGCCCCCGGCTTGGGCGCACTTCGGGCGGCAGATGCGCCGACCTTCCACCCACCCACGCCGCTGCCAGGAGCAGAGTTGTTCACCAATGGCGCCGTGCACCAGATTCGGCTTGAAATCTCCCGCGATGACCTCCGGACGCTGCGCCAAAGCCCGCGCCGGTCCGTTGGCGCCACGGTGCGCGCCGGCGGGCAGGTTTATCGGGCCGTGGCCGTCCACCTCAAAGGCGCCACGGGAAGCTTTCGCCCCGTGGACGACAAACCCAGCCTCACGCTGAACTTTGATCGCTTCACCCGCGGCCAGCGGTTCTGCGGCCTGCGGCGCGTGCACCTGAACAACTCCGTCGAGGACCCGAGTTACCTAAACGAGCAATTTGGGGCCGAGTTGTTTCGCGCCGCCGGCGTGCCCGCACCGCGCGTTGCCCATGCGCGGGTCTGGCTCAATGGCCGCCCATTGGGCCTCTACGTGCTCAAAGAAGGCTTCACTGAAGAGTTCCTCGGCGGCTACTTCGAGCGGACCGACGGCAGCCTTTACAGCCCTGATTGGGGCCACGACGTTGACCAGCCGATGAGGCTCAGTTCCGGGCGCAGCTCCGGGCCGGGCCAACCTGACCTCAAGGCCCTGGCCGAGGCGACCGCCGAACCTGACGCGGACCGCCGCTGGGAACGCCTGGCAAAAGTCCTGGACATGGACCGATTCCTGAGCTTCATGGCCCTGGAGGTCATGCTCTGCCATCGCGACGGATATTGCCTGGCGCGGAATAATTTCCGGCTTTACCACGACGCCGACACCGGCAAGTTCGTCTTCCTGCCGCACGGCATGGACCAGTTGTTGGGCAAGGCCGACTTTCCCTGGAAACCCCACGTGGCGGGCGTCATCGCGCGGGCGATCATGGACACGCCGGAAGGGCGAGGCCGTTACACTGACCGCTTCACCACGCTCTTCACTAACCTGTTCAAAGTTGAGTTGCTCACCAGCCGCGTGGATGAATGGCTGCGCCAGCTCCGACCGCAACTGAGCGGGCGTGAATATAAGCAACTCGCCCACGAAGCCGCGGCCGTACAGGACCGGATTGTCCAGCGGCGAGCCAACCTGAAATGGCAGTTGAGCCAGCCGGAGCTTGCCCCCCTCCAGTTCAGCGGCGGCGTGGCTCGCCCCGCAGAGTGGGTCAAGGTGGACGAGCCGCAGGGTGGGGGAATGGACCGGGGCAAGAGTCCCGATGGCCGGCCAGCGCTGCGCATCGTCGCCGGCCGGGCGACCACGGCTTCGTGGCGGGCCAAAGTCCTGCTGCCCCGCGGCCGCTACCGCTTTGAAGGCCGGGGAATGGTCGCCGGTGTCAAGCCTCTGCCTTTCGGCCAGCACCAGGGCGCGGGCCTGCGCGTGTCCGGCAGAACCCGGTCGGCGGGCGGCCTCACCGGCGATTCTGCTTGGCGGCCACTGTCCATCGAATTCCGAGTCCAGGCCCCCACGGAGGAAGTCGAGCTGATTTGTGAACTGCGCGCCAGCGCCGGCCAGTTCTGGGTTGAGCTCGACTCCCTGCGCTTGGCGCAAGCCGAGCCGGCGGCTGAGGACAAAGCCGCGGGGCAGAGACAGAAGGAAGGAAGACAGGATTAACAGGATTGACAGGATTGACGGAGGGCAGGGCTAGCCCGCCCCATCCTGTTGATCCTGTCAATCCTGTCAGAGCCTCTGGAGCAGACCGGAAATCGCTGCGCCCTTGCGGTCTGGCACGTTCTGTGCTATGTAAGGGTTGGTTTTGACGTGGAGGAAACAGAGAGGTTAGTTCTTCGGACCCGGGGTGAAACCGGGGTTTGAGTTTTTCGGGCCATGACTCGCTGTGAACACGACCGCCGGCGGCAGGAGCAGCGCGAACGACCGGACTGGAAGTCCGGTCGAAGGACCGCCGCCTTTACGCTGATTGAACTGCTGGTCGTGATCGCCATCATCGCCATTCTGGCCGGGCTGTTGCTCCCGGCGCTGACGCGCGCCAAGGCCAAGGCCAAGGGCATTGACTGCCTCAACAATCTGCGCCAGATTGACTTGGCGTTCCGGCTTTGGGCCAATGACAATGGCGACAAGTACCCGTGGAACATCTCAAAGACCAATGGCGGCAGCCTCGGTTCCGACGATTGGAGTGACAATTTCCGCGTCTGCTCGAAGGAACTGGGCCTGCCCAAAATCCTAGTCTGCGCCGCCGACACGAACAAGGCAGCCACCAACTGGGTAAGTCTCTCCGCCGACATCAACGTCAGCTATTTCATCGGCATCCGGGCCAGCAATGATCGCGCCCAGTGCATCTTGCTGGGGGACAGAAATGTATTGGGCGGCGGCGGCGGGTTGGACCCGTCCTGGAGCGTGTTCTTGGGGAGTTCGATTGACGCGGAGTGGGACCGGAGTCTGCACGTCCGCGCCGGGAACCTCGCCCTGGCCGACGGCAGCGCACGGCTGACGAAGACCCCGGCACTGCGCGACCAGATCATCGCCGAGCTGGCGACGGGCGTGACCAATGTGGTCTTTTCCAAGCCGCGCGGCATCTTTTAGCGTCGTCTGGGGAGGGTGGTCATGCCGCGGCGCAAGGCCATAAAGGATGAAAGAGGAGGGCGAGGGCCCTTCTGTGGTCAGGCGCGGCCATTGCAGGGCTTGGGCAGTGGGGAGCGCGAAGCGTTTGGAGTGCGGCGGCTTGCCGGCGCTTTTGGATGGGCTTGGGCAGCGCGAAAGCGGGAGCAAGCTCCCGCACTCCAAACGCATCGCGCTGTCGGAGCCGCTCAGTTGTCTGGTTGGCTTTCGACTGCGGCCTGACCCGGCCCTGCCAAATCGCCTCACCTTCCAACTCCTGGCCACTGCATGAGGGACAACAAGATCATCAGCGCCGGTGCCGGCCTGGTCACGCTCGGAGCGGTGGGGCTGCTGTTTTTTTCGACGCGCGGACTCCCGCCCAGCCTTGATCCCAAGCCCCATGAAGCCTCCGGCTGGATCATGGCTCAGGAAGCCGTGGGCCTGCTCAAGCCAGGCGGGTGGCTGGCCGTGATCCAGCGGGACACCAGCACGTTCAAGCATCCAGAGAGCGACGTGCAGTTCGAGAGCTTTGCCAAGGCCCTGCGCCAGGCCAAGGTCCCCATTGGCATCGTCAGGGCGATTCAGCTTGATCCTCTGCGACCGTTGGAGGCGCCCCCGGGGGATTTCTTCGAGCTGATCCGCAAGTCGCCGCCTGGCTGCGTCATTGTCTCATTCCTTGGCCCCCCGTTGTTGGGCCAGGAGCAGCGCCGGCAATTGGGCCAACTCGGCCCCAAGATCATTGCCTTCTGCCCCGGGGCGTTACCGGAGCAGATAGACCTGCGGGTCTTGTTCGACGCCAAGTTGCTGGAGGTGGCCATCGTCAGCCGCCGGGATCCGCCTCCGCTCGCCGCCAGGCCGAGCGACCTCGCGGGATGGTTTGACCTTTATTACCAGAAGGTGACGGCCGCGAACGTGGCACGGCTCTACGGCCCGGCCGGTGGAGCACCCTGAACCGCAAGGCATGAAACCCGGCAGTCCAGGGTTTGGCTTGACGCTGCTTCGGGCGCGCCTTGGGGAGGAGGACCGGAGCGAATCCCCCTCACCCGCCCTTCGGTCACCTTCTCCCCCAGTGGGGGAGAGCAGTGAGGTGAGGGGGTGGGGTTCATGGGTAGAGCACTCCGGTCGGGCGGGGCTTGGTGGATTCACGCTGACGGACCTGCTGGTGGTCACAGCCGTCGTGTCAGTGGTGGCGGCAGTGGTGTCCGCCCCGGTTCTGGCCGCCGGGCGGAAGTCGCGATTGGCCCGCTGCACAGCCAACCTCCAAAGCGTCAGCCGTGCCATCTTGAGCTTTGCCGGGGACAACGACAACCGGCTCCCGTCGGTGCTGCCGGGTCAATCAGGAGACCTTTGGTGGTGGTACAAGGAGCAGGTCAAACGTTACGCCGGGTTGACCGGGCCATCGTCGGCCAAGGACGCCGTGTTTGCCTGCCCCGACGACCGCGGCTACACCGACCCCAAGCCGTTCCATGCGAACGCCCGTTTTGACTACAACAGCTACACGTTTAACGGGGTGATCCTGCCCGGCCTGCCGAACATCGCCGGCTGGCCGGTGTCCTCGGTCAGCCAACCGCGCAAGACCCTGCTGGTGATGGAATGGACGGCTCACGCCCCATTGTCCTGGCACAAGAGCCGGACGGGCCAGGAGAATCGGCCCTTCTACTGCGATGCCTTGAGCGTCGTCGGGTTCGTGGATGGGCACGTGAGCTTGACCAAGATATACTACGATGGCTACAACGCGGCCTACACGCGGGACCCTATCGCCGGTTATGACTACAAATACAGCGGCAATTAGCCTTGGCGCGCGGGGGCGTGGTTCGACCCCGTTGGGGTCGTTCTCCGTTCCGCCGCCCTTCCGCAAGCTCGCCCCTGCGGCTATTCGCGTTTTGTCCCTTCGGGATAAGCTTGCTGGTCCGAAATCATGTCTCTTATGAACACGCGAAGAATCAAGCTGCCCGGCCAATCGTTGCTGGCCCTGGCCTTCACGTTGTTCCTTTGGCGCGGCGACGCCGACACCAACATCACGGCGTGGATCCCCATTTTCAAAGGCGTTGAGTACGCAGTGGGAACCAACTCCCCTGGTGGCAACGGCTTTGCGCAGCGGCAGGCGGTGTTCGCCGCCCGCGTGGACCTGACCGATCCGGAAATTGAACTGTTTTCCACGCCGCGCATCACCAATTATATTTCCGGGCAGCGGGAATCAGCCGGTTACACGGTTCCGGATTTCCTGGCCACCAACCGCTTGCAGGTCGCCATCAACGCCAACGAGTTCGATCCCTCGACCTATTACCTTCCGGCCGGCACCCCGATGGACATCAGGGGACTGTCCATCTGCCAGGGGACCGTGGTTTCGGACCAGGAAAGCGCCACTGATAGCGCCTCCGTCATGTTCACGAGCAACAACGTGCCGACCATCGTCCACACGAATTGGCCGCGCGCCTCGACGGCCGGCATCTACACGGCCGTTTCGGGCACCTACTCCATCCTCGTCAACGGGGTCAACGTCGGCTACCGGTACGACGGCAGTTCGGAGTTCATCCACGAACTCCAGCCACGGACTGCCATCGGCGTTTCCCAGGACAAGCGCTACCTCTACCTGCTCATCATTGATGGGCGACAGCCCGGCTACAGCGACGGCGCCTATGACTACCAAACCGCCGCTTGGTTGGTCATGTGCGGCGCCTATAACGGCGTGAACATGGACGGCGGCGGCTCGTCGGTGCTGGCGATCCAGGGTTCGACCGGCAAACCGGTCGCCTTGAACCGCTCCAGCGCGGTTGCCGATTCAGGGAAGCAACGGACCGTGGGGAGTCACTTTGGCCTGTTCGCCAAACCCGTGCCCGGCTTTATCAACGACGTGATGGCGAACCCCGATGATACTGCGGCCACAATCACCTGGACTTCCGTCTCGCCCTCGACCAGCCAGGTGAAGTATGGCCTTACCGAGGACCTGCCCCTGTCCACTGCGCGGCAATCAACGCTGGTCACCAATCATGCGGCGTTGCTGAAGGGCTTGACGCCGGGAACGACATACTACTTTCAGGCAGTCTCCACCGTTGGCGCCTTGCAGTACACCTCCCCCACCAACGCATTCGAGACGACCAACTATGTCACCACCGCGCAACTCTTCGACATCACCAATGCCTGGAGCTACACCAAGGCCAACCTGGACGGTGTGGCGTGGACCAACCGGTTCTATAATGACTCAGGTTGGGACGGGGCGGGACCGGGCCTGCTCTGGGTTGATATGCGGGCGAACGGCCCCAACCCTGAAGTCCAGCCCAAGAACACCCAGATGCCCGCCGACCCAAAGACCGGCTACCCGTACATAACGTATTACTTCCGGACCCACTTCACCTTCACCAACAGCTTAGTGGGGGTGTCGCTGATCTTCTCCAATTACCTTGATGACGGCGCGGTCTTTTACTTGAACGGAAGCGAAATCTACCGGCTCCACATGGACCCGGCGCCCACGCCGATTTACAACGGCACGTTGGCCGCGGACTATGGGTGCGGTGGCGATGCCACCTGCCCGCAGGTCTTCGAGGTTTCAGGCGACCTGGCCGCCAACCTGCTGGCCGGTGACAACGTCTTGGCGGTGGAGGTCCACAACTACAACGTCAGGAGTCCCGACATCACCTTTGGCGCGGCGCTCTTCTTCACGGAACCGCTGCTGACAAGCCCCGAGCTTGCCATCGGTCTCTCGCAGGGAACCGTCACGGTGAGCTGGAGTCGCGGGGGCTTTACGCTGCAGCAGGCCAATTCCCTCTTGGGCCCGTGGTCGAACGTGCCCGGCCCGGTCGTTGCCAGCCCGTACACTTCGAGCCTCTCGGGCGCTGCCCGCTACTATCGGCTCTGGCGGTGAGGGCGCGGGCTATTTGCCTTCGAGGAGCTTCTCCAGGTCCGGGTTGCGCGGATGCCCGGCCTGGAGGGCCTTTTGGTAGTGCCAGCGGGCCAACTCCAGGTAAGGTGGCTTCTGGGTGGCATAGATCACGCCCAGATTGTGGTGGGCCTCGGCGTAGCCGGGCTGCAATTGGACGGCCTTGCGCAGGGCCGCCTCGGCCGCTTGGCGCTGCCCCTTTTGGCTGAGCACGATGCCAAGGTAGTTCTGGGTAACCGCATTATCCGGGTCGAGTTGGGCGGCTTTGGAAAGGGTTTCGAGCGCTTCATCGTACTTGGCCTGTTTGAAGCGCAGCAAGCCGAGCAAAGACAGCCCCGGGCCGTCGTAGGGGTCGAGGGCCAGGGCGCGTTTGAGGCTGGTCTCGGCGTCGTCGAGGTGGTTCAATTGCAGTTGTGCGGCGGCCAGGTCCGTGAGCGTGGCCACGCTCTTCTCGTCCATCTTGAGCAGTTCTTGCAGCTTCTTTTCGGCCTCATCGAAGCGCTTGGCATCGAAGGCGCGGCGGGCTTCGGCGACGAGGAGGGCGGCGCCAGCAGGCGCGCGTTTGGCCGGTTTCTTGAGGGAAGGGGCTTCGGGGTTGGCGCTGAGCGTGGCGGTTTGTTTGAGGAGCGCCAGTTCCTCCGGGCTGTATGGGACCGAGCGGGCCTCGTAAACCTCCACCCGCGCGCGCAGGACCGCCAACTGCTCACCCAACTGCTGGGCCTGCGCGCCGCCCTTGCTCGCCTGCCGCTCGTCCAGTTGCCGCGTGAGCACCGCCACACGCTTGCGCAATTCGTCCCGCTCTTTCGCCAACTGCTTGAGCTGGAGTTTTTCCGCAGTCTGGGCCGTCTGGGCGGCTTTGGCAGCCTTGGTTTCCGCAGCGGCCTTTTCCTTGTCGGGCGGGGGCTTGGCTTTTCTGGCCTCCTCGCGGCGCTTTTGCTCCTCGCGGCGCTTTTCTTCCTCGCGGCGTTTTTCTTCTTCGCGGCGAGCCTTGGCCTCGGCCTTGTCAGTGAGCTTGTTGAGCCGCTGTTGCAACTCCTGCTTGTCCTTGGCGAGTTGGGCCGCGGCCTGGGTCTGCGTGGCCAGCGCGGCGTTTGCTTCTTTCAGCGCCGCTTGGGCTTCGGCGAGCGCGGCTGGGTCCACCGCTTTGGCCAGCTTCTCTTGCTGCTGGGTGAGGTTGACCTTCAACTGGTCGTTTTCTTTTTGCAGGTCCCTGATCCGGTCTTCGGCTTTGGCCAACTCGCGCGCGTCCACAGCCGCGGGCTGCGCGGAGAGGGCTTCGCGCAACTTGGCCTCCAACGCGTCCCGCGCGGCTTTGAGGTTTTTGATTTCCTCGTTGAGGAAATTGATCTGGTTGTCGCGCTCGTCTGGCGCGGCTTTGGGCGAAGGGGGTTCCGCCGCTTTGGGGGCCAGAGCGGGGACGGCGGCGGGGGCCGGGGCCGGGACAGCCAGGGCGGCTAGCTGTTGGGCCAGGTAATTCTTGCGGTAGGCGACGATCTTCTCGTTCCACTTGGGATGGTCGGCCTCCAGCTTCAGGAGGGCCGCCTGGGCCTCCAAGTATCGTTCTCGGGCCACGGCGCCCTGGCCGCTGTCGCGCAGGGCATCGGCCTGCTGGATCAGATTGTAAACGCGGATGAACTGGTCATCCGGCGCTTCGGCGCTGGCCGCAAGCCAGCCGCCCAGGATCAGAAGCACGCCCAGCGCTGCAAGCTGTTTCATGGGGCGATTTTATAGTGCCGCCGGGCCGCCTGGCAATCCTTCTCGGGCGCTGAGCCGAAAATGGCGGTTGGCTGCCTGCGGGCGAAGCGTCGTGGACTGCGGCAGTCCCCTGCCGCATTTGCGACCGGGGCCGTGCGGAAAGCGCCGGAGGACTGGCGCACTCCAAGGCGCTTCGCGCGAGCCGGCGCACAGCTCATTTTCATCGTTTGTGGCGCCGCCTGCGGCATCGCTTCTGGCCCGAGCATATTACAAATCTGTAATGCTGCTGAAAGCTTCCCGTCACGCTCCCGGGGTCAATCCTAACAGAATGATGGATTGAAAAACTGAGAACTTCAAAACGAGAAAGAGCGATGAATACAACACTGCGAATACCGAAGGCCCTGCCCGCGTTGGCGCTGGGCGGGGTAATCCTGCTGGCTGGCGTTACGCTGGCCTTGGACCACAAGGCTGGGGCAACGCCGCCGTCAAAACTCACCCCGGTGCGCCTGGCCGTGGACGAGCGCCCTGTCGCCCGCGAGGCCCGTCTGCCCGCCAGCTTCGCTCCGGTGGTCAAGAAAGTCAGCCCCAGCGTGGTGAAAGTCTTTACCTCGGCGCGCCTCAAAACCAGCGGCCGCTTCGAGCTGCCCGGGTTCATTGATCCCTTTTGGCGCCGGTTCTTCGGCGATCAGTTTGACACGCCTGACTCTGGGCGCGAGTTTCACGCGCCACGCCAGCATGGGGTTGGTTCAGGCGTCATCGTCACCAAGGACGGCTACATTCTGACCAACAACCACGTGGTGGATGGCGCCGAGGAAGTCAAGGTCGCGTTGCAGGACGGGCGCGAGTTCAGGGGCAAGGTCGTGGGCACCGACCCAAAGACAGACATCGCCGTGCTGAAGGTCGCAGCCAATGACCTGCCATTCATCGAGATGGCTGACAGCCACAAGATCGAAGTAGGCGACTTGGTGCTGGCAATCGGCAACCCCTTCGGCATCGGCCAGACCGTGACCATGGGCATGGTCAGCGCCACCGGCCGCGGGGCCGGCATCGGCTTGGACTATGAGGACTTCATCCAGACCGACGCGGCGATCAACCCCGGCAATTCGGGCGGGGCGCTCGTGGACGCCGAGGGCCGGATGATCGGGATCAACACGGCCATTCTCAGCCGCAGCGGCGGCAACCAGGGCATCGGCTTCGCCATCCCCACCAACCTGGCCCGCTCGGTGATGGAGAGCTTGGTCAAGTACGGCCACGTGACTCGCGGCTACCTGGGGGTGAGCATCCAGGACGTGACGCCGATGCTGGCCAAAGAGTTCAAGCTGAACCGGGAGACCGGCGCGCTGGTCGGCGACGTCGTGCCCAAAGGGCCGGCGGACAAGGCAGGGCTGAAGAGCGGCGACGTGGTGTTGGAGTTCAACGGCAAGCCGGTGCGCGACAGCCGGCAACTCAAGCTCATGGTGGCCGAGGTCAAGCCCGGCACCACGGTGCCGGTGAGAATCCTCCGCGACGGCTCTCCCCAGACCGTGGAGGCAACCCTCAAAGAGTTGCCCGGCACGGAAAAACTGGCCAGGGGCGAGTCCCCCGAATCCAACGACAAGGGCACGCTCAACGGCGTGGGCGTAACCGACCTGGATGCTCAAGCGCGCCGGCAGTTGGACGCCCCGGCCAGCCTCAACGGCGCCGTGGTCACGGAGGTCGCGCCCGACTCGGCGGCCAGCGAGGCCGGGCTGAAACCGGGCGATGTGATCCTGGAGATCAACCGGCAGCCGGTGCGTGACGCCCAAGACGCCGTGCGCTTGACCGAGCACCCCAAAGACAAAACTACGCTGGTCAAAGTGTGGAGCCGTGGCACCACCCACTACCTGGTGGTGGATGAGGAAAAGGCTG
>Ga0315268_10004349_pt1 | contig 15392 bp, 7 predicted proteins | sample C1_top_MG_FD_204535 | JGI IMG/M metagenome (GOLD analysis project Ga0315268, IMG submission 204535) | Sediment microbial communities from Yellowstone Lake, YNP, Wyoming, USA - C1_top | ecosystem: Environmental > Aquatic > Freshwater > Lake > Sediment | place: USA: Wyoming | collected 2017-08-01
GGCAGCTGGCATTCGCACGCCAGATCATGCCCAGCACCGAAACGCAACGCCCTGCAAATCCATGCGACGCGCGTTGCGGCGGATAGGGTTCCTACCCTCGCTCCGTCGACTTTGCGATCACCGTGGCTCGCAGGCTCGTTACTGCGGCGCGCGCTCGAAACGCAAGCGATAGATCGACTCGCCGCGCCGTTCATGAACTCGCTCGCGCTCACTCGAGATCCCAGTCGTGCTCGCGGCGGCGAACTGTCCCTTGCCGTCGAGGTTGACGAGCCAAGGCGTCGCATCGAGCACGGCGCGCATGTACAGCGCGAGGGCCTCATAGTCGGTCATCACGTGCAGGGCAGCACCAACCCGAAGCTTTGGCGCGAGCGAGCGCAGCCAGTCGGCCGACAGGACGCGCCGTTTGTGGTGGCGGCGCTTGTACCAGGGGTCGGGAAAGTTGAGCGCCAAGAATGCAACGCTGGCGTCCGGCAAGATCTCCGAGAGGTGCAGGTTGGCATTGGCCAACAACGCATGCAGGTTGCCAAGGCCGAGCGTCGCCGCGCTCTCGAGGACGCTCGCGACGAGGTGCGGCCGGATCTCGAGCCCGAGCACATTCCACTCGGGGTGCTGGCGCGCGAGCTCGACCGCGAAGGCGCCCGGTCCACAGCCGACATCGAGCGCGAGCGGCGCAACGCGGCGATAGACGGCGCTCCACTCGATGATGCTGGCCGGGCCGCGTATACTGAATGGATTTCCATGCTGCCGCCGGCGCCGGTGACTCCCGAGCCCGGCCGTTTGCCGCGGCGCGTCGACGGCCGAAGGGCCCGCGCGCTCATCCTCACTTGCGGTCATGATTCGCCCCAAGGGATAAAGGCTACGTCGTCAATCTCGGCGGCGTCGAGCAGGAACATGAGGAGCCGATCGAGACCGAGCGCGATGCCGGCCGATGGCGGCAAGCGCGCCAGGGCCGCAAAGAACCGTTCGTCGAGGGGATAGTCGTGTTTGCCAGTTGCCAAGCGCAAGTGACGATCGCGCGCAAAGCGCGCACGCTGTTCGGTCGCGTCAACGAGCTCGCCGTAGGCATTGGCGAGCTCGAGGCCGCCGACGTACAGCTCGAAGCGCTCGGCCACGCGCGGATCGCTGGCACAAAGGCGCGCCAGGGCGGCGAGCGGCGCCGGGTAGTGCGTCAGAAACACCGGCTGGGTGTCGGCGAGCAACGCCGGCTCGACACGGCTGAGGAAGATACGATGGAACAGGTCGTCCCAAGAATCATCGGGCGAGAAGTGCAAGGAAAGCTCACGCAACCGCATCGCCAAGACATCGCGCTCGAGCGCCGCGAGGATCGAGAAGCCAGCGTGCACGCGAAATGCCTCATCGACGCTGACGCGCCGAAAGGGTTGCGACACGTCGATGACTCGCCCGCCGAAGGGGATGCGCGACGCCACGCCGAGCGCGCTCGCCGCGGCGCGCACGAGACCTTCGCAGTCGTCAATGAGCGCCGTCCAATCCGCGCCGACGCGATACCACTCGAGAATGCGAAACTCGGGGCGGTGCATGCGGGTATGATCGCCGTCGCGAAAGGCGGGCGCTATCTGATAGATGTTCGGCAGGCCCGCGGCGAGCACGCGCTTCATCAGCAACTCGGGCGAGGTCTGCAAATACCGGCGCTCGCGGCCTTGTGCCCCGCCGAGCTCGACCGCGGGCGCCTCGAGATGGACCTCGGGCGCCAGAGCGTGCACGGCCACCGGCGTGTCGACCTCGACGAAGCCCTGCGCATCGAAGAAGTGGCGCACGGCCTGCACGATGCGGGCGCGACCGCGCATACGCTCGGGATAGGGGAGCATCGCGGCACTGATTGCCGCTCGCGCGGCCGCTGTCAACAGTTCTGCCGCGCCGCAGCCCTGGTCACGCTGGCGCTGTCGTTCGGCTTCGCGTCCGCGGCGCACGCGGCGGGCTTTTGGACGCTCGAGGCCGGCGCCAACGCCTTCGCGCGTGGCGGGGCGAACATTGCCTCGGCGAATGATCCGGGCGCCATCTTCCTCAACCCGTCGGCGCTCTCGACGCTGCGAGGCTTACAGGTGATGGTTGACGGCAACTCGGTGTTCGACTGGCGCACCTTTGCCCGCCAGAGCGACGACCTCGACGGCTCAGGCCGGCTCAACGTCTACGACCCAGTCACGAATCGCGCGCGGGGCTTGCCCCCGAGTCCGGGCGCTTTTATCGCCTACAACCTCGCACGACTCGGCCTGCCGACGGCGACGCTCGGCGCGGCAATGTTCGGCCCGCCCCGCACCGATGTGGTGTTCGACGCGCACGGCCCGCAGCGCTACTCGCTCATCGGGGCGCACAGCCTACAAGTCTTTTCGGCTGCCGCATTGGCCATCGAGCTGCCGCTCGCGACCGCGAGCACCCTTCGCCTCGGCTGCACGGGCATGCTCGTGCGCACGCTGCCGGTGACCAACCTGCGCATCAACGTGTTCGCCGGCACCTACTCAGAGACCGAGAGCTCGGACGCCGAGATCGCCCTCAACGCCGCCTCCGGCTATACTCCGGTCGGCGTGTTTTCGGCCTCGCTGCAACCTTCGCACTCGTTCAACGCCGCACTCACGATACAGACGCCGTGGACAGCGCACGCGCGCGGCACCGCCCATGTCTCGTTTGTCGATCCACGCCTCGCGCGCCAGTTCCTCGTTCATGGAGACGGCGTCGACATCGAGTTCAAGCTGCCAGCGCTCGTGCGCGCCGGACTTCAATTCAGCGCGCCTGACGCGCGCTACGACGCGGAGTTGGCCTTCGTCTATGAGCAGTGGAGCCGCTATCGCGGCGTGCGCGTCATCCCACGCGACATTTACATCGAGGCACTCGGCAGCACGGTCAAGGTGAGCGAGATGGCCTTGCCCGGCGCGTGGCGCGATGCCTACAGCGTACGACTCGGCGGTCGCTACGACGTCGTACCGGGCCTCGTCACGCTGCGCGGCGGCGCCTTTTACGAAAGCAGCGCCGTACCGCTCGCCTGGGTGTCGCCCTCGGCCTTCGACGCCAACAAGCTCGGCGTCACGACGGGCGCGCGCCTGGAGCTGCCCTACGGTACGTGGCTCGACCTGGCGCTCGGCGGGGTCTACTGGCTGCCGATGCACATCACCGATAGCTCGGTGCGCATCGTCGATCCGCTCACCGGCGGCGATCTGTGGCCGATCGGCAACGGCACCTACACCGATCGACAACTCTACATCATGGCCTCGCTCGGCATGCGGTTCGGGGTCTGAGCGGCGCGGCGCGGCGCGGCATGCTTTGCCAGTGCGGCGCGGTCACGGTACAGTGCAGGCATGGCCCTGCCTGTGCACCTCGAAGCAATCCGCCAGAAGATCGAAGGCTATGCGCGGGCTTTCGGGCTCGACTTCTACGACGTGGTGTTCGAGTGCGTCTCGTTCGACGAGATGAACATGGTGGCCGCCTACGGGGGCTTTCCGACGCGCTATCCCCACTGGAAGTTCGGCATGGAGTACGAGCAGCTCGCCAAGAGCTACACCTACGGGCTGTCGAAGATCTACGAGCTCGTCATCAACAATGACCCGTCGTACGCCTACCTCATGTCGTCGAACGAAGACGTCGACCAGAAGCTCGTCATGGCGCATGTCTACGGGCACGTCGACTTCTTCAAGAACAACTTCTCGTTCGCGCACACCAACCGCAAGATGATGGACGCCATGGCGAATCACGGCACGAAGATTCGCCGCTACATCGACCGCTACGGGCTCGATAAGGTCGAAGGCTTCGTCGATCGCTGCCTGTCGATCGACAACCTCATCGACCGGCAGTCGCCCTTCATCAAGCGCCGCGACGAACGGCACGAGAAGCCCGAGCGCGACGTCGAGATCGTCGAGGTGCCGCGCCTACACGCCGGGCGTGAGTACATGCAGAGCTACATCAACCCCGACGACTTCCTGGCCGAGCAGAAGCGACGGCTCGTCGAAGAACGCGAGCGCGAGCGGCGCTTCCCGGAGCGACCCGAGCACGACGTCATGCTCTTTCTCATCGAGAACGCGCCGCTCGAGAATTGGGAGCGCGATCTGCTCTCGATGCTACGCGACGAGGCCTACTACTTCGCGCCGCAGGCGCAGACCAAGATCATGAACGAAGGCTGGGCGAGCTTCTGGCATACGACCATTATGACGCAGAAGGCGCTGCTCGATAGTGAGGTCATCGACTACGCCGACCATCACGCCGGCACGATGGGCATTCAACCCGGCGCCATCAATCCCTACAAGCTCGGCCTCGAGCTGTATCGCGACATCGAAGAGCGCTGGAACAAGGGCCGCTTCGGCAAAGACTGGGACGACTGTGACAACATCACCGAGCGCAAGACCTGGGACACGAAGGCCGGGCTCGGGCGCGAGAAGATCTTCGAGGTGCGGCGCCACTACAACGACGTGACGTTCATTGACGAGTTCCTGACCCCCGACTTCATCCGCAACCACAAGCTGTTCAACTACGCCTTCAACAAGAAGACCAACAACTGGGAGATCTCTGACCGCGACGCCAAGGCAATTCGCGACAAGCTGCTCACCCAGATGACCAACTTCGGCCAACCCTTCATCGCGGTCGTCGATGGCAACTTCGAGAACAAGGGCGAGCTCTTGCTCAAGCACCAACACGAGGGCACGGACCTGCGCCAGGACTACATGCGCGACACGCTCGCCAACGTGAACGCCATCTGGGCGCGACCGGTCGGTCTCGTGACGCGCATCGATGGCCGCCTCGTCATCGTTCGCTACGACGGTAAGGAATGGCGCGAGAGCGAGATCGAGAGCGAGCCGTAGAAGAGAGCCGCCTCGTCAACCGCCACCGAGCAGCCCATCAATAGCGTACAAGCCTCGATTCGGCAGGCGCAAGAACCCCGACCAGGCGTTGTAGGCGAGCGTACCGTCGGCGAGCAGCTCCGTCAGCCACTCGCCGGCGTGACGCGGGTCGCGCTGCACGATGGCGGCGCCGTTCTCGACCGCCCAGCGCCGATTGTACTGCTCGTGCGCACCGATAGGCGGGGCAAGCACGAGGGCGAGGCCGAGGCCGCCAAAGAACGTCAGTTCGCTCGGCTTGGTCCACAGGATATCGGTGCGCGCGAGCATGGCGTTGAAAGCGTCGAAGTACGTCTCGAGAGTCGGCGCGCTCAATATACTGAGTGGACCACCGAGCAGCGCCGCGAGCCCGGCCTCATCGACCGCGCGGGCAAGCGCCGCCGCGGCACCCGTCCGAATCCCGGCGACGAGCGTGAGCGTAAGAGTGCGGGCAATGAGGGCCGCACGCAGGCCGCGCAGGACCGTGACTGCGAGGTCAACCTGCGCGCCCGCGCCCCCGATCGCAAATGCCACGTGCGGAGCCACGCTGCCCTCGGACTTCGGCAAGGGTCCGACCCGACGCTCAACCTCAGCTCCGAGCTGCTGGCGAAAGACGCCGTACGGGTCGAGACGCACGAGTCGCGCCGCAAGGTTGGCCAAGAGCACGGGCAGCTCTGGGCCGCCGAGCAACTCGTTCGGCAGTGGATAGCCCGTAAGGTGGATGCGCGCCGCGGGGACGCCATAAGCGAGCAGGCGTTCGCGCACCCGCGGGCTCGGTGCGAGATAGCGGATGTTGGACGCACGTGGCATAAAGGGTGCCCAAATCCGATGACAATCGCTGTCGGTGACGAGCGCGAAGATATCCCGGTAGCCGTGAAAGTCAGCGAGCAAAGCGGGCGCGAAAAATGTCGTGACGAGAGGACTACCCGTGCGGCGCAGCTCGACGACCAGGGCCGCGCCGAGTCCCCGCGCCGCATGACGGCGCAGCACCTTGACGGCTGCGCTCGGCGCCGACAAGTCACGGCGCGGGTGCAGAGGCGCGATGCGCGTCACGCGGTCGAGGATGGCGCGCGCTGGCGCCGCTATTCCACCGATCGCGGCGAGCCGCGAGGTGAGCTCGTAGCCGTGCCGCAACGTCGCCCAGCGGCGCTGCTCACTCGCCGCCGCCATGGGCGCCGCGTCGGCTTCGTACACCGGCGCACCCCACAGGCGCGCGAGCGCATGCGCCGGCCGCAAATGACCGTATCCCATATTGATGGCAACGACCGTGGGCTTATTCATGAGCAGCGAGAGTGCCAACGAAAGGGCCCCGAAGCCAGCGCCGACGCCGCGCCCAAGGGAGGGTAACGCGAGCTGCGACGTTGCGGATTTGGTATGACAGGCAGAGGATACTCGTAGTAGTCAACGCCCCATGCGCCTCGCCGCCAACATTCGCCTGACCTGGAATCCGCGCGTCGCCGCGCGCACCGTCGACGAGCAAGCGTTCGTGCTGCTCAACAGTCGACTGCTGGCGCTCAACGAGGTCGGCTCCTTCGTCTGGGACCGCTTTCGCGCCGGCGCGACGCTCGACGATGCCGTCAGTGCGGTGCAGAACGAATTCGAGGTCGACGTGGACACGGCCGGCCGCGACGTGCGGCACCTCGTTGAGGAGCTGCTGGCCAAAGACCTCTTGGTTACCGAGGGCGCCACGCGCTCGGACGTGCCCTCGCCGCGCTAGCCGGGCGCTCGCGCCGAGACGCGCCGCCGAGTCTGCGCGCCTGGCATCTTGGGCCGGCGCCGCATAGTCTTCTCTGATAGGATTGAAAACGTCATCGGTGAGGAGACGCTATGGGCCGATCGTGGTTGCGCTCTGTGGTCATAGGTGTAGGGCTGGGGGTGTCGATCACCGGCCCCCAGGGCTGTACCTGCCAAGGGCGAGTCACGGCGCACGAGACATCCCTCGCCTTCGAGTTCCCGACCGACGGCGCCATTGTCTCGGCGCTCGATGACGTCAACGGCTCACAGCCGGGTGTGCAGATCAACGTGAGCGCCGTCGTCAGCGGCCTCGGCGACGGCGCCGCCGTGGTGCTCACCAACGACCATGACCTCGACTCGACCGGTGCCCCGGTGCCAACGAGCGGCAAGGTGCAGGCGAGCCGAGTGGTCTTCGCCGGCTACTCACTTCCCCCCGAGGAGTCGGTACTGCGCGTGGCGCTCGTGGGCGTCGCCGCGGACGCCGCCTGCGACGGCACACAATGCGACGAGGTGCGCGTGCGCGCGGTGCAGAATATCTGCCAATTCACGACACCGCGCGACGGTGACATCCTCACGAGCGAGCAGTATCCCGAACCGAGCGATCCCTTCGACCCGTTCGAGGTGGACGTGGTGCTCGACTGCATCGGCGTCAGTGAAGGCAAGTACGTCGCGCTGCGCATCATGCAAGGGACCCCGCACGTAGCGCCAGTCGACGCGAGCGGGCGCGTCGTCTTCAGCCGCATGGCGTTCGCCGAGGGCGCCAACCAGCTCGCGGTGAGCGCCGACACCGACGCCAACGGCGACAAAGCGCTCGGGTCCACCCTCACGGCCACGATCACGATCGAGACGGGCCGCTGCACCGCACGACTGTCGCCCGACGACGGGGCGCGGCTGCTCGCGAGCAACGACGCCGATCTCAACCCCGACAACGGTATGCAAGCCAACCTCTTGCTCGACAGCGACTGCGCGGCGACATCGACAGTCGAAGTCTTCGTGCGCGGGCCCGCCGACGCGACGCCGCAACGAGTGACGGTAGGCGAGGTCCGCCTCGAGGGCGGGCGCTTCCTACTCGGCGGCGTGCCGCTGCCCGAGAGCGTCTCGCCGCGCGACGTGAGCGTCGTCGCCCGCATCACCGAGCCGGCGGGCGGCAACTTCGGCGTCACCGTGCCGACGCACTATTGGGTCGATAGCGTCGCGCCGCAGATCTTGAATCACTCTCCCCCGGAGCTCGCTTGTCTCGGGCCCACGGCCGACACCGATCACGATCTGGCAAATGGATTGCAGCCGAGTGTCATCGGTCAGGTGAGCGGCGCCGAGGATGGCGCCGAGGTGTGGGTGCGCGTGCTCGTCACCGACGCGCCCGATGAAGTGTGCACGACCGACGGCGACTGCGCGCCGCTCGAGGTCTGTCGAGTCGGACTGTGCCGCTACGTCGGCCTCGTAGCCGGCGGCGACTTCGCGGTCGCCGACGTGCGGCTCGCGACCGGAGATGTGACGCTCGAGTTCATTGCCCTCGACCTGGCCGGCAACACGAGTCTGCCAGCCCTGTCGCACGTGCGCGTCTCGGACGTTTCGCCCACCGTCGCGCTCAGCGCTCCGAGCGTCGGCGCGCGACTTGGCGTGGCACAGGACGCCGACCCCCTCGTCACTGGCCTCCAGTACGATGTCCAAGTCAATGTGACCGACGCCCCCGACGGCGACACGGGCGAGATCGTCATCTCGGGCGCCGCACCCTTCCCCTTCGTGCCGCCGAGCGGCGCGAGCGGCGCACTAAGCGTGCGGGTCACCCTCGCCGACGGCGCGCACGAAATCATGGCGCGAATTCACGACGCCTGTGGCGTGCGTGTCGAGAGCACAGCGGTCAGCGTGATGGTCGCCTCGAGCCCGGCGGCGCTCGTGGTCACGGCCTTCGAGTCGGCGAACAATGGCTTTGCGCAGCGCCGCAGCATCGCCGACGGTGGGTATACGGCGGCGCTCGCCGTTGACCTCGACGTCTATACCGGCGCCGGCGTCAGTGACCGCAGCGTCGCCCTCACCGCCTATCCCGAGGTCAATACGACCCCGGGCGTGCGGGCGTGCCTCGGCACGCCGACGCCCATCGTCACCACGACCGTCCTCGCCGCCGCCGACGGCTTGCTGCAGGCCGCGCTGCCGCTCGGCGAAGGCGTCAACTGCCTCACGATCACCTCCGACGACGGCATCAACGCGCTGACGACCGTGCTCGTTCTGCACCGCCAGACGAGCGCGCCTGCGATCACGATCTCGTCACCGAGCGCCGGAAGCTTTCTGACGGACGCTGACCCGAAGGACGGCATCAACACGGACATCGTCGTCGACTTTGCCGCGCCGAGCGTGACGACAGGCGAGTTGCAGGTGCTCGTAAGCGAGGGCGGGTTGCCCCGCCACCGTCTGCGAGCGCTCGTTGGGGCAGGTGTGGCCGCGCATACCTTCGCCGGCGCGAGCTTGCCGTGCGGCGCCCTCTCACTGACGGCCGTCTACAGCGACAGCCTCGGCAACGCGGCGTCGACCTCACCCGCCATGGCCGTAACGACGACCTGCGCGAACCCGTCGTTCGCCCTCTCTAGCCCACAGGGCGGCGACGTCGTGCGCAGCGCGGATCTCGTAGTCGCGCTCACGGCGATGGGCCTTACGGGCGTGCAAGCCTGCACGGTGTTCGACGGCCTCGGCGCGGGCGCACCCGTCGCGCTCGCCATCCCTGCTTGGGACGCGAGCGGCGCAGCCTTCAACGCGAGCCTCACGACGCTCAGCGAAGGCGCGCACCGCCTGCGCGCCGAGTGCACCGACGCGGGCTCGAGCACGACCTACTCGCAGGTGGTCGACTTTCGCGTGAGCGACAGCGCACCGGGCGCGCCCACGCTCGTCAACGAACAGCCGGGCACGCCGGGTCAACTGCGCTTCGACATCGCTGGCGCCTATGTCAACGCGCTCGTCCCCGACACTTCATCGATGGTGGGCCTGCAGCACCCCGTCGCCGTTCTCGTGCCGACTGGCGGCGAGGACCCGCGCGGCTGGCGCGTACAACTCACGGTGACGCCGCCCGGGGTCGCGCCTATCACGTACGAGCGCCTGCTCGGCGACAGCGCACAGAATCCCCTTCTCGTTACCTTCGAGAGCGCTGAGTTCGGCGTGAACGACGGCGCGCTCACCGTCTCTTGCGTGCTGGTCGATGCGCTCGGCCGCGCCTCGCTCGCCGCGACGGCCTCGTGGGTCATCGACCGCTCACCGCCGGTCGTTGACCAACGCAAGCCAATCGCCAACGTACACCTGTGGACTGGCCAGGACGACGCCAACACGGATCCACAGTACGTCGACCTCGTCTTCTCGTACGACGTGACTGGCGCGCTCGCCGGCTCGAGCATCGAGCTCGCGATCGCTCCGCCGCCGGCCGGACGGTTGCAGACCGACCCGCCGCTTAGCGCCGTCATCACGAGCGGTCGGGCGACGTTCGCGCCTATCGCCTTCGCCGACGCGAGCTACATCGCGAGCGCTCGAGCGGTCGATGCCGCGGGCAACGAGACGCACCTCGTCTACACGTTCGACGTCTTGCGCAGCACGCCGAGCCTCACCTGGGCCATTCCAACAGCCCCGAACCCACCCGTACCGCTCGTCTACGGCCGCAACCGCGACGTCAACGCTGCCACGCCTGGTCTGCAAGCGAGTTTCATCTTCGGCGCCGCCTCGTTCCTACCCGGCACGACGGTGACGCTCTGCTCGACGCTCGCTACGACGGCGAGCCCCGTGGCCTGTCGCTGGGGCTTCAATGGCACGCTCGCCGTGCAGGGTGGCGCCAACGCCGGGTACATCGTGGCCACGGGCGGCCTGCAAGGCACACTCGCCAACTCGAGCGTCATCTTCGCCGGCGCCACGCTCGCCGAGGGCGACCAGGTTCTGCATGCCGAGGCGCGCGAGGCCGACGGTCAGCCGGACGTCGCCGCGAGCTTCGTCGACTTCACGGTCGACTCGGTGCCACCCGTCATCACCGAATTGACGCTGCTCGACAACGTCGCCGGCAACGACGGCCTGCCGACCATGCGCATGTCGGTCACCGCCGGCGAGGGCACCTTGGCGAGCGGCACTCTGCGCACACGCGTCACCGTCGGCACGAGCGGCACCGTAGCCGGCGCGACGGTCACGGTCGTGAGCAGCTATCCGAGCCCGGGCACGCTCGTCGGCAGCGGCGTGCTCGACGCGACGCTGCACGCCACCTTCGACGTGTTCTTGCCGAACGCCGTGCAAACCCTCGCGGCCGTCGTGCACGATAGCGCTGGCAACGCCAACGATCCGGCGCTCAACGGCGAGCCGGCGCCACAGGTGAGCGTCGACTTGACCGCCGGCGCCGCGACCTTGCCGGTAGCGGCCGCCGAGCCCTACACCGCCAACAACGGCACCATCGACCCCGGTGCGGCACCGGGGCGCACCGACGACGCGCTGCGCATCGCCGTCGCGGTGGCGGTGAGCGACAACCGACCGCTCGCGAGCGGCACCGTGTCCTTGGCCCGCTATGACGCGGGCGGGGGCGAGATCGCCGGCAGCCGCCAAACCGTGGCGCTCACCTCGACCCAAGTCTCGGGACAAGCGGTGTTCAACGCCTTCCTGCTGCCGGCCGGCATCAACCGCCTGCGGGCCACGTTCACCGACGCGGCCGGCAACATGATCACCACGAGTACGCAGCTGTACCGCGCCGACTTCTACGGTCCGCTCCTGACGCTCGGCGCCACCAAGGCCTTAGCCAACGGCGACTACTGCGTGACACCGCCGTGCTGCACCGCCCTCGCCGACGCCTGCTTGGCCGACCTCTACCTCGTGAGTGGACTGCCGCTCTTCGATACGGCAGCAAGCCAGCCGTACAGCCCGCCCCTGCGCGTCACGGCCTACCAAGAAGGCACGCGGCTCACCTATGCCGTCGCCGAGTGCGCCAACGCCGCGCCGGTCGACGCCTGCGACATCACGGTGCGGCTCGAGTCACGCATCGCCGGCAGCAGCGACGCCTTCGCGCTCGTCGGCGGCGGCGCCCTGCACGTGCTCGCCGATGTCGGCAGCACCGTCGTGCCAGCCGTAACGTTGACGCCCGGGGTCGCGCGCGAGTTTCGCCTCTCGACCCTCGACAGCAACGGCAACCTTGCGACCTCGCCGTCGGTCTTCTTGCAGCTCGACCTCGACGGCGCTGTCATCGAGGTGCAGCGCACGCTCGCCGGTGTGCCGGTGACACCGGTGGCCGACATCCTCGTCGATGATCGCTTCTTTGGCACGGCCGAGAACGCGGGCCCGCCGACCGCTTTCGCCGCCGACTTTGCGCTCAACCTGACGATGTACGGCACCCACACCCCGGTAAACGTCGCCTTGTCGGTCAACGGCGCAACCACGGGCCCAGGCTTCGACAGCCAGCCCTTTAGCGGTGGCCACGCCGACTTCGCGGCGGTGGCGCTCGTCTCGTGCAGCGGACCGAGCGATATTCAATATAATACGCTCACCTTCACCGTGAAATGCGACGAGGGCGCGGGCTCCTACGACTGCGGCACCCGCACCTACAGTGGCATCGTCGCCGACCTCGCGGCGCCCCTCTATCAATTCGATCGCTGCTCTTTGTGCGCCCTCAACGTCCCGCTCGCGCAGGCTGGCGCCTGCGCATCGACGCCAGCCTGCCAGAGCGCCAATGCCGACGGCGCCGCCCGCATCTCGCCCGCCGCCTCGGCGTGGGCGCTGTGGAACCTCGCCCTCGACGCCGACCACGACGGCAACAACGGCTTCAACGTGCCGACGCCGCTCATCGTGCTGCTCACCGGTGTCGCCAACGGCACGAGCGTCACAGTGAAGTCGGATCACCCAACTCTCACGGGCGCCACGGCCACGGCCATCGGCTGCGATGTCGGTAACTGCCGGGCCGAGTTCGGCAGTCTGACGGCCACGTCACTCGGCGGCAACCTCAAGCATACACTCAGCGTCGAGTTCAAAGACGCAGCCGGCAACATCGGCAAGACCGACCCGCTGCGCACCGCGGGCCAGGAGATCATCACAGCGCTCACCGACGTCATCGCGCCGGCGGCCGTCACCGAGACCGTGTGCATCGGTGAGTCAACGACCCCGAGCACGGGCGTCGTCGCGGCGAGCGACGCGCGCACCTACGAAACCGCCGAATGCACGACCGCCTGCGCCGCGAGCGGCACCTGCGATCGACGCCTCGGCAAGGCGACGATCCTATGGAATGCCCCAGGCGACGACGGCGCGAACGGCGCCATCAGCGACTACCGCATCGTCATCGCCGCGCTCGGCATGCGTTACCAAAGAGCCGACAACAGCGGGCTAGGCTCGCCGGTGACCGACTGCGCCAATGTCACGGCGGACAACGGCGTCGAACGCGTCGATACCTACGCCGCTTCGGCTGCGCCCGGCACGCGCCTTTCCACGAGCGTCACGGGTCTTTACCCGCATCGCGCCTACTGCATGCGCGTCGAGGGCGTCGACGACGCCGGCAACGCGGCGACGCAGGGCAGCTCGAGCGAGCAACGCGTGCTGCCACTGCTCAGCTATCCCGGGGTGCAGGACTTTACGGTGTGGCAACCCTACGCGCCCTTCTACACCGGTACGCAGTCGGGCAAGGACGACGCCAACAGTGGCCTGAGCGCTTCGGCGGCTGCCTACACAGATCCGGGCAGCAATTCCAACTTTGGCATCACCGCCGCTAACGTAGGCGATCTCGATGGCAACGGGCGCCCTGAGCTCGCCGTGTCGCGAGAGCTGCCGTCGCGCGCGGTGCTGCTCTTTTCGGGCGCCGCGCCGGCGACGCCCACTGCCACCATTAACGAGCCGAGCGTCGTGGGCGCGTTCTTCGGTTACGGCATCGCCGGCGGCGACTTCGACGGCGACGGCTACAGTGACCTCGCCATCTGTGCCCCGTTCCTCAACACGAGTTCTGGACTGAACGGGGGCGATCTCGGCGGCGCGCTTTACCTTTACTACGGCAGCGCCACCGGCATTCGCAAGGTGCCGAACGCCACCGACCCGCTGCTGCCGTCGCTCGTGCCCGACGTGGCGTTGTTTGGCCCACCCTCGGCGATGCTGTGTTTTGCGGTCATGCTCGCCAATATCGACGGACAGCCGGGCGACGACTTGGTCGTCGGCGCGTACGGGACAGCGAAGACCTATGGATTCTTGGGCGGCACGCGCAACCGCTTCCCCGGCACCGCACCAGTGAAGGTGTGGCTGGATCTGACCTCTTCGGCGCAGAGCGGCTTTACGACCCGACCTGACTTCGCCCTCGCCGCCAAGACCCCGGCCGCCTCAGTCGGGTTCTATCCTGGGGCCCTCGCTGCACCCGATCTCAATGGCGACGGCATCAAGGACCTCGCCGTAGGTGACTTTGCTGCCAACCACCATCAGAGCCCTGACTCGACGACGCGCTGCGATGCCTGCGGTGAGATCTATGTCTACCGAGGAGGCACGGCACTGCAAGGTGAGATCTCCGGCATCGTCACGCCGACCAACGCGGCAGGGGCGGAGAGCTGGCCCCCGCAAATGCTCAACGTGCTGCGCTTTGCCCGCGCCGTCGACGCCTCCTCGAGCGTCTCGCAGACCAGCGAGTTCGGCTACGAGCTCAGCGCCGTCCACCGACCCCGCGCGGCGGACTCGGCGGATTGGGTGGCCGCGAAGGTCTCGGTGAACGGCGAGCGACGCGTGGTTCTGTTCAAGGGCTCGCAGACCGGTGGGCAAACGGCCTATCCCCCAAACGGCTTGCCCTACGCGAGCTACGCCCTCCTCGACAACGCCAATTGGGACGGGAGCAACGTGCTCCCCGCAGCCGCGTTTGGCGACACCATCGCCGACCTCGGTGCCTTCTTCAGCGCCGGGAGTGTCGATCTGGCAGTGGGCCCAGGCGTGCGCAATACCGCCGGCACCTACGGCGTGTTCATCTACTCGTACAGCGCCAGCAGCGACGACTTCGTCAAGCGCGCCATCCTGTATGGTGAGCCCGGCTTTGGCACGCGCGTCGTCGGTGTCGGCAACTTCCTCGGCCTCGGCGCTGGACATGCAGCACAGCTCGGCGTCGCCAAGGCCCTTGGCAGCGGCACGGGCAGCGCGCTATTCATTTATCGCTAGGGACCACACGGAGATCTTGCGCCATGGATGCGACCAAAGCAGTCAAGCACGAGACCCCGCCGCAAAAGAAACGTGCCTACCTGCGCCCGCGGATCATCGAGGAAGAAGTCTTCGAGCGACAGGTGCTCATGAAGTGCGGCCTGAGCGCCGGCGGCGGGCCGACCTGTGTCGTCAAACCCGGTCAGAGCTGAGTCGTCGCGCCACCGCATCAGCGAAGGCGAGGCGCGCTGAGCAGCTCGGACGCCGCAGCCGCCACCGGCCGCAAGGACTCGGCCTCGACCACGCGCCGCACGGCAGGCACGGTGCGCGCCGCTGCCAGTGAAAAACTCAATGTCGACCAGGGCACGCTGGCGCGCAACCGCAACGCTGCAACGAAGGCCTGCTGCTCGAGCCAGTCAACGCCTTGCGGCATCGCCGTACACCGAAGGATGAGGCGCAGCGCTGCGGCCGCACTCATCGGCCGCGCAGCAAAACGCGACGCATGACGTAGCGCAAACCCGTGGGCGAGCGACACCGAGCGGCAACGGCGTGGCGCGTCGAGAGTGCCAGAAAAGGGCGTAGCGTGCGCCCACCAACCGCGACCCAACTCGGATACGCCGATCAATTCGTCGTTGAGGACCGCAGCCGGCGGGAACAGCCCCGCCATCGACGACTTGCCCGCGCCGCTCTGCCCAACGAAGAGCGCAGCGCCGGTGGCCAACTCGACGGCCGAGGCGTGCAACAACA
>Ga0315268_10004350_pt1 | contig 15391 bp, 17 predicted proteins | sample C1_top_MG_FD_204535 | JGI IMG/M metagenome (GOLD analysis project Ga0315268, IMG submission 204535) | Sediment microbial communities from Yellowstone Lake, YNP, Wyoming, USA - C1_top | ecosystem: Environmental > Aquatic > Freshwater > Lake > Sediment | place: USA: Wyoming | collected 2017-08-01
TCGCCGTCCACCATGATTCGGGAAGCGTTGATTTCGACAGTAGCTATTGTTCCATCTTTCTTAGGAAGTTCCAATTGCAGTCCTTCAAGGCTTTTGCCCTGCAAGAGATCGGCAAACAACTGCGTTGCACCTGACAACCCGACAGGTGAGAAATACTCCAAGAAGGACTTGCCGATGACTTCGCTTTGCGGGTAACCCAGAACCTTTCCTACTGAAGGAGAAGCATAAGAAATGATTCCTTTCATGTCAACCGTAGCAATCGCATCAAAGCTTCTTTCCGCTATGCCTCTGAATCGCTGTTCAGACTTTCGCAACTGTTCTTCTATCGCTTTGCGCTGCGTGATGTCCATGTACGAAACCACGCAGCCTTCGAATTTTCCCTTAACCGTTAACGGTGCAGCAGAAATCAAAACTGGAATCAGCGATCCACTTTTAGACTTTCTTATTGTCTCACGATGAATATATCCCAGCGTGCTTTCTTTGGTCAGTGCTTTTGCCTCTTCCCTTCTGTCTTCTGGCACTATCAAATCGTCAAGGGCCTTTCCCTTAGACTCTTCCTGTGAATAACCAAAAAGCTTAACAAATCTAGGATTAACTTCCAGAATGCAATCATTCACGTCCACAAAGGCAGCTGCCTCGGGGTAACTGTCAAACAGCCTTTCAAACCTTTGTTGTGATTCTAGAAGCGTTTCCTCGATTTTTTTAGATACGGAAACCATTACATATCTCCGAAGCACACGTTAAAGACTCTTGGAGTCCATTTTCTTTGAATAGGATTTCTTGCGACATCACATTTAACCTGTATGAAGGTTCATTCTGAATTATAAGTAATGATACATATTCGGAATCTGACAAAGACAACTTCAAAACTGAAAACCCAGACGCATAACACGTGCACAAAAGGTGAATCTCAGCGAAATCAACGTCTAGAAATGACAATGAACAGAGCAGCCAGCGGCAAGACAGATGACCTTTGCGACAAAAACTAACCAGATTCGCAAGCTATAAACAAATCAGCCTATATATAGGGGGTCAAAATCAATTCCAAGCACAAGAGGCAAAGACACTCCATGACCAAACCCAAAGTCGGCATATCCATGCTTTATTGCCTAGGCAAACCCTTCAAAACAATGATAAAAGAAATTCCAAGAACTGAAACCAAATATATCGAAATCGTTGATGATGGCTTTCACACATTGAACGTTCAAAGAGTAACAGCTCTAAAAGAAATCAAAGAATCATACGAGTTAGAAATTTCAGTTCATGCACCCTTCGCAGACATAAACATAGCTTCACTCTCCAAACCGACACTGACCACGACACTCAAACGACTCAAGAAGTCGATAACCCACGCACGAGCTTTAGACGCCTACTTGTGGATTTTTCATCCTGGAATGAAGACAGGAATCAGCAGCTTCTATCCAGACGCAGATTGGCTTCAAAACCTAAAGACAATAAAATCCCTACTCCAGATCGCTCACGATTGCGACGTCAAAATAGCCATTGAAAATGTCCCCGAACCATTCCCCTGCTTGATGAAAAGCGTTGAAGACTTCGAAAGATTCTATTGTGAAATCGATGACAACGTAGGCTTTACCTTAGATGTCGGTCACGCAAACGTCAACGGACAGCTGAACATTTTTCTAACAGCTTTTGCAGACAGACTGATACACATGCATCTTAGCGACAACGACGGAACCGCAGATCAACACTTAGGAATAGGTTGTGGCACCGTTGATTGGAAAAGTCTAACCGACCACCTGAGAAAGACCGCCTATAATGGAACTCTCGTGATCGAATCCATCGAGCACATGGAAGAAAGCCTGAAAAAGCTGAAACAGTTGTTTGCCTAACAGTTTCTAACTATTCAAGAAGTGGGATTTCAACTTTCAAGAAATCCTCTGCCACAACAGTGTCCTTGAACAGCTTTTGAGCTTGCCCAAGCAAACTGTTCGTGTCACTATATCTTGCGCTGATATGAGTCAAAATCAACTGCTTCACCTTCGCCTTCTTGGCAGTCTGAGCAGCTTGGCGCGGCGTTGAATGTCCGTCTTCCTCAGCTCGCTCAGCAAGATCCTCATCCAAAGTGGCGTCGTGAATAAGTACATCAGCTCCAGACGCAAAATTTGCAAGACCTTCAAACGGTCTAGTGTCGCCCGTATAAACGATTTTTCTACCCGCTCTGGGCGATCCACTTACCTGCTCGGGCTTTACCACTTTTCGGTTTGCCAGTCTTACCTGTCGATCATGCTGAAGCTCTGACCACAACACGCCCTCTGGAACACCCAACGCCCTCGCCTTTTCGGGAAAGAACTTTCCGGGTCTTGACTTCTCTGTAAGCGCATACGCCCAGCTTGGAATCACGTGATTTGACCGGATCGCCTTAACCACATAATCTTTCTCTTCGCAAACCACTCCTGCATCCTGAATCTCCTGAATCTCAACAGGAAAGGTCAAGACAAACTGCACCGTTTCCCTGATGCCTTCCAAAAACTGCTTAATGCCAAGCGGTCCGTAGATGTTAAGTTTTCGTTCCCGATCTAGAAGAGCCATCGTTTGAAGCAAACCTGGCAGTCCAAGAACGTGGTCGCCATGCATGTGGGATATAAAGATCTTCATTCTCTTGTGAAAGCTTATTTTTGCCTTCACCATTTGTCGTTGAACTCCTTCTCCACAATCAAACATCAGATGCTCGCCATCTCGCTGCACTAAGATAGCCGGCAAGCTTCTTTTTGGGGTTGGAACGCTTCCTGCGGTGCCAAGGAAAACCACCTGCAAACTCATGTATTCTCACGCTTTTTCGAATAGAGCTATTTCTCTGGTCAAAGTTCTGTGAACATAGACGAAGTACGACTCTAAATGTTTATACCCTAAACAGGTACCTATCTTGCCAATGTTTAACGTTTGAGGCGAAGCAATACAAACCTTTTGTCCCTTATCCAGCAGTTTAATCGCTGCCGCCAACGCCTCTTTAACAATTTGATCAGTTGCTCGTTTCAAAGTGATTGTTGACCTGCCATAAGGCGGATCAGTCACTACAGAATCAACCTTACTGAAAGGCAGGTCACGCGCGTCGGCAACAACCACCCCCTCAGGTTCAATATTGAAGTAATTGATGTTGCGGATAGCTCCATTAACCATGCGCCTTTGAACATCTGAACCCAAGACTCTGCATCCTACGAACCCAGCCTCTACAAGCATACTGCCAGTTCCGCAAAATGGGTCAAAAACCAAGTCGCCAGCCTTAACCCTAGTTAGATTCACCATGCATCTTGCAAGCCTTGGAGGCATTGCTGAAGGATGGAAGAAAGGCTTCTTCCTAGGGCGTCTTTCAACAAAAGGTTTAGCTCGAATCTCAGCCAGCTTCAGTCCAAAAATCAAGCGTTCATCTGATAAAATGCCCACAAAAGTCTTGTCTGGGTTTTTTAAATTGACAACTGCCCCCCTATTCACCTTCGATAAGAGTTCGCCTAGCTCTTTCTCAAGAACCATCGTGTTCAATTCCGCAGCATACGTTCTCACTCGTCTAACACGAACTGCAAAACTTTCGCCTTGTTTAAGGACACCATTGAGATGCGCTTGCTGGGCTGATCTCAAAATGCAAGTAATTTCTGCACTGCAATTGAGCAGCTCAAAACAGCAAAGTCTCGTGAACGCTGATCGACGCTTAATGGAATCTATGCATCTGAGGTCAGCTTCAATCCTTGCGATTTGATCAAGCTTTTCCAGAATCGAATAGGCATGGCTTTCCGCTTCAAGAATAGCCTTCAGCTCTGAGAGTGGCAAGCTTTCATGTTCACCAGAAAGCAGAAAGAAAAGCTTGACCACTTTCAAGCTTCCTTGAGAGCCAGAGCCTTGCTAATTAATGGAGCAATTGATACTTTGCTCACTTGACTTGGAACAGCGTCAGTGCCTACTATTTCTTCAGCACCACATTCCATAATCTTTCTGTAGGAATCACCAATCAGTAACGGATGAACACATGCGGCGTAGACTTTTCTTGCTCCTTTTTCTTTTGCGAATCTCACTGCCTGAGCCATCGTGCCGCCACTACTAATAATATCGTCAAACACGATCACGTCCCTGCCTTTAACATGCAGTTCTTTCTCTTCAAGTGTGACTTTCCCAGTATTCACGTCTCTCTTCGTTGAAATGTAATCAAAACCACCCTGTAGAATGCTGTCCGCTTCCTTCGCCACATTCAGAGCTTTCTTGCCAAGCGACAAAGACAATGGGCTGTCAACCAAGCCTTTTGACACAAAATACTCGGCTAGAAGAGAAATGGCAGACAGATCATTAACTGAAATTCCGAAGCTCCTCAGCACTGCTGGATTATGAGCATTTACAGTTATCAGCAGACTAACCCCGCAGTCTTTGAGGAGTTTCATAATGGTTTTTATGCTGAAAGCTTCGCCTGGCAGAAAGCGTTTGTCCTGACGGTTATAGGCAAAATAGGGAACAACAATGGTGATGCTCCTTGCTTTCATATCGAGAGCATTGTCAACCATAAGTAGAAGTTGAATAAGCTTCTGATCCTGAGGCGGGCTCGTGGTCTGTATGATTGCCACGTCTTCATTCTCCAGAGACTCCGTTCCAAAGCGTATGTAGGATTCGCCGTCTGGGAAGGATTTGAAAATCACAGGAACGATTTCTGATTTCAAGTATCTAGCTACGTCTTCACCTAGTTCTTTTGAGGCTGGTCCAGATATGATCTTCATTTTCTCGCCGTAACATTGAATGCGCCATTTTTGTCTTTCAGGTTTTTCCTGAAGCCTTATACTGTTCTACGAGTTCCTTGGCTCTGTCCACGCGGATCTTGCGCTCTTGTACCATCTTGCCAGCAACCAAGTCAATCAACTCTTCTGTTGCGCCAGCAGCTATGGCAATGTTCTTTGCATGAAGCGACATGTGCCCGCGCTGAATCCCCTCGCTAGCTAAAGCTCGAAGCGCCCCCAAATTCTGAGCTAAGCCAACGGCGGCAGAAACCTCGCCAAGTTCATTGGCTGTTTTCACGCCTAATATCTTTAGTGCTATCCTCGCAGTAGGATGTGTTCGCATTGCGCCACCCACGAGACCGACAGCCATCGGCAATTCGATCGAGCCAGCCAAGTCACCTTTTTCATTTTTCTCCCACGTCGAAAGCGTCGTGTAGTGTCCATTCTTGACTGCATATGCGTGTGCTCCTGCCTCTATTGCTCGGTGGTCGTTGCAGGTTGCGATCATTACCGCGATTATGCCATTCAAGATGCCTTTGTTATGAGTTGCTGCCCTGTATGGGTCTGCGGCTGCAAAGGCGTAAGCGTTCACAATTCCATCAACCACTTCCTCTCCTCCGACCGATTCCTTAGGCACGGTGCAAGAAGCTCTTGCCAAACGTTTCGTAGCCAGATTGGAGATTATCCGAAGATAGACACGACCATCTGTCACGCGTTCGATAATTGGCGCCACAGCTTCAGCCATTGTGTTGACTGCGTTTGCGCCCATCACGTCACGGCAGTCAACTTGCAACTCTGTGATCAACATCTGCCCTTGAGTCGTTTGAATGACTTTTGCATCTAGATCTTTCGCTCCGCCGCCAACCGAAATTAGCACTGGGTCCTGCTCATTTGCTTTCTTCAGAATTTCCTCTTTTGCCTGTAAAACTCGCATTCTTGCAGCATACGGATCTCTTACGTTCACGGTCTGTATCTGTCCAATCATAATCGGCGGTGTGCTACTTGTGTGAAATCCTCCGCCCTCACGAGCCATTTTAGCAGCATAGCTTGCGGCGGCAACAACTGATGGTTCTTCAATTGCCATGGGAATAAGGTAATCACGCTTGTTTATGAGGAAGTTGACGGCTATTCCAAGCGGAATCGGGAAGGCACCGACAACGTTTTCAATCATGCGGTCAGCCAAATCAAATGGCAAAGAACCAGTATTCCGAAGCAGGTCACACTCTTCTTCGGACAGGTCAGCAAAATCCTTCACGATCTTTAATCGCTGTTTTGGACTTAATTTGTAGAATCCTGGAATCTCTGATTTTCTCATGTGACTCTCCTCCAGCGTGGTTGTCATCGGTCACATAAAACTGTTTCCATCATCATAGAAGCTAGAAGAGCCCCCTATACTTGCGGACTCTGCTAGTGAATCTGGAGCTGATCCAAAGAATCATCTGCAAAACGTGTAGAAAGTTGAAAAAAGGAAAGGGAGGAAAGTAGCATCACTACTGGTACGTGAATTGCACATTGAAACTGTCGCTTCCAGATGCATCTGTCTTAGTGGCTACCTGGAATACGAAGTGCCATACTCCAGAGGCGGGAAAAGTTCCGGAGTAGTACGAGCTCGTTGAGAGGACGTCCAATGAACCAACGTAGGCTTGCGTTGCATTGTTGTATATCGATATGTTGAACCCATTCGTTTCATAAAGGCTGGCCGTTGCTGCGGTTGTTATGTTGATCATGAGGCTGTGCGTGGAGGCATCTAGGTTCTTCATATACAGATAGTTGGTGAAATTCGTAGTCGTTCCGTTGCTGATTGAGAGGGCAACTGTTGCAGTGCTCCCTGATATTGTTGTGCCTGCTGAAGCACCGTCACCTTTGATCCACGTCAGTCCTGTGCTAGAGATTGTGACGCTGCCGTTGATGTACATATATGTGTAGGTTGCTGCACTTGCCGAAGCTATCAATATTGAAGCCAGTAGCAAGGTAATGATTTTTAGGCTTTTCTTGTAGTTTATGTTCATCTTATTCTTTCACCTCCCTCTTTCGCTTTTTCTCCTTCAGGCTGTCTGTCCACATTCTTGCGAAGATGTAGACGCTTATGCCTAAGACGACGACGCAGGCGACTGCAAGCGCCACTGCTGAACCCACAAATGCAGCTCCTCCCCACGTTGGCTTGATCGTAGCGTATGCAGATGCTCCTGCAATTGCTGCGCCTGCGCCTAGGGTTATGTACCACCATTTGGGTTTGAAGAAAATGTATGTGCCCAACCCCACTACGAACGTGTCGAAGGCGACTATGCCTACGAAGGTGGCTTCCCATGACATTGGTGGCAACATGAGAAGTGGGTGAACTGCAATTTGCGCGTAGTTGACTACAAACAGTGCTGATATTGCCAGTGATGGGAAGGTTACTGTGAACATCAGAAGCTTGGCGTAGTTGATTAGCTTCTTTGTTAAGCCAATGTATGCGTTGATGGCGATGATGTTGGCTAATGCAACGATCAGATATAGGAAGCTGTACCAGAACCGCATGTATTCTCCGAACAAAGCCATGAATTCTCGGCTTGCAAGCAAGTTTCCATAGCCAACCAGTCCCGCAACTTGATAGAGGTAGGGCAGTTGCCATGGAAAATGTTTGTCCAGCAAGCACGTCAGTAGGCTTATGGCTAGGAAGAGGTCTATGCCCAGCAGTAAGAAGAACTCTGGCTGCAGTGGGGGAGCCATGTTGGTACCGTGGTGAAAGTCTGGTTTCTTTTTATTTAAGAGATATGAATTCGGAATCCGAATTGGAATCATCTCTGAAAAATAAGCAAAAGGAAAAACTGATGCATGAATGAACGAGCGTAATATTGGCTGTGAGCCGTCAATTCGCAACATGCTACAAAGAGGCTATCTTTTTGGGAGCGCTGTAGCTGGTATTCCGAAGCGTTTTCGGATTTCTCTAGCCAAGGTTTCGGCGTGTCCTACTCTGAAGTTGTCAGTGATCACTAGGCTGGGTTTTGAACGTCTTACATATTCCATTAATCCTTCAAAGTCGGAATGGTCGCTTAGTGCGATGATGTATTCTCGGTTGGATTTTTCTCGGCATGGCTGGTCGAATTCCCATCCGCTAACATAAATTCGGAAGTTGCCTTTGCCTATTGTTCCAGCCGTATTCATATGATAGAAAGCTACGCAGGGAGCGTTTTTTCCAAGCAAGTTTCTGGCTTCGTTTTCTGTGGACAGCAACAAGCGTCCTAAGTGCATGCCATGTTTTTCGCAGACTTTTGACACGTGAAAGACTCTTTCAGACATGACAAAAGGGACATTGATTTTTGCATCGTGTAGAATTTGCATGACTTCTTGCAGTTTACCATGATAACCGAAGACATAGACAATGCCTTGTTTGAGTCCTTTTTCCACCAGAGAGACTAGCAGGTCTTTCAGATCCACGCCGAAGGAGCGTCTGCATGCTGGGCTTCCGTACGTGGCTTCCATGACTAGAATGTCAGCTTCCAAAACGGGTGTGGCGTCGATTCTGAAATCGCCGGTGAATGCGATGCGTTTGCCTTCTGCGTCTTCGATGAGGACTTGGGCTGCACCTAGTATGTGGTCTGCTTTGAAGAAAGTTATGTTTTCTTCGTCGTATTGGATTGTCTTGCCATAATCGAGTGTTTCCACGTAGCCGCTCATGAGAAATAGTGGTCCTCGCATGACGTCGATTAAGTCTTTAGTCGCTTTGGTCATCAAGGTTTTTTCGCATGTTCTTAGACTTTTCTGGAGTCCTTCCATGTGGTCTGCGTGGGCATGTGTGACTACTCGTAGGGGTGTGTTTTCGTTGTGGGCGTCGCATGCGACGTTTTTGCCGAGGATTATTGCTCCTCTTTCAGTTACTGTGGCTTTTGAAGACAAGGTTGTTCTCACTGTACGTTAGTCTTTTGAGGTGAGCCAGTTGATGATTTCCCGTGGGTTGTCGGATTCTATTTTGACTTTTATTGGTCCTAAGGGTGATTCTGCTTCTTCTTGGCAGAAGGATACGTGTCCTGCGAAGGCTACTTGCTTGTTTAGACAGAAGCTTATGCGGTTTCTGTCTAGTCCTTGAAGTAGTGCTTTTCTGGCGGCGTCGCGGATGCGTTCTCTGCGTAGGATGTTGTAGAGTTTTGTCAATGGTTCTGTGCCTTTTGTCTGGGCGGTGATTTTAACCCCCCTATATATAGGTTGGATGGTGGGTTGGATGTTGCCGAAGAGGTTTTCTATGGCTTTTTTCACTTTTTCTTCTGATTCTGTTGGGTTGACTTCGGCTTCGACGTGGATGGTTATTTCATCCATTTGGCTTCGACCTTTTTCAAAACCGCCTTGGCGTCTTCTTTTGTGCGGTTCAGCTCTCCCTCGTTCACTATAATATATTCGGACATGGCTATAGCGTTTCCTAATCCCACGCCTAATTCTCTCAGGTCTCTTTCGCGGAAGACTATCCAACCTTTTGGGTCGTCGCTTCTTTGTCTATTGAAAAGCCGTTTAAACCTAGTTTCAGGGGAAGAGTGTACGGCTATTAACGTGAAGTTTTTAATGTTTTTCCTGAATTCTTCAACTTCGCTTAGGCTTCGTATGCCATCCACCACTACCTTCTGTCTTGCTGTTTTCTCGATTTTGGGAAGGCATCTTTTCGCTATGACTGCTTCTCCTTCGGTTTGTCTCAGTTCAAGCATGATTTTGCCTATGTTTTCAGGAGTCGGAGACAAACCTCTTTTTCGAGTTTCTTCGCGTACTTCGTCGCCCATAATCACGCTTTCGTAGCCATTCTGAAGGGCGACGTTTAGCACTATGGATTTTCCTGATCCAGGCATTCCCGTGACGCCTACGACAAGTTTCTCTGAGGACATGTGCTCTCCTTTGCCTGTTGCGTTTTAGGAAAGGAGATAGTCTTTTAGATTAAAAGCATTTATGAAAGGATACAATGAAGAATATGTGAGGGCATTGGCATGAGCGAGTCTATCAGAAGCTTCTTGGCTTTTGACTTGGAAAGTGAATCCGTTCTGAAGAGATTGACAGATGCCCAAACTCAACTTGTCAATACTGGAGCAGACTTGAAGCCCGTTGAACCGCAAAACATTCACATCACCATTCGTTTTCTCGGAAATATCACGCCAAACACGGCTGAAAGAATCTTCGAGGAAATGAAAAAGGTTCAATTCGTTCCTTTTGACGTTCAACTTCAAGGAGTCGGCGCTTTTCCAAGTGCAAAGTATGCACGTGTGGTGTGGGCGGGAATAACGCAGGGCGCTGACCAGTTGCGGAACATTTTCAGTCAGCTGGAACCACGTTTGCACAGCTTGGGCTTTGCGCCTGATCCGAAAGGTTTCAGTCCACACTTGACGATTGCTCGTGTGAGGTCTGCCCGAAACAAAGCTGAATTGGCAAGATTTCTAGACGAAAAGGCGAACTTGGATTTTGGCGTTGTTAGAGCGGCTTGCTTGAGGCTTAAGAAAAGTGATTTGACGCCTAGCGGTCCAGTGTACTCTACTTTGAAAGAGTATTGTCCGTAAAGGTAGAAAAGGATCAGCTAGTATGCAGACAAAGCTGAATAAGGTTTTGGCAACGGTTCTGAAGCGCGTTACTCCAGATAAGCGTGAGCGGATCGAAGTAGGCACGTTGGCGAAAAAGATCGAAAGAAAGGTTGTTGCTGCGTCAAAAGAACTCGGTGTAAAAGCGCGAGTGCGGCTAGAAGGCTCTGTAGCCAAGGACACATGGATTAGCGGCGAAAGAGACATCGACATTTTCATGCGTGTACCAACAACGATACCTCGAAAGTCGCTCGGCGAAGTCTGTTTGAAGGTTGCCAGAAAAGCAACTGAAGGTTCAAAGCAGATTGAGCGATTTGCAGAACACCCGTATCTTGAAGTTTTCGTTGAGGATGTGAGAGTCAACATTGTGCCCTGTTATAATGCGAAGGCTGGAAATTGGCTGAGTGCCACTGATCGGACGCCTTTTCACACAGATTACGTGAATGAGCATTTTGATGAGCGATTGCGCTCTGAGGTTCGCTTGCTGAAGAGGTTCATGAAGGGAACAGATGTTTATGGTGCTGAGATCAAAGTGGGCGGCTTCAGCGGTTACCTGTGCGAGCTTCTCGTCTTGCATTACGGGTCTTTTGTCGAAGTATTGAAAGCGTTTGTCGGACAACAAAGAAGAATGGTCGTTGACATCGAGAACTATTATAGGAATAGGGACAATGAACTGCGGCTTTTGTTCAGTGAGCCGCTCGTGATCGTTGACCCTGTGGATAAGGGCAGAAATGTTGCCTCAGCAGTTAAGCCCCAGAAACTCTTCACGTTCATCGCTACCGCACAAGCATTTCTCAGACGCCCAAGTTTGGAGTTCTTTTACCCTTCGAAAACGAAAGCTCTTACCACAAGAGCATTGAAAACCGAGTTGGAGAAACGCGATGTCAAAATCATCTTTTTAGCGTTTGGGAATGTTGGTGCGGTTCCAGATATTCTTTGGGGTCAGCTTTACAAGACTCAGCGTTCACTGCGAAAGCTTGTCGAATTGAATGATTTCAAAATTCTGCGCGATTTCGCATGGAGTGATGAGATGAATCTTAACGTGTTTGTCTTTGAGCTTGAAGACTGCTGCATTTCGCCAGTCAAGAAGCATCTCGGACCTCCACTTGAAAAGGAGCAGGAATGCGAGAAGTTTTTGGCGAAGCATCAAGATGGTTCGGGCACTGTTTCGGGACCTTATGTTGAGGATGGGCGATGGGTCGTTCAGGTTCGAAGGAAATACACCGATGCATGCAAGCTGCTTCATGAAAGGCTTAGGGATGGCGGAAGGAATGCGGGCGTTGCGGATCAGATTGCGCAAGTCATTCGCAACGGATTCCAGATATATGTTAATGGTGAAATAATTCCAGTCTATCATGGAAATATAGAGTTTGCAAGGTTCTTGACTGATTTTCTTTCTGGCAAGCCAAAATGGCTAGAAACCTGTTAGAGTCAAAATGATCAGTGCTGTTCCAAGCAGCCAAGTATAGAATGCAAAGTAATGAAACTTCTTGCTTGCTACTAACTTTGAGACGAGTCTAATGGCAATGTAGCCTGCAACCATTGCCACAGCTACTCCAATCAGAACCTCGAGTGAGCCTATTCCTTGGGCGGCTAGTTGGCCACCCTGTTTATAGGCTTCAACCATTAGGTCTCCGAATATTGCTGGGATCGAGAGCAGGAATGAGAATTTGAATGCTTTTTCCCTTCTCAATCCGAGCAGTAGTGCGCTCGAGATTGTTATTCCGCTCCTTGAAAGTCCGGGGAAGATTGCGAAGCCTTGAGCGGCTCCCATGACAAGTGCCATCGCGTAGGTTATGGCGTCTGTGTTTTCTTTGCCAGTTTTTGAAGCGTAGACTATTGTTGCGCCAATGATGAAAGTTGCCCCAATCGCCAAGACTGTCTGCGGACTGTCTTCTAGGAATTTTACGTAAAGCAAACCGATGATTGCCGTGGGGATTGTTGCTACGATTATGAGCGGTATGAGTTGTCCATGTTCTGATTTGAAATTCCAATGCACGAGGGCTGAAAGGATACTTTTGACTTCCTTTCTGAAGTAGAATATCACTACCACGAGTGTTCCGATGTGTAAGGTAATGTTGAACAGTGGTGTAGCTGTCAAACCCAAGGAATGCTCAGCTATTTTGAGGTGCGCAGTGCTTGAGATGGGCAACCATTCTGCCAAGCCTTGGATCAACCCAAGAATTATCATCTGCAATATTTCGTGCAGCAAGAGTCATCGCCAAGTACTGAATTCTGCTTTGTTGCTTGAAAGGTTAATTAACGGAGCTTATTAATTTTCTACATTGGTGCGTAACATGAGTGAGTATCCACCTGGAAGTCGTGAAGACCGCAAAATGCTTGAAAAGATGCCTTCGAAGCAGTTGCTTGACTTCTTCTTTCTGCAGATTCGCAATCTGTGGAGGGTTGATGGCCTGTACTTTCTGGGCATTGAGAAAAGGTTTGGCACTGAAGCCGCAACGGAGATCGATGCTGGAGTCTGGGAAAGCATGGCGGCGATAGAGGCAAAGGTTTTGCAGAAAATGTTCAATATCAAGGAAAACCCAGACGTTCCAACGATTGTGGATTTGTTACGCAAGTCGAGTTGGGCTTTGGATCAGCCTTTCAAGACCGTTGAAGTGAATGATGGGAAAGCGACGTTGAGCGTGGATCGTTGCAGGACACAAGAAGCTCGCTTGGGCAAAGGATTGAGTGAATTTCCATGTAAGCGGGTTCGGTTCGGTTATTTGAAGACTTTTGCGAAGACGCTGAACCCAAAAGTGGAAGTAAACTGCTTGATTTGTCCGCCGGACAAGCATCCAAAAGAATCATGGTGCAAATGGGAGTTCAAGCTGTGATTTGAGAATCTCAGTCCGTTTGCTTAAAGTGGGAAAAGCGAAAGTAGTAAATACTCACTGAAGAGTATACTAGCGCATGGAGACTTAGACGAGGAGACCTGAACAAGATGAGCCGCAAGCAATTCTTGAAGAAGATTTTGGTTCCCGTTGACGGTTCCAGCCCGAGCCTTATGGCACAACGAACAGCAGCAAACATCGCCAAGAAGACAGGCGCTTCAGTGACAGCCTTTCACATGCTGCAAGAACTAAACATAGGCTACACGCTTCCAAGCACATTGCGCGATGAACTCATAGACAGTGTTGAACAGCATGCAAACCAAATAGAAACCAATGCACTTGCCCTTTTCAAAAGAGAAAAAGTGGATGCTGACGTGAGTCGACTGAAAGGTGCTGATGCCGCAGACGCGATTCTAAAGCTGTCCCAGAAAAACTATGATTTAATCGTAATGGGCGCAAGCGGCGAAGACATTTCAGACCCGAATCTGCTGGGAAGCGTGACAAAGAAGGTTATGAGACACACAAAGCTCCCCACAGTCATCACAAAAAACGCTAGCCCACTATCGAAGATTCTAGTATGCACCGACGGGTCCAAGAATTCGGCTGTAGCATTGAACTATGCTGTTGAACTTTCCAAGCAAGCAGGTTCGAAGCTGACGCTGCTCAGCGTCGTTGAACAACGAATACGCGACCTTTCACCCGAAACTGCCAAAAAAGCAGGCGAAAAAATCATTCAAAACACCGTCAAAACTGCCAGAATAAAAGAACTAAAACTAGACGAATTGGTCAAATTCGGTCCCGCTGCAAACACAATCACCGAAGTTGCCAAGGAAGGGAACTACGACCTGATCGTAATGGGAAGCAGAGGATTAGGAACTGTCAGCAGATTCCTGATAGGAAGCGTCAGCGACAACGTATGCCACAAAGCTGAATGCTCGGTACTCATTATTCCAACCGGAACCTAGACTGCAACTCTTAGCCATTTACGTTCTCTTACAAAACCTTATTTTTCCGCGCAACCGCAATTACTCACACCAACAGGAATCATTCGCAGGCGACGTCCGTGGCTAGAGACATCAAGGTTTTCGTAAAGGGAGAATGGGTCGTTAAACCATTCGCATCTGAATCAAGAGCAACAGCATGGTCTGGATGGGCACCAGAACACAGATTTGAGAAACTAATCTCACAAGAAGACGTGCTAGCAGCACAAATCGCAAATCAAGTAGCAGAAGAACACGGGCTAAAGCTCAAACTCTACGACCTAGCACAGGCTAAAGGCTGGATATTCGGACACATTTACCACGTGAAAACCACGCCAACAATCATAATCAATGGCCACAGAATTGAAGGAGTTCCAAACAAAGAAACCCTTTCACATGCTCTCGGATAGGACAAAAAGACCTATCGCTCTGTCCAATGGAGAAGCATCAGTTGCCGTCCGATTGGCAGGAAAACAATGCTTGAACATCTGAATAAATGAGATGACAAGCTCAACCTTTGGGCTCTACTTCCTCTCGATCAGCTCGATCAGAGTTCCATCTGGATCTTCAATGAACGCTATCAATGGTCCAGCAGAACCTAGCCTAAATGGCTCATCCGTGATCGTGACCTTTTCTTTTCGCAATTTGGAGATCATTTGCTCCAGGTTTTTGACTTCGAAAGCGATATGGTCGAAAGCCCGTTCCTCATAGTCAGCTTGTATGAACTTCTTCTGTTTTCGGTAAAAGGTCAGCTCCAGTTTGGCTCCCTTGCCTTCTGGATCTTGGAGGAAAGCGATTTCAGCGTTGTTCTGAGGTATCTTGCGTCGGCTCAAAAGAGTAAGCCCCATTAGCCTCGTGTAAAAGTCGATTGATCTTTCCATGTTGCTAGTTCTAATGCTAGTGTGCGTAAACATCACTTTTTCCACCTGCGTTTCTTGTTTGTCCATCTCATATTTAGACGCACCGATCTAAGACATCGCTGTTGAACTACGGACATCAATGCTGCAGTAATCAGAAGAATTGCTAATATGCTGTTCCAAGGAAACTCTGAAACTACCGGCGATTTCTGAATGACCATGTCAAAAGCTGTTCCTGAAGCATCTTTCGCTTGGACATTAAGGGTTTGGTTACCAAAAATGTCAACCTGAACAAAGTGATACAGGCTTGAAGAGTAAGCAGTCCACCAGCTTGAGTTTGAAGAATGCAGTGGTGCTCCCCACCCGCCGGAAACAATGTACATGGTTCCTTCATTGTACGAGTTCTGCGGAGCCGTCATAGATGCCGTGTAATTGATGGGTTTTGAACGTTCATAGTCATGATCATGGCCGGAA
>Ga0315268_10004351_pt1 | contig 15390 bp, 9 predicted proteins | sample C1_top_MG_FD_204535 | JGI IMG/M metagenome (GOLD analysis project Ga0315268, IMG submission 204535) | Sediment microbial communities from Yellowstone Lake, YNP, Wyoming, USA - C1_top | ecosystem: Environmental > Aquatic > Freshwater > Lake > Sediment | place: USA: Wyoming | collected 2017-08-01
CAGCGATGGCGATGGCCTGGTGGATGGAGAACCGCTCGTCCACCGTAACCACCTTGCCGTTGTGCAGAATCAAATCAGCCCCGGCAGGCGCGGCCTGCGGCCCGATTGCCCCCGCCGCCAGCGCCAGGCACATCAGCAATGACCTTTTCATTATGGCATTCTCCAAATGCGCCCACCGTTGCCACCTTCGGCGTCGCCCTGGGGTAGGAGCGCAGCGTCGGCGCTCCGGTTGGCCCCAGCCACCCCCAGCCGCAGGGGGCTTCAGCGCAACCGGTAGGGCGCGCGCAAGGAGCGAATGGCCAGCCCCTTGTTGGCCTGGGCGTCGTTGAGGAAGCGCTCCTTGAGCGGGTCCCATTTGAGCGCGCGATTGAGCCGCGTGGCGATGTCACCCAGATGGCACAAGATGTCGCCCTGCACGGACTCCTCGATGGGGCAGATGGCCGGCGCCCGGCTCCGGACCGAGTCAAGGAAATTCCGCGCGTGGTTGGAGCTTTGAGTGAGCCGCGCGTCGTTCGGGCCGGGCTTCGCTTCCACCAGGTTCTCCGGGGAAGTGCGGATGGCGCCGCGGTCAACCAGGACCCAGCCTTCGCTGCCTTCAAAGGCCGTGCCGTGGTCAACGGCGCGCCCGAATTTCTGCTGCCACGGCTTGAGGTCGTTCATGGGGGTGATCTGGTCGTAGCCGTTGGGCGTGCCGAAGTACTTCATGATTACGCCGTCGGCAAACCGGTAGGTCGCGTCCCAGGCGATGGCCGTGTTGCAGAAGCCTTCGGTGGGAAAGACGGCTTTGCCTTCGACCTCCATCGGCCCTTTCATCATGCCGGGGTGTCCCCACAGGGCGATGTCCAGCGGATGGATGCCCCAGCCGGCAATGAAGCCCAGCGCATAGTCGTAGTTGTACCACCAGGTTTTCCAAGTGCCGGGCGGGTCCTCGTCGAAGGCCTTGCCGTCGGTATAGGGCTTGTCGGGGGCCGGGCCGAGCCAGAAGTCGTAGTTCAAGTCCGCGGGCGGGGTGACGGGCTTGGTGGAGCCGCCCGGGCGGCTGGCGTTGGCCCAGGCGCTGATCTGCTTCAGTTGCCCCAACCGGCCGTTGCGCACCAGTTCGCAGGCCTGGCGGAACTGGCTGCCGGAGCGTTGCTGGGTGCCGAATTGGAAGATGCGCTTGTGTTGCTGGATCGTGCGGCGCAGCAGTTGGTCTTCTTCAACGGAGATGCCCAGCGGTTTCTCGACGTACATGTCCTTGTTGGCGCGGGCGGCGGCCACGGCGACCGGCACGTGCCAATGGTCGGGGGTGGCGATGAGCACCGCGTCAATGTCCGCGCGCGCCAGCAACTGGCGGTAATCGCCGTAGGTGGCGCAGTCCTTGTTCTGGTAATGCTGGTTGACTTGGTTGAGGGCTGCCTCCAGGTTGCGCTTGGCGACGTCGCAGACGGCGATCACGCGCGCGTCGGCTTGGCGCAGGAAGTTGCCCATGACCCCGCGTCCTTGCGGGCCGACGCCAATGGCACCGACGCCGATGCGGTTGCTGGGGGCGGCTTCGCCGGCACGGCCCAGGGCCGAAGCGGGGACGATGGTGGGAAATGCCGCCGCGGCTAGCGCGGCGGTGAGGTTGCGCTTGATGAAGTCGCGACGGGTGACAGGTGTTCTCATAAGCTCACGGTTGGTAGTGTTGGCCAACCGGGCGGCAGCTTATGATGTTGCGCCCGGCTGTTCAAAGCAATTCGCGCGGGCCAAGAGGCGCCCCCGGGACGATTCACCGCGTTGAGCCGCTCATGGGTTGGCCAGCAGCCAAGCCCGGATAAGATTCGCCTGTGGGTGAGCGGGCTGCAATTGGAGCAGCCTTACGTAGTGCTCGCGGGCCTTGGCTGGCTGGCCCAGGGTGTAAGCTTGGAGGTTGGCCAGCGCCAACTGCGCCGAGGCCTCATCGGACTGGGCGGCCAGGATGGCTTCCAATTCGTTAGCGGCGTCCACGGGATAGTTGGCCTTCTGCAAGGTTAAGGCGAAGTTGTAACGGGCGTTGACATCCGCCGGTTCGATAATCAAGGCCGACTCGTAGGCCGAGAGCGCCTGGGGCCAATCGCCCATTTGGTAAGCCACGGCTCCCAGGTTGTACTGCGCGTCGAAAAACGACAGGTCTGCCGCGACGGCTTTGCGGTAGGCCGCCATCGCTTCGCCGGCGCGGTTGTTCTTGTGCGCCTCCACCCCTATGCCAAACAGCCGCATCGCCTCGGCACGATTTCCCGCGGCGGGCTTGACAACCGGCTGATACTGGTATCGGGGGAAGGTGGGCGGTGGGGGCCGCGGCGCCGGCGCTGGAGCAGCAGACGTGGCAATGGTACGTGGCGGGCTGACGGCCGGAGGCTTGACCGGGCCAGGCGCAGGCGGCGCTGGGGATGCTTGGGCTTTGGCCGCGGGCTGTTTCTTCCCGCGAAACAGAAGCACGGGGTTGATACTGCCGACCCAGTTCGCCGGGCTGATCGTTTGCAGAAACGACTTCTTGGGTGGTTTGGGCTTGGCCTGGATCCGCGTCAATGGCTGCAGCGGCGGCGCGTTGGAGGCAGGCGAGGGCGTGGGCTGCGCCGGCGGCTGCGCCACCGGCGCCTTGGCGGCGGGTGCAGGCGTCGGCTGCGCCGGCAGCGGCGCAACCGTTGGGGGCGGCGCAGAGGGCGTCGGCGCAGTTTCTGGCGCCGGTATCCTGACTTCCTGGGCCGGCTTGATCTCTGGTTCCGTGGCCAGCTTCACCACTTCCAGTGGCGGCTCAGGCTGAGTCTTGACCGCCGGCTGTGGAGTCGCGATTTGGGGTGGCGACGGCTCGGGGCGGGCCGGGGCCTGAGCTACTTGCTTGGGCGGCGGACTAGTGCTGGCCACTCCAGGGAGCGGCTCCGGCTTGGGCGGGGCGGAGGTCTGGACGTTCGGTGGCGGCGGCGGTCTGGGCGTGGGAGCAGGCGCGGCGGCCGCCACCGTCGGCGGGCGAACTTGTTGGGTCGCCGCCAGCGTCGGCTGGCGAACGTGTTGGGTGGCCGCCAGCGTCGGCTGGCGAACGTGTTGAGTGGCCGCCAGCGTCGGCTGCCGAACGTGTTGGGTCGCCGCCAGCAAGTGCGGCGGCGCCTGCGTTGCCACGCCAGCGGCAGGCGGAGGCGGCTGCAGGCTCAATTCCAACTGCTTGACAATGGCCGCCACCGCGCTCTGGCTCGGCCCGGGGGCAGTCGAGCCCAGATAGGCCCTGTATTTCTGGAGGGCTACGGGCTGGTCGTTGAGGAACTGCTGGGCGATAATGGCCTGATTCAAGAACGCCGGGGCGTAATTGGTTTGCTGCCTGAGCGCGGCCTCAAGACTCTGGAGGGCCTCGCGCGGGTGCCGCTGGCAAGCCTGGCTGACGCCCAACCCATTCCAAGCTTCGGCCAGCATCGCGGGCCGAGGATTGAGCTTGAGTACTTGTTGAAAACTCCGCTCGGCGGCGGCGTACTGGCGGGCGCGCAACTGGGCCGTGCCCAGCTTGAGCCACCCCTCGGCATTTGCCGGGCAATGGGCCGTGAAACTGGTCAGTTCGCTGATTGCTCCCGGCAGGCTGTTCTGTTCCAGCAGCAGACAACCGCGGTTGAAACGGGCGGCAAAAAGGTTGAAGTCCTTCGCCAAAGCGCGTTGATAAGCCTGATCGGCTTGCAGGGGCCGGCCACTGTAATGGTAAGCCAAGCCCAAGTGATTCCAGGCTTGGGCGCAGGCCGGCGCATTGGTCGCCAGCAGCATGATCGCGCTCTTGAGCGGGCCAATCGCCTCCGCCGGGTGGCCCTCGCGGAGTAACCGCTCGCCTGTGCGCAAGGCCTTGGCGCCCGGTGGCGAGCAGCCTGCCAGCACCAGCGCCAGCAGGAGCGCCGCCGCCGCCATCGCTCTCAGCATAGCTTGGTTGCGGCACTGCCGCGCTTGGTGTCCGGCCAGCGGGGCCTCCGGCGCCTCTTGTGCTGACGCCCTCGCCGGTTGGGCCCATTTTTCTGTCGTCAACATGACGTGCGGTGTTACCATACGCCGTTTTGCGAGTCAAGAAAAGCACCATCCTCTCGCAGTGGAAGTATGTGGCAAGGTCGCCTGCTGTTGCGAAGACCATCGGGCTGCCCCGACGCCCAAGCCGCCCCCTTGGCCGGGGGCGGGCGGCCATTGGCCAGGGGCCGCTGGCGCCGCGACCGCCGGGCTGGAGCGGCGCTCGGGTTGGTGTGCGGACTCATTTATCTGCGCCTGGCGCTGGCTGTGGCCAGCGAAGGGCCATCCACCAATGCGGTTTCGATGACGGGGCTGCTAGGCCCGGCCCCGGCGCGCGTGATCATTGCCCAAGATCCGGAGGCCATTAGTGCCTTCACCCCGCGGCTGGAGGTCATTCGCGCGCTGGTTGATGGAGGTTTGACCAACCTGACGGGCAAACCGACGCCGCTGCTGGCTTGGCGGAGCCTGCTCTCCACCCAAGAGGTTGTCGGCATCAAAGTGTTCTCCGCGCCCGGCCCCAACAGCGGCACCCATCCGGCGGTGGTCGAGGCCGTAGTCCAAAGTCTGCTCGCGGCGGGCCTGCCTGCCAAGCAGCTCATCATCTGGGACAAGCAACTGGGGCACCTGCGGTTGGCGGGCTTCTGCGCGCTGGCCGACCGCTACGGCCTGCGCGCCGCCGGCAGTCAGGAGGCCGGCTACGACACCAACAAGTTCTACGAAAGCCCGCTGCTGGGACAACTGGTGTGGGCCGACCACGAGTTTGGCCAAAAGGGCGCCGCCGTGGGCCGCAAGTCCTTCGTCTCCAAACTCGTATCCCAACAGATGACCAAAATCATCAACATCTCTCCGCTGCTCAACCACAATCTGGCTGGCGTCTCGGGCAATCTCTACGGCCTGGCCTTTGGCAGCGTGGACAATACCCTCCGTTTTGCCGGCAGCGCCGAGCGGCTGGCGACGGCGGTGCCGGAAATCTACGCGCTGCCGGTTTTGGGCGATCGGGTGGTGCTGAACATCGTGGACGCCTTGGTGGCTCAATACTACGGGGAGGAGCGCAGCCTGCTGCACTACTCGGGCGTGCCCGGCCAACTGCGCTTCAGCACCGACCCGGTCGCCCTGGACGTACTATCCATCCAGGAACTGGAGCGTTTGCGCGAGGCCGCTGACGCGCCCCCCGTCAAGCCCAACCTCCAGCTCTACCAAAACGCCGCCGTGCTTGAACTTGGTGTCGCCGATCCCCGGAACATCCAGGTCGAAACGCTGGGCGCGCCGCCCAGCCCAACCCGCTGAAGCACCTTCATCCGCTAGAGTTACTTGCCTTTTGAAATCTGGTGCAAATGAGTCAAGTTTTCAGGGGCATGGGATCGCCTTCTGGCTGGCCGTCCATGCCTTGGTGGCGGCCCTTGAACTGACGACCGGAACAGGGATTCATAAGGAACCCAGGAAGGGAGGAAGCCAGGAAGAGGTTTGCCGAGGGCGGAAGCTTGGCTCCAGGTCCTCCTGGATTCCTTGCTTCCTGGGTTCCTTAGAGAACGTCAGCACAAACGGGCGGCCCGCCTGGTTGGTCTGAGGCGCAGCCTCGCTAGTCTTTGTCCTATTCCTAATCCCCGCCGGAGGCATTCGACGTGGAATGCGGTGGCAAGTCTGCGCGGGGGCTCATTCCACACTTTGCAAAGTGTGGAGTACCACTCCTGAGGCCACTGGCGTGGGCTCATTTCACACTTTGCAGCCTGTGGATTAGCATTCTTGTTGAAGGTGGCGTCGCTGTCCCCGAAGAAGCCGCGAGACATTTTGCAGACCTTCTCAAAGTCAGAATCCATCCGCGGAATCCGCGCTATCCGCGGTCAAATCGAAAGCGCTTCCAGCGGACGGCCAAAGACATCATCGGCGCGGCCAGGGCCGCTTTGAACCGGCGGAAGACGCGAATCGGGGATAGTGCGGATGACGCGGATTCCCAATCCGCCGAGCCGAGGCAATTGGACAACCGGAACACCGGACCAAGTCCGGGAATCGCGGATTGAGGCGTGAGTTTAGGCTTTTCCTGGGGGACAGGCGGTGGCGAGGTTGCCTCGAATTATGCTATACATCAAGTGCGTCTCCTGGAAAGTCGGCCTGCTGGGGTTGGCCGTGCCGGCGCTGCTCCTGTTGGCTTGCCGCAAAGCCGGGCCGAGCGGGGCCTATGTCATTGGCATGAGGCAGTGCGATCTGGGCGAGCCTTGGCGCGTCCAGATGAACGCCGACGTCAAGGCCGCCGCCGCCAACCATGCGAACCTGACGGTGATCTATAAGGACGCCCAGAACGACACGCTCAGGCAGCGCGCCCACGTCGAGGAATTCGTCAGCGCCGGCGTCAATCTCATCATCATCAGCCCCAAGGAAGCCGAGCCATTGACCGAACCGGTGGCCAAGGCGATGGAGGCCCACATCCCGGTGATTGTCCTGGACCGGCGCCTGGCGGGCACCAATTACACCTGCTTCATCGGCGCGGACAACCGGAAGATTGGCCGCGCCGCCGGCCAGTGGATTGCCAAAAAGCTAGGCGGCAAAGGCAAGGTGGTCGAGCTCAAAGGCCTGATGACTTCCACGCCCGGCCAGGACCGCAACCGCGGCTTTCGCGAAGGCATCGCCGGCTCGGCCCTGGAAGTCATCTTCGAGGCCGACATGAAATGGCTGGAGCCCGAAGCCCGCAAAGAAATGGAGTCGGCGCTGTCGCGTTTCAATCACATTGACGTGGTTTACGCGCACAACGACCCCGGCGCTCACGGGGCCTATCTGGCCGCCAAGGCCGCCGGCCGCGAAAAGGAAATGCTCTTTGTCGGCATTGACGCCTTGCCGCAAGAGGGCATCGCCTACGTCAGCGAGGGCATCTTGAGCGCGACTTTCCAATATCCCACCGGCGGCGCGGAGGCGATCGCGACGGCGTTGAAGATCCTCCGGGGCGAAAAGGTGCCCAAGGAAATCACGCTCGGTTCCCGGCTCTTCACCAAGGAGAACGTAGCCGGCGGCGGCCAGGCCCTTGAGTAGTCAAGCCGCGGCGCCGGCGCGAAGCGTCTTGGACTGCGGCAGTCCACTGGCGCTTTCGCCCGCGCGCTGGTCGGAAAAGCGGCAGGGGACTGCCGCAGTCCAAAAGGCTTGGCGCGGACCGAGCCGACGGGCACTTTCCGGTCAAACCTCATGCCGCCGACGGTGCCACAAAGGATGAAAATGACACGGGCGGTGGCGGGTGCGAAGCGTTTGGAGTGCGGGAGCTTGCTCCCGCTTTCTTAGGCGCCGGACCATCCAAAAGCGCCGGCAAGCCGCCGCACTCCAAACGCTTCGCGGATGCACCCAGCCGCCATTTTCTGGTCAGTCGCGACGGCCGCTGCGGGCGATTAGGACCCAGTAGATCAGGTCCAAGACCGCCGAAACCATCGCCGCTACATAAGTCATGGCGGCGGCGCTGAGCACTTGGCTCACCGCCCCGCGCTCATGGCTGCCCACCAGGCCGAGCCGTAACAGCCGCTCCTTGGCGCGCTGGCTCGCATCGAACTCGACCGGCAGAGTCACCACTTGAAACATGGTCATAACGCCATACACACCTACGGCCACCCAGGCCAGCTTCGTTATTCCAAACACGAGACTAAGCCCAAACAGGCCAAAGGCGGCGTTGGTGGCGAACTGGGTGACGGGCACCAAGGCCATCCGCAACTGCAGCGGGGCGTAGGCGGCTTGGTGCTGGAGGGCGTGGCCGGCTTCATGGGCCGCCACCCCAATCGCCGCCAGCGACCGGCCATGGTAATTGTCCGGAGACAAGAACAGCGCTCGTTTCGTCGGGTCGTAATGATCGGTAAGGTGTCCGCCGATTTCCTCCACGGGCACGCTGTCAAGCCCCGCTTGGTCAAGAATTTCCCGTGCTGCTTCGGCCCCGCTCAGGCCCGAGGCGGGCTGAGCCTGCAGGAATCGGCTGTAAGTCGAGGTCAGCTTAAGGTGCGCGTAGATGCCGAGCAGCAATCCAGGCATCAGCAGCCACCAATAGTGCTGACTCCATATCATCAATCCGCACGTCATAGCCAGGCAACGTCAAGAGCGCGAAGCCTTCGCAGTGCGGGAGCTTGCTCCCGCTTTGCCGCTCCCAGGGTGTTCAAAAGCGCCGGCAAGCCGCCGCACTCCAAACGCTTCGCGCTCAGCCCTCCCCCTTTGCTCCTCCGCCCCTCTGCACCCGCCCGTCTCCTCACAGCTCCAACACCTTCTCGAACTTGGTCAAGTTCTTCGCGCCGCCCCGGGTGATGAGCGCCACGTCTTCCAAGCGCACGCCGCCAATGCCCGGGTAGTAAAGACCCGGCTCAACGGTGACGACGTTGCCCGCCCGCAGCACGTGGTTGACGCTGTCGCTGATCCGCGGCGGCTCGTGGATTTCCAGGCCCAGGCCGTGCCCGGTGCCGTGGAAGAACCCGTGCATTCGCCCGTTGTGCCGGCCGGTTTTGTAGCCCTCCCGCGCAAAGAACCCTTGGACCGACTGGTGCACTTCCCGGCCTTTGGCCCCCTCGCGCAAGAGGGCAAAGGCGGCCTCCTGCGCCCGCCGGACGGTGCGGTAGAGCCGCCGCACCGGCTCACTGGCCCGCCCCTTGACCACCGTTCGGGTGATGTCACCATAGTAGCCGGTCTTGAGCGAGCGGGGGAAGATGTCAATGATGATGGGTTGGTTTGGGCGCAGCAGCCCATGGCCGTCTTCGTGTGGGTCAGCGGCCCGTCGTCCACAGGAAACAATGGTGTGCAGGGCAACGCCGCCGGCTTGCAGGACGGCGGTGTTGATGATCGAGCGCAGCTTCTCAGAAGTCAGCGGCACGCTGTGGTAAAGGAGCTTGCGCCCGGGCCCGATTTTGGACTGTTTGAGGGCCTGGATGCCTTCGGCCATGCCCACCTCGCCCATCACCAGGGCGGCGCTGATCTTCTTGACCTCCTCGGCGGATTTGCTCTCCCGCTCCGGGAAGAAGCTGCCCGGCTTGAGCTTGAGCCGCAGCCCCAGCCGGCGCAACTCCTTGGCCAAACCGTAAGGGAAAGTCGCCGGGACAAAGAACCGTTTGACTTGTTTGTCCCGGGCCAGGAGCCGGATGACCTGGGCCAGGCTGGCCACCTTGACTTTTCGCTCCGCCAGCCGCTGGGCGCAGCGGGTGAGCGAAATCACCCGGCAGTGCCGCGCCTGCCGCCGCGCGCGGTCCAGTTCCAGGTCGTTGAGCACGATGTAGCTCCGCCCGTCTATGCGCAGGTAGATGAAGGGGTCGGACACAAACATGCCCACCGCGTAGAGCATGTCAGCGTCGTGTTCGCTATCGGCGACCATCAACAGGTTGGCTCGGCTCATAGGACCAGCGCAAAACCGCCGGCTTCAGTAAGAGGTTACTGTGGAGGAGCGGCGCCTGGCAACTGCAAATCGCACCAAAGGAAGAGCGCGGACGCCCGTCCGCGCTCTCCCGAATCTAAGCGGGTGTTTGCCCGGCTTGGCCGGTGGCCGAGGTTAGTTCAAGGAGCCGACTCGAAGTTCAAGACGATGTCGCCGCCGGAGGTCTTGATGCCGACGATTTTCTTCAGGGCGCTTGCGTTGAGGCGGAAGAATTGCCTCTTCTCGGTCGGGATCGGGAACTTGACCGTGCGGTCAGTCGTGTTCACCACCGCGCCCGTCATCGTCTTCCAGGGGCCAGTGACTTCGGGCGCCCATTCGAGGTTAAGCACGGCCGAGGGAGTCACGCTGAGGTAAGCCTTGATCGCAGCATCGTTGGCGGGGTCGTTGATAAGCGTCCGCACGCCGGTGGCCATGTTAATGGAGAACCATTCCGCGTAGGAGGCGCCGCCGTGCTCATACCACATAAAGCGGAACGGGTAGAACCCGGAGGCCGGCACGACGAACTCGAAGGTCTGATTGGCCGTGCCGCTAGCCTCGTACGCCAGGATTGGCTCCTTGTCGCCCAATTTGGCCCCCGAACTGAGCCTGAAACCGTCGTCGGTCACCACGCCAAACCGGTAGGGGCCGGCCGCCAGCTCCAGGTAGCCCTGAACATCCACCGCGTAGTCGTCATCGGTTCCGGTCACGTCGGGGTCAATTCCCGGCACAATTTCCTTGTCGGGGAAGTAGCCGGCGCCGACGTTGCTTGGCTGCGCCATGTTGACCACTTGCAGCACTGTATTGGTGTCCAAAATAGCCGGATACGGTGAGTTGGGCGCCAATTGCTGCTCGGATTCCGCCAGGCTGTTGTCCGGCGGACCCTCGCCCTTGGGCGCCTGGACGACGCGCACGTTGAAGCCCCGCGCGCCCGGGGTTCCAACGATGCAGTTGGCCGCAGCCAGCGACATGTAAGTAATCGCGAAGCTCCACTCGTTGGTAATCCCGACGCCGAGGTTATCGGTGAAACTGAGGTTCGCCGTGATTACCGAGTTGGGCGCGGGCAGCGGCGTCAGCGTGTAAGTAACAGTCGCCCCATCAGCGGTCGCGGTGACAGTGGCGGCCACGGCGTTGCCGTTGACCTTCAACACCACCGTGTTGACTTGGACCGAGGTGTCGCGGTTCTGAATCGTGGCGCTGATGACCGGGACCACGGTCTCATTGGTTGCCCCTGGCGTCGGCGAAGCCGCGCTCACCGTGGCCCGCTGGATGCCCGTGTCAGGCACCGGCAGGAACACCATGTAGTTCAAGTACCTGGCGGCGTCGCTGGTGTCCGCGGTCACGGTGCGCAGCCGCAAGGTCGTCGTGCCCGACAGCCGCAGGACCGCCGGCGACCCGGTGGCGTCCGTCAGGAGGCAGTTGCGGTATATGAAGCCGCTGCGCCGGCCCAGGAACGAGCCGAGCACCCGCGTGGTTTGGTCGGGCTGCGTGCGGTCGCTGGTGACCAATTCCAGCGCGCTCTCGGCCAGGTCCATGTTGGCCACCGCTTCGCGGAGGTAAACCTGGTAGGAGCCGGCCGTGAAGTCACGCGTGAAGTTGAGCCAGTCGCCGACGGCGTTGTCACCCACGTCGTAGTCGAAAACGCCCGCCGCAGTGCCGCCCGCGTCGGCGAACTTCTGCCGCACGATGTCCAGCGAGTGCTGCATGCGCACCGGGTCATCGGGACGGTACAGCGTATCAGCGGCGCTGGGTGTGGCACGGTTGTCCACGAAGTCCACGCCCGCCACGCCCGCGCGATAGGAATAAGCGTTGTCCGCCGGCCAGCCCTCCGCAACCACCGTCGGATTGGTGAAGTAGCTGCCGCCGTCGAAGTTGTAGTCCTCGATTTCGATCATGAGCAAGCTCGTGGCGAAGGTGTCGAAGTAGGTCGTGACGCTGGAGTCGGCCCCGTCAGAATCCACGGCCTTGACGGTGGCGACATAGTTGGTGTTGGCAACCAACCCGCCCAGAGTGGCCGTCACGCTCGTGCCGCTGCCGCTGACCGACAAGCCATTGGCCGTGGTATAGACCGTGCCGTTAAGGGTGACCGACAACCCGGCCGCGGGCACGGGCTTGTCGTCCGTGACTTTGAAGCTTACCTGCGTCGAGGCGGGCAGGAAGTTCGCCCCGTCCTTTGGCAGCACCTCGCTGATGATTGGGGCCGTGTTGCCTGCGACTGGCGGCGCCCACACGATCAGGTTGTCAAAGACCACTTGGTAGTAATCCTGGGTCTTGCCGTTATCCTCGTAGCAGAGCAGGCCGAAATTGCCCTTGCCCATGAACGCCGCCGGCGGGCTGTCGGTGCCGTCTTGCAGCACGTCGGCAGCCGCGGTGTCCACCACCGTCCGCTCCCACAGCACCGCGTCGTTGTTGTCTTTGTCGAGCACCTTGGCGTTGATGATGACGCTGGTGCCCTTGCCGGTGAACGACATCACCATAGTCACGTTGTCCTGTTTGATCGAGGTTGACTCGTTCACAAAGTACTTGTTGATGCCCTTGGTGATCAGGATGTCGCTCGTGGATTTGGCGAAGCCGTAGCCGGTGAGCGCCGCGATGGACTGGCCTTCCGGCAGGAACATCAGCACCGCAAACGAATCGCCGCCGTAGCCGCTGATGACGTCCACGCGACCCTCGATCCGCTCCCCGTCAACGATCTCAAAAGTCCGCGAAGTCTTGATGCTGCCGGTGAAAATGGACTGGCCGGCGGGTGGCAGGGTGAAATTGAACTGGCCGCCGGTTTCCTCGGGAATGCCAAAGCCGGGGGCGAACGTGAAGTCCTGCCAATCGGTTTTGGTGTTGTCATTGAAATCGTCCAGCACCGTCTTGTCCAGCACGTACACCTCGGCGTTGTCAAAGACCACTTGGTAGTAATCCTGGTTGTTGCCAACATCCTCATAGCAGAGCAGGCCGAAACTGCCCTTGCCCATGAACGGCGCCGCCGGGCTGTCGGTCCCCGTCCCCATAATGTCCGCGGCGGTGGTATCCACAAACGTCCGCTCCCACAGCACCGCGTTGTTGTTGTCTTTGTCGAGCACTTTGCAGTTGATGACCACGCTGGTGCCCTTGCCGGTGAGCGACATCACCAGCGTCACGTTCTGGTTCTTGTAGCCGGCGGTGTCGTCCACAAAATACTTGTTGATCCCCTTGGTGACCAGGGCGTCGGTGCTGGATAGGGCCAAGCCGTAACCCGTGAGCGTGGCGATGGACTGGCCTTCGGGCAGCCAGAACAGCACCGCGTAGGAATCATCGAGATAGGCGCTAACCAAGTCCACGCGGAACTCGATGGTGCGGCCATCTTGGAGCGTGAACATCTCCGAAGTCTTCACGCTGCCCGTGAAGATGGCCTGGCCGGCAGCCCCCAGGGTGAAGGTGAACTGCCCGCCAGCTTCTTGCGGGATGCCAAAAGCTGGGATAAACGTGAAGTCCTGCCAATCGGTCTTGGTGTTGTCGTCGAAATTGTCCAGCACCCGCGCGCCGACCGGCAGCGCCGTGAACAGGGCCAGCAGCGCCGCGAGAGCGTTTCTGAACAACCGGTTATGGGATTGAGTCTGATACGTCATACGCGAACTCCATTTTAGCGATGAATAGTCCCCCTCGGCGAGCGCTGCCGCGCCGGCCAGCGCTGTGCCACGTTCTGAGCTACTGGTTAGCATCGCCGCCAGGGCCCCGGCCGGCAGCCTCTTGCCGGCCCGTCCCCTCGGGACCGTCAGCGGCAGTGTAGGCAACCGGGCTGGTCCGTCAACAAAAAACGGAATGGAAAACCGCCCCCTCACTCTGGCTCTCTCCCCAATGGGGGAGAGCGAACCGGAAGCCTGGCGCCGACCCGTGGTCGAATCTCCTCGCCCCCCCCACCGCGGGAGAGGACGCGGGGGGCGTAATCTCCTCTTCCCCATCGGGGGACAGGATTAAGGTGAGGGGGCGATTGATTCCGCGCTTCAAGACTCTACCGGAAGTGCAGTTCGAGGTCCGTGACGCTGAGGAACTGAGGAGAGTTTATTCCGGGACCATCGGGCCAGGTGAAGGCGAGGGCGTTAGTGCCTTGAACGACCGGCGCCCGGATGAGATTCTGCCCTGGGAGCACTTGGAGTGTTTGCTGGTGGCCAGAGGGGCTGGACAGCAGGACTCGCCGTGCTTGGTCGGGCGGGGCGCCCGCCTCGAAAAGAACCTGGGCCAGCAATTCAATTTGCCCCGCCGCCCCAGCCACCACCTCCAAAGTCAGCGGTTCCCGGCCCAGCCGGAACGCCAGTGAGCTAGCCGCCGCTTCCCCACCTTTGCCAGCGCGGAGCCGGGGGAGGTAAGCCCAGGGCAAAGGGCCGGCAACGGGCCGCCAGGCCCAGCGGAAGTGCTGGAGCCGCCCGGCGGCCAGGAGGCCACCTTGGGGCGAAACCAGTTGCAGGAGCAGGACGGTGGGGCCTTCCGGCGCGGGGATTTCCACGGCGAACTCCGAACGATTCAGGGGGTAGGTTTGGATGTGCCCGGCGAAGCTTTTGACCAGCAGCTTGGCGCCCGCGCGCGCCGCCGCCGGTTCAAGGGACACAAGGCCCGCCAGCCGGACGATGCCCGGCCGGCCAGAGTGCAGCACCAGGCCCAGCTTGCCCTCCGCCAGCCGCAGTTGGGCGGTATGCCCAGCCAGGGACGGCTGCTGTTCGCGGCCGAGCAAGTTGAGCGTGGCCCAGCGGCTGGAGCGGTCGCTCCAATGAATGGCGAACGATTCATAAACGCTGTGGAACGGCATTCGCCGCGACCAGTCTGCCGCCGCGGCACTCGGCGCAATCACGGCGTCAAGGTCGGCCAAGCGCGGGCCGGGCAAAGCGAGCGATTCGTTGGTGAAGCCCACATGGTGGAGCCGGCCACGAAAGCCGCGGTTGCGGAGCAGCACCCAGAACGGATACTCCAGCTCGTCCAGGCCGGCAAAGAAGTCGTGCCGCGCCTGCAGGCCGACCGCTTGGCAGCCCGCCGCCACGATGTCCCCGGCCACCTGCGCGGCCGGCACGTAGAGTTTAGGGACATGGAGGAAGTATTGCTGCTCGCGCGGCTGGAAGATGAAGTCGCTGCTGGTTTGCAGGGGGCGCGAGCGGTTCCAGCCGATGCACACCACGGCCAGCCCAAGCAGGCCGCCGGCCAGCAGGCAGAGGTTGGCCAGGACAAAGCCCGCCCAGGGACCGGACTCCAGTTGGCGGGTGTCCGAAGTGGGGTAGTGCGCGACGGACTGGTTCTGGAGCCAGTGCATCACGCGGGGCAGGTGGTAGGTGAGCGAATCGTAATTGGTGCAGGGCATGAGGGCGGCGATTAGGCCCAGCACCAACGCGATGCCGCAGCAGAGGCCCGCCACAAGCTTCACCTCCCAAGGCGCCGACAGGAGTGAGCCAAAAGAGGGCAGCCAGGAGGCGGGCCGCGCGCCGCGGCGGGCGGCCGCATGGCCCGCCAGGGCCAGCAACAAGGCACTGAGGGCGAGCCAACTGACCCAGAGGACAGTGGCGTTAAGTGAGCGCGCCCAACTGGCCGACTCAACGATCGCGACCACCAGCGCGCCCCAGGCGGCGCTGGGCCAGCAGCCAGGACCAGCGCCAGCCAGCGGGAATGCGGTTTCGCGCCGCCAATTCCCGCGCCAGCGCCCAGCAACCCACCCAGGCCAGCAGCAGTGGCAGGGGTGTGAAAAACGCCAACATCAGCCCGCCTCAGCAAGGACTACCACTGACCTGAAAATGCTCACCGGCCGCAACAGCGCGAAGCGTCTAGAGTGCGGCAGTCCCCTGCCGCTTTTGCGACCGGGCCGCGGGCAAAGCGCCGGAGGACCGGCGCACTCCAAGGCGCTTCGCGCGAGCCGGCGCACGTCTGATTTTCATCGTTTGTGGCGCCGCGCCGCATGATGTCTGACCTGAAAATGCTCACCGACCGCAACAGCGCGAAGCGTCTTGGACTGCGGCAGTCCCCTGCCGCTTTTGCGACCGGGCCGCGGGCAAAGCGCCGGAGGACCGGCGCACTCCAAGGCGCTTCGCGCGAGCCGGCGCAGATCTCATTTTCAT
>Ga0315268_10004352_pt1 | contig 15390 bp, 6 predicted proteins | sample C1_top_MG_FD_204535 | JGI IMG/M metagenome (GOLD analysis project Ga0315268, IMG submission 204535) | Sediment microbial communities from Yellowstone Lake, YNP, Wyoming, USA - C1_top | ecosystem: Environmental > Aquatic > Freshwater > Lake > Sediment | place: USA: Wyoming | collected 2017-08-01
AGACCCGATATTAGTGACAACACACAGCGTGACTAATTCAAGGTCCAACATAATCACAGAGTTGCCAACGCTCGTCGAAGGATACATGCTGAATGGAACAATCGAGCTATTAGGCAAGGTTGGAAAGGCAAGGTTCGGACCAAGACTGTCATTCTTCTATGACCTGTCAAGAGTCACAGTAGGACCAGGCTCAGCAACCGGCTCGACAATCGTCGACCCGACAGTCACTGACATCAATATAGAAGGACAAGCCCCGATGCAGGACATAAGCGGCGGAGCAAACATACCAGTCAATGAACAGATTGCAAGAAGCCAGAGCTCTACAAGCCAGAAACTGTTCCTTCCTATGGGAGTGTTCCAATACGACGGACAGAGACAGATATGGAGAGCTGCAGCAGGACCTAACCTGTTCTGGAACGGCGGCAACTATACCTGGCAAGACGTGCCTGTATCAGCATACGGACTCGCACTATTCAACCCGGGCAGCATCATAGTCGGAGCAAACGCATACAGCCACGGCAATGAGTTCGGCGGAGAGGCACATTTCGCAACAACAAAGCAGTTCCAGAGATACGCTGATTTCGTCAGCACTCAGGACGAGCTACGAGTAACCAGCCTGATGAACGACACATTGAGAGAACGGTACATACAGAACATGTATGACAACTTCGTCGCATCCAGTAACGGCCTGACATTGAAGCTCGGCGGACACAGGGTGAATGGCAAAGGCAATGCAGCATACGGCGCATTGTCATACACACACCAAATACCTAAGATGGGACCGCTCGGCATGAGCATATTCGCCGACAGCAACGACCCAAGCATAAGGGGCGCATTGATTCTTGGAATCTCCAACGGCATGTCGCTACAGGTCGAGGCAGGAATGCGAAAGGAAACTATCCTTGACAGGGTAGCCAATGCAGCTTACGAGAGGAATGCCTGGTTCGTAGGACCGACATTCAGGATTGTAAAATAATTTTTTTATCATAATCAAACATTCAGGGGTAGGCAAATGGAAAAGAAAATGACCAATTTTTTCATCTTGGCACTTTTGTCAATAGTGCTATGCGCAGTCAGCGTATACGCACTTCCAGACAATCCGCCAACATGCAGCCTGTCGCCAAGCACGACAGACACAACAACAACCGCAGTTCTCACTGCTGTCTCGGTGGACACACTATCCAACGCAGGCATAGACACAATACAGATCTTTGAAAACGGCGCGCTGATAAGCAACAAAGCATGCGGTTCAGCTACATCGTGCGTTTCCACAAAGACTGTAGTTCATACAGCAAGCGGGAATTACAATTATTATGCAGTATGCAAAGATAAAAGCTCACAGCAAACTACCTCTAATTCAGTACAAATTCATTTTGCCGGAGCAAACAACCCCCCTGTAATAGACAGCATTTTCCCAACAAGCAACCCCACCATACAAGAGGACCAGACACAGACATTCCGTGTCAATGCACATGACTCTGACGGAGACTCATTATCATATGAGTGGAAACTCGATAGTACCACAGTCCAGACAGACAACACAGGATCAACCGGACAGAGCTCATACATATTCTCCCAGAGGGTAGACAGCACAAGGTCATTCTCAGTCTCAGTAACAGTAAGAGACAATAGAGGAGGAGTCGCGGTCAGGGCCTGGACAATAAAAGTCAATGATGCCAGACCAACAGTAGATATATCTGGAGACTCAGATTTAACAGAATGCGATACATTCACATTCAACGCAAACATAAACTCTTTTGATACTGTGAACTCCATCGCATGGGACTTTGGAGACGGCGCAACAGACTCAGGCTCTGCATCAGTAAGCCACAGATACGCCGAGCAAGGCACATATACTGTGAGCGTGACAGTAACTGACTCTAACGGAGATACTGCAACAGACACCATGACAGTGACTGTCCAGGACATATCCCCTGTCGTTGATGCTGGCGCAGACCAGACAATAGGAGAAGGTACTACAGCAGAGTTCGCAGGAACAGCATCAATGCCATGCGATTCAGATTCAATAATCAGCCAAACATGGACATTTGATGATGGCAGCACCGCATCAGGACCGACTGCAAGCCACACCTATAATACACAAGGCACATTCACAGTAACATTCACTGTCTGCGACGAGGACAGCTGCACATCTGATACTCTGACGGTAACAGTCACAGACGCAGTGCCAGACGCAAGCTTCACCTTCGACCCACAGAACCCGAATGAAGGAGATGTCGTGCAATTCACAGACACCTCTACATCTTATGACCCAATAACAGGATGGTCTTGGGATTTCGGCGACGGAGCAACGTCTACTGAACAGAACCCTACACACACTTATACAAATAATGGAACGTACACAGTAACACTTACCGTGACTGATTCTAATGGAGACGCTGACACAGCGACAGCGACAATAACTGTCGGAAATGTCATACCATCCTCAGTTTTAGTCACATTGAACGCGACTAGCGGCACAGAACCTACAGATGTCCACGCAGATTGCACTGCAACAGGCGGTAACCTGCCTTATACATTCCAGATGGACTTCGGAGACGGAACAGCACCAGTCAGCGGCAACTCTAACGATCACTCATACGTGCAGAACGGCACATATACGGTCACATGCACAGTGACTGATGTCGACGGAGACAGCGCATCAGGAACTGCAACAGTAACAATCGCAGATACATTGCCTACAGCAGATTTCACATGGACACCAACAGTCCCGCTAAAGACTGATAATGTCGATTTCGATGCAACCGCAGCAGGATATGACCAGCCTCTATCTTACTCATGGGACTTCGGAGACCAAGGGACATCAAATGTTGAGGATCCTGTCCATGCGTATGCAAATGGCGGAGACTACAATATAACACTCATAGTCACTGACAGCGACGGCTCAACAGTAACTGTCAGACATACAATACATGTCAGCGAAAACCCACCAGTCGTGGACCTGACAGTCGATCCGACATCAGGAACCGAGCCATTGACAGTCACAGCTGATTGCACAGTAATAACTGGCGGAAAAGCGCCACTGGCTTATCTTATTGACTTCGGAGACGGAACAATATTCGCAGGCGACCATGCAATGCACATTTATGCGCAGAACAGCACATACACAGTCACATGCACAGTCACAGACGCTAACGGAGATATTGGCACCGACAACATCACAGTTGTTGTAACAGACACACTGCCGACAGTCAATTTTACATACACACCGACAGATCCTCTTGAAGGAGATGTCGTGTCATTCGACTCAACAGCATCAGCATACGATATGCCACTGAATTATTCATGGGATTTCGGAGATGGAACATCATCCACTCTTGCGGACCCTCAGCACACATATGCAAACTCAGGCATATACACTGTAACAGTCATAGTAACTGACGCTGACGGATCAACAGGACAGTGGAGCGACGATATATTCGTGGATCCTAATGTCCCGGGCAATGTAAGTCTTGTTGCAAACACAACAAGCGGCAATGAGCCACTCACAGTCGAATTTTCCTGCACTGCAATAAGCACGCAGTCACCGACATACCACATCGATTTCGGAGATGGCGGACACGCAGATGGCCAGACCGCAACACACACTTACCTACAGCAAAACACATACACCGCAGTCTGCACAGTAACTGACTCTGACGGAGACACAGACACTGCACAAAGGACAATAACTGTCCTCGATACAGTACCTGCTGTCGACTTCACATTCAGCCCGGCAAATCCAGTAGAAGGACAGACAGTAACATTCACAAGCACGATAAGCGCTTATGATGTACCATTCACAATCCTTTGGAATTTTGATGATGGTACAACATCTACAGATGCCAACACAACACACGTGTTCGGACCAGAGCGAGCATTCAACGTGACACTCACAGTAACTGATGCTGACGGCTCTTCAACAACTGTCTGGCATGTAGTCAATGTCGGACACAATCCAGCCATAGTCAATCTTGTGACAAACACAACAACAGGACTGGAACCTTTGAGCGTATCATACAACTGCTCAGCAGGCAACGTCATCTCGGTCGTGAATAACCCGTTCGCATTCACAATAACATTCGGCGACGGCACAAGCACAACAGCACCCGCAGGAACACATGATTATACTGCTCCAGGCAGCTACATCATGAACTGCACAGCAACTGACAGCTACAGCAACACAGACAACGATGAGGTCGTGATAAATGTCGGCAATGACGTGCCTACTGTAGACCTGATAGCAAACCCGACAAGCGGACTTGAGGGAATGACAGTTGATTTCAACTGCTCTGTGAGCGGCGGAAATGCACCTCTCTCTTACATGCTTGAGTTCGGTGACGGCTCTTCAGTCACAACACCAACAGCACAGCACACTTATGTCAATGACGGCGTCTATAATGCAACATGCCTTGTCCTTGACGCTGACGGAGACAGCGGAAGCGACTTCGCCGTGATAAATGTGTCAAACAACATACCTGTAGCAAACCTCGTTGTAAATGTAACAGGCGGCTTTGAACCACTCAGCATAAACTACACATGCAATGTAGGCGGCGGAAACAGCCCATTCACATTCGTGATAGATTTTGGCGACAACAGCGGTTCCACCCAATCAACAGGGATACACACATACACTGAACCGGGAAGCTACCTGATGAAGTGTGAAGTATTGGATGCGGACGGTGACATGGATCAGGATTTCGAAACCATCCTTGTGATAAACAATCCGCCAGAAGTAGACCTGAAGGCAAACCCGACAAGCGGACTTGAAGGAGTCACAGTCGACTTCAACTGCTCAGTAACCAACGGAAACCTACCATTCAGCTACCTGCTCAACTTCGGAGACGGCACAACATCAACAAGCCCAGTCATAAGCCACACTTACACACTTGAAGGCGTGTACAATGCAACATGCACAGTCACAGACGCAGACTTAGATGTCGGAGTTGATAGTCAGATAATCAACATATCAAACAATCCGCCAGTCGTGAATCTGGATGTGAATGCAACAAGCGGACTTGAACCACTCAGCATCAACTACACCTGCAATGTGGGAGGAGGAAACTCACCATTCGCATACTCTGTTGATTTCGGCGATGGAACAAGCACTGTACAGCCACAGGGCACACACGATTACCCTAACCCAGGGATATTCACATTAAGCTGCACTGTTAGCGATGTCGACGGTGATGTTGACTCTGATTCAGAGTTCATAACAGTGATAAACAACGGACCAGTCGTGGACCTGGCGGCAAACCCAACAACAGGACCAGAGGGAATTAAAGTAGATTTCAACTGCTCTGCGACCAACGGAAACCTGCCACTGACATACCTGATCAACTTCGGAGACGGAACAACATCAACTAACCCTGTTGTGAGCCATACATATCCTCTTGAAGGATTATACAATGCAACTTGCTCAGTGACTGATGTTGACTTAGATACAGGGATAGACGGCCAGCTAATAAATATTACAAACAATCCGCCAGTAGTCAACCTCGTGACCAATGTCACAAGCGGACTTGAACCACTCAGCCTTTCATACGTCTGCAATGTCGGCAACGGCAACGCACCATTCGGCTATGCAATCGATTTCGGAGACGGAGCGACAAGCACCGCACCAGCAGGCACACATGATTACCCTACACCAGGAACATATGTGATAAGCTGCGCAGTCACTGATGTCGACGGAGATACAGATTCAGATGAAAGAGTGATAACTGTAATAAACAATCCACCAATAGTCAATCTCGCTGCAAATCCAGCAAGCGGACTTGAAGGAATGACTGTTGATTTCAACTGCTCTGTGACTGCAGGAAATGCGCCGTTCGGATTCCTCCTGGATTTCGGCGATGGAACAAGTACTGTAAACCCGATAGACAGCCACACATACAATCTTGAAGGCAGCTACAACGCGACCTGCACAGTCACTGATGTCGACGGAGATGTCGGAATCGACAACGAAATCATATCTGTAGCCAATAATCCGCCAGTCGCAAATCTGGTGACAAATGTCAGCACGGGCACAGAGCCATTAAGCGTGCTCTTCAACTGCACAGTAGGCAACGGCAATGCACCATTCACCTACCAGATCAATTTCGGTGACGGAACAAGCGTAGTAAGCCAGAGCGCAATACACACTTACCTACAGAACAGCACATACATACCTAGCTGCATCGTAAGGGATAGTGACGGAGATATTGCTACAGACAATGATGTAATAGTCGTATTCGACTCAGAGCCATACGCCAACTTCACTGCAGTGCCTTCAACACTACCTGAAGGAGATCTTGTACAATTCGAAACCTTTTCAACAGCATATGATGGCATAGTGTCCTGGTCTTGGAATTTCGGAGATGGAAACACCTCCAATGTTCCAAACCCTATACACATATACAGCTTGGAGGGCATCTATTTCGCCGTCCTCACTGTGACAGACTCTGACGGGTCAGCGACATCACACGTCGAGCGGATAAATGTTACAAACAACGTTCCTATTGTGAATGTCACAGTGGCCCCGATAGCAGGCACTGAGCCATTGACAGCAACAATCGACTGCTCTGCAACACGTGGCAATTGGCCCTTGACATACCTTGTCATGTATGGCGACGGCACATCTACCACGAGCCAGACATCCACGCACACATATACGAAGAACGGGACATACCCGGTAGTCTGCCAAGTGACAGATGTCGATGGAGATATCAGTAATGGAGTTGTCATGATAACTGTAAACGACACAACCCCCACTGCTTCATTCACTTTCGCACCAGCGAACCCAAGAGCAGGCGATACAGTGACTTTCACAGACACTTCAATAGGATATGATGGAATAACTGCTTGGGCGTGGGACTTCGAGAACGACGGCATCGTCGACTCAGTCGCACAGAATCCGACACACGTATTTGCATCAGCTAACCTGTACGTAGTCAATCTGACAGTGGCAGACGCAGACGGCAGCACAGCATGGACAATAAGGACTGTGCCTGTAAATATCAGCGTAGGCGCACCGATAATATTCGGAGTATCCGCAGTAGATATCACAAATGTGTCAGCAAACATAACCTGGGGAACTGACCAGGGCACTGATTCACTGGTAGAATATGGATTGACAACAGCGCTTGGCTCAACAACCTATGCTGCAGGAACAATATTCAACCACAACCTGCCGCTAAGCGGGCTTGTACAGAACACAACATACTATTATAATGTAACATCATGCAACATGTTCGCTGTATGCAGCGAGGCAGGACCTTACAATTTCACAACCCTACCTACATCCATACCTGACGTCACACCTCCAGGACCAGTCACCGGCCTGAACGAAAGCGGTGCGGGCAGCAACTGGATAAACTGGGCATGGACAAATCCAAGCGATCCTGACTATAATCACGTAGAGATATGGGTCAACGGAACCAATGTCGCAAATGTATCTGCACCTGGCTCAAGCTACAACGCAACAGGTCTAGCGGCAAATACAACATATGAAGTAACAATAGTCACAGTCGATAATTCGGGGAACAGGAATACGCCTGGCGTCACAGACTCTGCAACCACAACTCCAGGAGCAGACATTACACCTCCGGGCAGTGTGAGCGGCCTCAATGAGACTGGCGTCGGAACAACCTGGATAAACTGGGCATGGACAAACCCTGCTGACCTGGATTACAATCACTCAGAGATATGGGTGAATGGAACACACGTGTCTGATGTCGCTGGACCAACGTCAAGCTACAATGCAACAGGCCTAACACAGAACACAACATACCAGATAGTTGTAATAACTGTCGACAACACAGGAAACAGGAATACACCTGGCGTGTCTGACAGCGCAACAACATCAAGCACGGTCGTGTCATTGCCTGTCGCAGGAATCTCAGCAGTGCCTGCCAGCGGAATAATACCATTACAGGTACAGTTCAACGCTTCAGTCACAGGCGGAGTCGCCCCATTCACATACTTGTGGACATTCGGGGACGGACAAAACAGCACACTACAGAATCCACTGCACATATATAATGTCGCAGGACCTTACACAGTAACACTGAATGTGACAGACTCCAATGGAAATTGGGATACAGAGACAACAACAATAACAGCAAATGTAGTTGTCCATGACATCGCTGTCAACAGCATCAACTACACCAAAGAAGGAAGAACCTTGTATCTGTATGATCCTGTCCAGGTGAATGCATCAGTATCAAATGTCGGGACTGTATCAGAGACATTCACACTGCAGCTGGAAATCGACGGGACAGTTGTCGACACACAGACAGTCACACTGGCATCAGGAGTGACAACAACTGCGAGCTTGAATTGGGCGAATGCAAGCATACAAGGCTTCCATACCGCACTAGTAAGAGCCAATGTTGTAGGAGACACTGTCTTAAGCAACCAGTTCAGCCAGAAGACAATGAGAGTCTGGTCTGTAAACGACATAGTGGACACAAGCACAAGATACATTGTATACTGGGCAGGCGTCGCATACGTGCCGATACTCAATGCATATATTAACGAGACATACTATGACCTCAAGGCAACAATGACTTCCGGCACTGCAATCGTAGCACCGCCAGCAACACAGCTTGTCACCTTGAACCCAAGCGAGACAAAGATACTGATGTGGACTGTAGCAGCACTTCCAGGAGATGTGCTCACAGTGACTGAGGGCAACAATGAATTTACATTTGCAACAACTGTATAGGTGAAAAAATGAAAAACAGAACAATATTTTGCATCAGCGCGATTCTCGCCCTGACACTGACTGCACTGTTCGCACAAGCGGCAGGAGTCTGCAGCCTAGGCCTCGGCACAAAGGAAGCGCTGTACACAGGAGACACTACAACTGCAAGCTTTGTCAACCTGTACGTACCTCCCTCAACAGGAAACGTAACTCTTGACTTGTCAGCAGCTCCTGGAATAAGCATAAGCTTGGGCGCAAACCCGCATGACAATCTAGCGTTCGGGACAATCGCCAGCTGGAACCTATACATATCTTCAGCAGGGACTAAGACAATAACCGCAACAATGATCAATACGACTGACGGAGCGGTCATATGCTCAAACACGACAACATTCAGGGTCGTGATGTACCCAAACCTGACTGTTTCTATGTCAGACCTGACAACAATCAATGTCAATGAGCCAGCCAACTTCCTAGTCACAACCAATAACCTTGGACCTGGAAATGCGACAAACGTCTCTGGCGTACTGCTCAGCGGATCAGGAAGCGCAATTTCACCTAATACACTAGCATTGGCACAACTGGATGCAGGGACATCAAGCTCAAGCACGCACTCTGTAACTCCGACTGCATGCGGCACAGGAGACTCAATATCAGTCACAGTGCAATACCATGACGAGAACGGCGTCCTTTCCTCAAGGCTCGCAACAACTTCAGACACATTCAATGTCGTAGGTAGCGATGTAGCATTCACAACAGTGAGCGCAACACCAGCAAACGCTATTGCAGGCAACACAATCACATTCAGCGCGACAATACTCAACATCGGAGGCACTACAGCTGAGAATGTAAGAGTCACGTTCTATGTCGACGGAACGCTAGCAAGCACACAAACAATCGGAACTATAGCAAGCGGAGCAACAGGAACTGTAACATATGCATTCACCGCAGGTGTCGGCGGAAACCACAACCTGACGGCAGCTGTGACAGCTGACCATGAGTGCTCAAGCACAAACAACGCATTCCCGACAAACGGGCAACTGCCAGTCATATTCAATGTCAGCGGAAGCCTGCCCGTATGCGGTGACGCTGTATGCAATGGCCTAGAGACATGCTCTTCATGCCCAGGCGATTGCGGAACCTGCCCAGTTACCGGCGGCGGTGGTGGCGGCGGTGGCGGAGGAGGCGGAGGAAGCGGTGTCGGCAAGACATACATATTGATACTAACTCCTGAAGAACCTATCAAGTCATTGTTTTTAAGGAGCGGAGACACTGTCAAGTATTTCTGGAACAATGTAGACTATTCTCTCGTGTTCAGATATGTATACTCTGACAAGTCAAAGGTAGGAATATCCCAAGCAAAGAGCTACAAGGAATACACATTCAACGAGAATACAAAGTATAACCTCAACCTCGATGACGAGCCAAAATCTGACTTAGGCGTAACACCTTCGCTATTGAGCCTAGGAGCAGGCAACTTCACGTTCGAGCTGCTCAATATACCTGAAAGGAGACCGATAATAACACTCCCGTCACCGAAGAAGAAGATAGTCACACCTGTAAACGAGACCATACAGACAGCACCTCTCGAGACAGAACCAGAGACTGTAGAGCCTGTGGAGCAGGAAGTATTCAGCGAAGGAGTGCTGAACTTTGTGGAATCGCTGGATGTCAAGAGCAAGACCCCGATATGGGGCGGAGTGGCAATCGCCCTCGCAATAGTCCTGCTCGGACTCGGCGCGTATTACCTCGCAGTCAGGAAGAAGGAATAAATCTTTTAATTTTTATCTTTTTTATTATCAACCATCGCGAGGAGGACAAAGATCGCCCCAGAAACAGAAGATATTTTCAGGGTACATGTCCTCGGCGTAGGAAATTATTACTCCGAGAGATATTCTACAGTATCATTCGTCATACAGGCTGGGAAAAAACTAATACTGATAGAGGCACCTGCAGAGCTTCGCAGGAAACTTGCACAGTACCGGAGCACATACTCATCGATGATCCCTGACCTCAGATTAGAAAACATAAATGACATCATCGTGACACACGACCATGGCGACCATTCTTCTGGCCTAGAGATGATAGCAGACTACAAGATGTTCGAGCAGAAACCTTCTGTCGAAAACGGAGGCACCAGGCCGAGACTTTATGGTCCAGAAGAAGTGATTGACTCATTCAGGAAAAGCATGAACCACAAGCTCACGTACAAGAATTATCAGCTGGAAGATTACTTTAATATCGTCATCACCAAACACGGCGACGAAGTTCCAATAAGCCACGAACTGATGCTGACAACCTGCAACGCAGACCATAAAGCTGTACCTTCTTTCGGTTTGATACTCAACTACCAAGGAACCAAGTTTGGTTATAGCGGAGATACCCGTTTTTGCCCAAGCCTGCTTAATTTCCTAAGTCATGCAGACCTCCTGATACATGAATGCGATGGCGGCAATGTCATCCATACAACACCTGAAGAACTTTCTGGATGGAAAAAAGAATCAGGATACAATGGCAAGTTATATGTGTGCCATATCCGAGATGAAGATAAGTCATCAGAGTATGGGCTGACACCCCTTGTTGACAACATATTCGTGGATGTTGAAAAGATACGCGGCAAATAGGAAAATTAGTCAAATTCTTAGTAAAGTTTAGCGGCAAAGTGGAACGCCGCGCTCGCACCGCTTCTGTTCTAGTTGTTGTTTGCCCAACTGCGATTATTCTTGATTCATTAACCGCTGCTCACTAGGCGGCGTTCCTAGGATAATAATTAAGTCTACTAGACGGCGTTCCAAGCATGGTTTTACCGCAACATTTATAAACAAAAAACCTCTCATTTACGCTATTCACAAAAAAATGAGGGTTTAAGATACGGGCTCGTAGTTTAGTGGCTATAACGTCCCGTTGACGTTGGCTTAAAGCCATCAAAATCGGGAAGGCCTCCGGTTCGAGTCCGGACGGGCCCATTTATTATCAAGTAAAGAGATTGTCCAGCCGAATCAAATAATAGCGTGCCGCCAAGCGAAGCGCGGTGGCACTGGATGGCGCTTGCCAGCTGAGCAATTCGCAGCTGTTCCTGATTTCGGACAGGCCCATTTTAATCTTTTAATAATCTTTTAAAAAAAAGAGGATGAATATGGAACTTCCGCAATATACATTGAAGCCCAATACCAACAGGATGACTGTCCCCTGGATCTTCAAGCTTCTCGCACTTTCAATCCTTTTCTACGGAGGCATCTACTTCAATGCAAAGTACGCACTGAAGATGACGATCCCCCCATACATCAACATACTGATATTCCTATTCATAATAGTCCTTGTCGTCACACAGCTCATACTGTACCATGTCAGATTCGGAAAATACAAGTACCAATTCTACATGAACAGGATAGAATATGAAGGGAAGAAGACCGCGACATTCCTCTACAGCGAATTCCAGAATGCAGACCTCAAGCAGGGCATATTCGACAAGATGATGAACACAGGGATAATAAAGCTCACAAAGGAATTCTCCATAGGCCCGATATCCAATGCAACCCAGATACAGAACTATCTCATCCAGCTTGTCCAATACTATCGCGCATCAGAGCAGAAATACAATATCCAGCAACAACAGGCTGCGATGCAAAGAGAGATGGCAAATGCACAGCAACAGACATCGACCACAACCGCAGGAACTGTAAATAACAATCCTGGCGCACAAACAACGAACCAAAACACACAGACAATCTGATGGGTTTTCTAAAAATGGACAAAAAACAACACCAGAAAGAAATAGAGCATCCAATACAAGCGAGGCGCATCAGATGAAATTCAAGGTAAAGGATGTCGACATAGCAACTGGCGGGACCCTGGTTTCAATCCTCAACAAGAAGGACGCGCTGATGCTTGACTTCCATACAGGCGACAGGCTCCGCATAACTCATGGAAACAAGTCGACTGTCGCAGTGCTCGACCTTGCGGAATCAGCTAAAGCAGTCAAGCAGGGCCAGATAGGCCTCATGGAGGAGGTACTCAAACATCTTGGAGTGAAGCACGGAAGCACAGTCCACATAATGCTAGAGGAAAAACCCAAATCACTCGCGCTGATAAAAGGAAAGCTCGATGGCAGAAAGCTGTCAGCCGAAGACATGAACACAATCATACAGGACATTGTCCAGAACAAGCTTACCAGCGTAGAGATCACATACTTCGTCTCCGCAGGATACTCAAGAGGCCTTGACCTGGACGAGACAGTGGCGCTCACAAAAGCGATGATAAACACAGGACAGATACTCAAGGTAGACCGATATCCGGTAGTAGACAAGCACTGCATAGGAGGAGTCGCTGGCAACCGCACCACCATGATCGTCGTCCCTATACTTGTCGCCGCAGGCTACTGCGTACCAAAGACATCATCAAGGTCCATAACATCGCCAGCAGGGACAGCAGACACGATGGAAGTGCTATGCAATGTCAACTTCTCCATTGAAGAAATCAGGCACATTGTTGACAAGGTGGGCGGATGCATCGTCTGGGGAGGTGCAGTAAATCTCGCTCCTGCTGATGACAAGATAATAACAGTAGAGCACCCCTTGAGCATCGATGCTGAAGGGCAGCTGCTGGCTTCAATACTCGCAAAGAAAGGCAGCGTATCAGCGACACATGTACTTATCGATATCCCTGTAGGAAAAGGCGCAAAGGTCAAGAGGATAGACAATGCAAAACACTTAAAGGAGCAATTCCTCAAGATAGGCAAGAAGCTAGGCATGAAGATACGGGTCGTGATAACAGACGGTTCACAACCAATCGGTAATGGCATCGGACCTGCCCTCGAAGCAAGGGATGTATTGCTGGTCCTGACCAATCATACTCAAGCACCACAGGACCTGAAACACAAAGCGCTCCTCATGGCAGCTGAGATAATGCATGCATATCCATTGAGCGGCTGGAAAGCAAGACATGGCTTCAGATATGCAAAACATCTCCTTGAATCAGGCAAGGCATGGAACACCATGCAGAAAATCATCGACGCACAAGGTGCAAAGATAAAGAGCCCTGAAAAGATAAAGATAGGCAAGCACACATTCGATTACAAGGCAGAAAAGGACGGCACAATAGGCCACATAGATAACATATCCATCTCAAGGATAGCCCGCGTCGCAGGAGCACCATTCGACAAAGGGGCAGGCATATATCTTTATCATCACGTCGGAGATAAAGTGAAGAAGAACCAGACGATATTCACAATCTATGCTGAGAACAAGCAGAAGATGGCATATGCCAAGGACTATCTCAGGCAATATGACGGAATAATCATAGAATAAATTCCCGTCGAGAAAATAATCCGATGAAAAAATTTATATATTAGATTGCACAACGTATTTCTAATCAGTAATATCAAAATGCAAAAGACATCAATAAAAAAAATGGGGTGGCTGCACCAGATGGAAGTTGTTGCAGCGTTTCAATGATAAATATGATAATCTACGTCGATAATTTCTGCCCTTCTTCTGGAGTGCGTTCCTAAGATGGATGAGGAAGAGGAACCTGGCTCATGGGAGATAAAAGGCAATGCCCTCGAGTTCCAATGCAAAACATTCAGTATCAGCCCTGATTCCTTTGAGAGCAAGTCAGAATTCATGCCAGGCATCAGAGGGACTGAGCGGAAGAAGATAGCATTCACATACAATCTTAAGCCAAAGAACTTACCGAGAAACCACCCTTTGGCAGAATTCTATGCAGAATTCGATACACCTGACACAATCAATGGCATAAAGGAAGCAATAGAATCACAAGGCCACGAGGTAATCATGATAGAGGCCAATGAGGATTCCTTTGACAAGTTTAGGCAGTGCAGGAATGACATCGACCTGGTATTCAACTTCGCAGAGGCAGTAAGTAACGGCCTTGACAGGGAAGCACACATACCTGCAATCCTTGAGATGCTGAAGATACCATATACCGGACCTGCGCCCCTTTCTGCAGCACTGATACTCAACAAGGCAAAGGCAAAAGAGATATGGAAATGCCACAATGTCCCGACAGCACCATTCCAGGTATTCTATACACAGGATGAAAAGCTAAGAAGAGGCCTCAAATTCCCCCTTATAGTGAAACCTATCAGGGAAGGATCTAGCGCTGGGATAAGGAACAGGTCACTGGTCAGCAACAGCAAGGAGCTGAAGGAAAGAGTCAAAGAGACAATAGCTGACTTCAAGCAGCCAGCACTTGTGGAACAATTCCTATCTGGAAGGGAATTCACCGTATCACTTATCGGAAATGGAGATTCACTGTGTGCATTGCCTATCGCAGAGGTAAATTTCGATGCGCTGCCAAGCAATGTAAATAAGATAGACAGCTATGAGGCAAAATGGATATGGGACAACCCTGTCAATCCTGTCGATGCAATAATATGCCCTGCAAAGATCGATGAAAACTTGAAAGAGAAAATAATATCTGCAGCAAAGCAGGCATTCATAACCCTTGAATGCAGGGACTGGGCAAGAGTGGACATCCGACTGGATGAGAATAACAACCCATTTGTCCTTGAACTGAACTGCCCTGTAGGATTATTGCCTGACCCAAAAGAAAACTCCAGGATGCCGCGGGCAGCGCGTGAAGCAGGCATGGACTTCTCCAAACTCATAGGAAAGATCATAGATATCGCACTAGAGAGGTATAACTTAAAATGAAGATAGGAATACCCACAATAAGCACGCACAACA
>Ga0315268_10004353_pt1 | contig 15386 bp, 12 predicted proteins | sample C1_top_MG_FD_204535 | JGI IMG/M metagenome (GOLD analysis project Ga0315268, IMG submission 204535) | Sediment microbial communities from Yellowstone Lake, YNP, Wyoming, USA - C1_top | ecosystem: Environmental > Aquatic > Freshwater > Lake > Sediment | place: USA: Wyoming | collected 2017-08-01
CGGGAGGGGATGCATTCGAATCTCCATGGGGGCACCATCAACGAGAACCAAACGATCTTTGGTTCTTTTTATTTTAAAACTGGAGCCCCCGGGAGGGGATGCATTCGAATCTCCATGGGGGCACCAGACCGGACCCATCTCGAATCACACCAGATAGGTGTTGAGCAGTTTCTCGAAATGCAGTGCATTGAGCAGCGAAGCAAACTAGAGGAATTGCCCGTCACCCTGAGGTGAGTTCGGGATGATTTCCATAAATCAAGTAATTTCCCACATATTCTCAAAAACCATATCTCTGTGCAAACCGCCGCTGGTTACATCGGCTATAACTCGCAATACCTGTGAAGCTTGTTTCGGATGGCCGGCTGGCGTGTTTCAAGATCGGCCAACTCTGGCTGTTTGGCCTTGAGGATCTCGAGTTGTCTCTCGACCTTGCGAAAAAGGCAACCGGAAGAACCCTCTCTTGATTTCTTTGCCCCTTTTAAATTGTTCATCGGGAAGCAGAGGGAGAAAGATTGGCGTATGGATTTCTATTCAATCCTCGGGTCAATTATCCATGCGCTGTTTGTGTCTAGGGAGAGAATATGGAAGGCATGTCCCTGCCTTCAGATGAATAATGGCTGAAAATTTCATAATGGTTTTAACAACATCGAAAGTCCACCCTTGAGGCGAAGTGAAAGTTCTGGTTCGGTTTTTACCTCCCAGCCCGGCGCCAGCTCGAACCGGCAGTGTTGTACGATCATGGACAATACCAGTTGCATTTCCATTAAAGCCATATCCTTCCCAATACACTTTCGTGGACCGCCTCCAAATGGAAAGTATGCGTAGCGCGATCGATTTTTGGAATTTTGCGGATCGAAACGTTCCGGTTTGAAGGTTTCCGGATCATCCCAAAAATCAGGGTGGCGGTGTGTGACATATTGTGTAACCGCCAGCGTTGTACCTGCCCGAATATGATAACCACCGATTTCGTCGTCAGCCAGAGCCTTGCGTTCGATCAACCAGGCCGGGGGATAGAGGCGCATGCTTTCCTCCACGATCATGCGCGTGTAAACCAAGTTTGGTAGATCCGCCAGTGTGGGATCCCTGCCTGCCAGAATCAGGTGCAATTCGTTTCGTAATCGCTTTTCAACTTCCGGATGTTGTGAAAGCAGATATAGCGTCCAACTTAATGCTACCGCGCTGGTTTCATGTCCTGCCAGGAACAAGGTCACTACTTCGTCCCGCAGTTGCTTGTCGCTCATCATTTCCCCGGTATCCTCCTCCCTGGCTTGCATGAGCATGTCGAGCAGGTCAACCCTTTGGTCCTGAGGGTTATTCCTTCGTTCAGAGATCATCGAATAAATGACTTGATTAAAACTCTTTATGGCAGAATTGAACTTTTGGTTACGCGGTACAGGCACCCATAACGGTGGGTAAAAGGGATTTTCAAAACGGAATGCTGTGTCACTCATCAAGAAACTGATACTTTTGGCGAGCAAGCGATCCGGGTCATGGACTTTACTGCTGAACAACGCCTGTGTTGCGATCGCCAGGGTCAGACGCATCATTTCGTGGGCAACGTTTATCATCTGCCCATTGCGGATGAATGGTTCCCACCTTTCAAGCATCGAATTTGCTTCGAGGCACATCATCCCGCTCATGGCATTGATCTGGTTCTGGTGGAAGGCTGGTTGCATCAAACGGCGCTGTCGGAGCCAGAAATCACCATTACTGCATATCAGTCCATTACCAGCAAGCGCTCTCAAACTCGCATATGTGCGCGTTTCTTTGGAATAATTGGTATGGTTATCCTGAAGGATGTGCTGAATTCCATCCGGATGAAAAAGTACCACGCCTGCAAATGGACCCATCCTGATCCGGACAACATCTCCATAGTCCCTTTGAAGGTCAAGTAGAAATTTGACGCGATCCCGTTTAATCTCCGGGATGCTACCCATCAAAAAATGTCCCCTCGGTCCTGGAATGGTTGAAATGGGATGGTCCATATCTGTCTCCAATCTTCAATCCAATCTGGATGCAAATGGGAGGATGACCCCTCCATCTGCTGGCGATCAAATATACACGTGCATTCACCGTTTGAAATGCGAAACTTGGATTCTGAGAATTATATCATTACGATCACTTATGTCACATTATATATGTCCGGCAGCACACACTCCAAAATCGCCTACACCGGACAATAAAGCAACACCACAGCCTTTGGCGCGATTAAAAAAATTTCAAATGGTATCTGAAGGAATGAGTCAACAACCCAATAGGGAAGTTTTTTATCCTGACTTCTTGTGCAAATAAAGGCAATTTTCTTGGTCCAGTATATATTTAAGTGCTGATCGAAGGTTTAGTTTAGATCAATTTTTCAAATATAACTACCTCACGCGATTCAAATCATTTTCCTGAGTGTGAACGGATGAAAGCACGCACCTTATCCTCCGGCCAGGAGACAGCCCTTTCAAGACTAAAGCTGGAGCCCCCGGGAGGGGATGCATTCGAATCTCCATGGGGTATAAACGTATAAGAGCCAAGTGATCATTTATTTTTTTATTTAAAATCGGAGTCCCGTGGAAGAGGTGCATTCGAATAAGATTCAAGGGTCAGTTATAATATCTCATTCCCATCCGCCTCGCTCATCCATTCAGGAGGAAACAGCCAAATGAACGCTCATGAACGTCTGGAAGCCAGCGTCAAGTTGCAGCAATTGCCTGCGGGTGAGGTACCGGTTGCGCCACTCATCATCACCTACACCGCCCGCCTGGCAGGCATGAAACAGGTTGATATATTCAACAGCGTGAAAGCCTGGCGCCAGGCGGTTGATCGAGCCATTGACCGCATCGGCCCTCCCGATATGGGTTTTGCGATATTTCCAAGGGATGTGCCTTTTTCCGAGGGGCTCCATTACCGGCTGCCCGGACGCGACCTTGGCGAGGATGAACTCTTCCAACTCATCGAAGAGGAGGTGATGCAGCGTGAGGATTATGAACGCCTGCAAAAGGATGGTTTCGGTCGCTGGTTCATGGATTATTTTGTGCGGCTTGATCCGGACCTGCCTGCGGGGGGCCGGAGTCGCACCATCGTCACGTTGAAATTCATCCGCATGGCGTTGCGCATCCGGGGCAACGCAGCCCGGCTGGAAAAACGGGGTGTGCCTCCGGCCTTCTACGGCGCCTGTTACCCTCCATTTGACTTCTTCTCCCTGGCACGCTCCATCAATCAATTCTCCCTTGACCTGTACGACTGCCCTGACCTGGTGCAAAAAGCCTGCGAAGCCAGCCTGGAACCCACCCTGGGCACTGCCATGCAGCCGCTCATGGCAACTGGTGGAAAACGCGTTTGCATCTACCCCATGCGTTCCAGCACTTCGTTCATCAATCCAAAAATGTTCGAAAAGTTTGCCCTGGATCATCTCAAACGCATGGCCGAGTTCTTCGTAAAGAAAGGTATCACACCCATCATTCATTGTGATGCCAACTGGACGCCATTACTGCCGTTCTTCCGCGAAATGCCACGCGCCAGCTGCATCCTAGAACTGGATAATGATACCGATATCTTCAAGGCCAAGGAGATCCTTGGCGATTGGATGTGTCTGAAAGGCAACGTCCCCGCCCAACTGCTGGCATTTGGTGAGACTGGCGAGGTGGAAGCTTATTGTGAGAAACTGATCCGGGAGGTCGGTCGAGGGGGTGGCTTCATCCTGGGTTCGGGCTGCGAAGTGCCACTCAACGCCCGCATCGAGAACGTGCAGGCGATGATCCAGGTTGCACGCGGTTGGGGCAGCGCCAGGACGAATTGATCTGAACACCACCTTCTTATTCAACGAAATTCATCAACCATACGAGGTTGCATCGAACGAACGCAGAGGAGAACATGATGAACCAAACTGAAACCATTTTCAAGGCGGTCGTGGAGGGGAGTGCACCCGAAGCCAGAGCCGGTGTGGAGGTCGCAATGCATGCCGGCATTCCTGCCGGGGAGATCATGCAGAACGGCCTGGTGGCAGCCATGACCGAGGTGGGCCGCCGGTTTGAAGCTGGCGAATACTATGTTCCCGAGATGCTCATCTCGGCGCGTGCCATGCAGGCCGGGCTGGCTCTTCTGAAACCTCTACTGGTGCAAAGCGGGTCGAAATCCGCAGGCCGGGTGGCCATCGGCACGGTCAAGGGCGACCTGCACACGATTGGTAAGGACCTGGTGGCCATCATGTTGGAAGGTGCCGGTTTCGAGATCATCGACCTGGGCACTGACGTACTTCCTGAAAGGTTCGTGGCCGAGGTACAGTCCGGAAATGTAAATCTCATATCTCTCTCGGCTCTGTTGACCACCACCATGCCTGCCATGGCAACCACGATCCAAGCCCTCAAGACGGCAGGTGTGCGGGACAAAGTTAAGGTGATGGTGGGCGGCGCTCCGGTGACCGAAGCCTTCGCAGCTCAGGTTGGTGCGGATGGCTATGGGCACGATGCCAGCGCTGCCGTGCGCCTGGCAAGGAACCTCGTTTCGCATTAATTGACTATTGTCGGATGAGAACTAAACAACGGGGGAACTTTTTTATTTTATAAATTTGCATGTCACTCCCCCACCTCGCTCCTCCCCCAAATCCACTGGATTTGGGGGAGATGTTTTACAGGTGGAAGGGGTTGCTCCAAAATCAATGATTTAATATTGTGATATATTTCCCAAAATTGAAAAAACACCCTTTTTAATCTAAAATGGATTCGGGGTTCGGTAAATTCTCCGGTTTAATTCTGCTTCTCTTATCCCGGTGATAAAGGAGCTAAATATGCCTGAAGTGTTGCTCAACGACGCCAAAATATATTACGAGGAACAGGGGACCGGTCCGGAGACCATCCTATTTGCCCATGGCTTGCTGTGGAGCGGACGCATGTTCGCTGAACAGGTGAAAGTACTCAGCCAGCAATACCGCTGCATCACCTATGACTTCCGCGGCCAGGGGAAAAGCCAGGTGACTCCATCAGGATACGATATCGAAAGTTTATACGAAGATACCGTTGTGTTAATAGAAAAACTTAATTGCTTACCCTGCCATTTCGCCGGGCTTTCCATGGGAGGATTTGTTGGCATGCGCCTGGCGATCCGTCACCCGAAAATGCTCAAGTCCCTTATCCTCATGGAAACATCTGCCAACCCTGAACCACAGGAAAACATCCACCGCTACCGGATGTTGAACCTGGTGGCACGCTGGATCGGGCTGGGATTGGTCGCCGACCGGGTCATGCCCATTATGTTCGGTCGGAATTTTATGGAAGACCCGGCACGCGCAACCGAAAGGGCTGCCTGGAGACAGATGTTAGTCTCCAACCACCGCATTGGTATCACCAAGGCGGTCGTCGGTGTAATTAACCGCCTCGGTGTGGCTGACCAGCTTTCAAGGATTAGTACACCAACATTGATCATCGTTGGCGATCAGGACATAGCCACCGTTCCGGCTGAATCTGAACTGATGCATACCCGTATCCCCAATTCAAAACTGGTGGTCATCCCGGGAGCGGGTCACACCTCAACCGTGGAGGAAGCTGCAGCAGTCACCAGCGCAATTCAGGGGTTCCTGGCTGGATCCAAAGGCTAGTAAATGATCGATCCTTATCATCGTGTCGCAGGTATTTATGACCGTTTGTTCGATAATATGAATAAAGGCTTACGGCTGGCTGGCATCCGCATGTTCCGTCCGGCATCAGGCATGAACATCCTGGATGTCGGTTGTGGCACCGGCGCCCACCTCGAACTTTACCGGCGTTATGACTGCCACCTTTATGGCATCGATCTGTCTCCCGCAATGTTAGCCGTCGCGCAAAAACGGCTTGGACCAAACGCTCAGCTCGACCTGGGAAATGCCACCCGGATGACTTATCCGGATCAAACGTTTGATCTTGTATTTTCCATGCTCACTCTGCATGAAATGGATGCACCCACCAGGCTGGCTGTGATCGCTGAAATGGCACGTGTCCTTAAACCCGATGGGCGAGTGTTGCTGATCGATTTCCATCCGGGTCCTTACCTTCCACTTAAAGGGTGGATTTCAAAACTGATCATCAGCATTTCAGAATTGGCTGCAGGCAGGAAGCACTTCCAAAATTACCGCCAGTTTATTAGATCTGGTGGTCTCGAGCTTACATTTAATGAAACAGCGCTGCAATTACAGAAGACAAGCATTCTTGCCGGTGGAACCTTTGCAGTCTGCCTGATCGGGCACAGGCTGCAAAGATCCTAAATAAACCCGCGTTGATCCTATCTAATTATGTAAAGCCTGTCGCTCTGAGGCATACACTTTTTCGCCGCGCTTCCAAAGATCGCGCATAGCCCTGGCAAATCGCTCAGCCTCGCTGCGGTGCGGGGGATCAAGGTGGCTGCGTTCATCGTACATTTCAACTTGCATATCCGGGAACATTTTCGAGAGGGTTCCAGCGTTCTTTTCGTAAAAAGGTGTGCTCAAACCGCCCAAAGCGTAATAGACCGGCTTATCAAATTCGCGGAAGCGCTGCTGGTCGAGGTTGTAGCTGTTAAATGCCTGCATCACTGCCACCAGGCCAGCCGGCCTCTTAGCCATCCAGACTGGTGGTGGTCCGGGAGGTAGTGGCAGTGAGGGAGGTTCGGTTCCGGGGCGCATTTGCCAGCGCATGAAGGCTTTCATCCTCTCATCATCAGGCAATGCCATCAACCTGGTGATGGCATCCCATTCCCCCTTGTTCTCCGGGGAAGTCTTGCCGATCCAGGCTGGCTCGATCAGAGCCAGGCTCCTCACCCGTTCGGGATACCTGGCTGTGTACGCCAGGGCTGACGCACCGCCCGCAGAATAACCAACCAGGTGAAAACTTTTCACGCATGCCTCGTTGGCTGCCTTTTTAATGCCTTCCACCTCGGTCTCAAGGCTATAATCAAGTTGGGGTTGATCGAACCGGTAAACCTCCAATTCCTTGACGATGGGCTGGATTTCCTGTCCAACGATATCCAATAAAGGATTGTATGCCAGTTCGGAAGGCATCACGCCTCCCGGGACGAATACGACGGGAGGTTTTTTATTTTCTATCGGTGTAACCATTTTTTCTCCTTTCATCTTTATTTGGTTTACTTAACCAATATGCATATTGTAATAAATTAAGATAAATTTGATATTAATAGTGTATAATAAGATAATGGGTTTAATAACCAATCGATATGATCTGGAGAAATTCGATGAACCGTTACCTAATCGAATCTAAGCATACGGAAGAGGAATGCCATCACATCCTGGAGCAATTTGTCTATTTTGGCTTCATCTACAACTTTGACTGGGGGTGCGAGGATGGCGTCCACGCTGGCTGGGCGATCGTACCGGCAAGTGATGAAAAGGAAGCGCTACTGGCAGTACCGGCACCTTTGCGTGCATCCGCCCAGGTCGTCCGCCTAAACAAATTCACGCCAGAGATGATCCAAGTCTCACACGACGCGCCAGGAACTTGATAGGTACGACTATATTACCGTCTTTATGAAGAGGGGGAAAAAGCCTGTGAAGGGGATTTCAATTATTATTAACTGATTATTGATCGGTCATTGCGCTGATCAACGGTTCGGTGGTGATCAGGTGGTCAAAGACATCCACCACGCGCGGGTCAAAACGCTTACCAGCCTGGTCCCGGATGAAGGTGCGCACCTTGTTGTCCGGCCAGGCATCCCGGTAACGCCGTTTGCTGCGCAGCGCATCCCATACGTCCACCACGGCAAAGATGCGTGCCTCCAGGGGAATGGTTTCGCCCTTGATCCCGTCCGGGTAACCGCTGCCATCCCAGTTCTCGTGATGATAATAAGGTATGGACAATGCTGCCTGGAGGTAAGAAATGGTCGAAAGAAGTTGCCTGGCGTACACCGGGTGCTTGCGCATCTCAACCCACTCTTCATCCGTTAGAGGACCAGGTTTTAGCAAGATCTCATCAGGAATAGCCATCTTGCCGATGTCGTGCAACAGGCTTCCTCTGCGAATGTGAACCAAGGCTTCTTCTCCAACGCCCATGGCTTGCGCCAAGCGCATGGTGACCTTGGTGACGCGCTGGGTGTGACCTTCAGTCTCCTTATCACGCATATCCATGGCATTGGACCATCCCATGATGGTCGAGTCGTAAGCCAGCATCAACGAACTGTTGGTCCGTTTGAGGTTGTCCACCAATTGTGCATTGTCTATGGCAATGGCTGCCTGACCTGAAAAGGCATCCAGAAAACTCATCCAATCCGGAGCGGCATTGAATTTTCCCCGCTGGAAGATCTCCAGTACGCCTTTGATCTCACCCTTGGCGATAAGCGGGATTCCGTAATATTCCTCAAACTCCTCGCTGGAAAAAAAGGGGGACCGTAGAAAATCGGTCTTGTGAACGCGCATATTCTCAACATGGACCATCTTCTTGGTCAAACCAGCCATACCGGCGTAACTCTGACCAAGCATCAGGTGCGTTCCCTGCAAAGCATTGGTCCTAAATCCAGAACCGGCTGCAAAATTGAGCAATTGGGTGCCAAGATCAAATATCAGCACCGCAACTGCATCCACATTAAGTTGTACCCGGGCTTTTTCAAGCAGGATATCCAGGATGAATTTCAAGTCCACGCTGGAGGTGATGGCCATGTCGATCATGTGCAAGGCTTCCACCTGTTTCAGATTGTGGATTGTTTCCTCAAACAAGCGGGCATTTTCCATCGCAATGGTGGCTCGTTCCGCCAGGAGTTGGCTGGAACGTATCTCTTCGATGGATGGTAGGTACTCCATTTCCTTGCTCAGTGTCAGGAATCCAATGGTGATCTCGTCCATGACCATTGGGTAGGCAAAAAAAGCCTTGATTTGTTTATTGACCAGGACACCTCGGAACATGGGTCCATCCCGATCTATGTCTTCCAGAATGATGGGTTCCCTGGTCTCGATGGAATTTTTGATGATCGGCAGCGAGAGCGGGACTTTCAACCTGGCTGGTGTGTCTGATGGAAGTCCCACTTGTGCTTCCAACACAGCCAGGTCACGGCCTTGATTGATGAGCATCACCGTGCAGGTGGTACTTTCCATGATCTCAGCCGCTCTCGTAACCAGTGTATTCAACAGGGTTCCAACATCCCTGATGGAGGTCAACTGGGATCCCAGCCTGGCGATTTCAGTGATACGGGTTGCCCGCCTGATTTCGGCAGTATACATCCGGGAGTTGATGATGGCTACAGCCACTTCATCCGCAATGGTGGATAATAATTCCACTTCCACATTGGAATAGGCATGGGAGTTGTATTTTTGAACCGAGATCACACCCAGGACTTGTTCTTTAAAAAGGATGGGTACCCCCAGCCATGAACTGGGGAGATCCATCGATCCCCATAAAACAGCCTTGTCCAGATGTTCCTTCTCATTTTCAAAATCGGTAATCAGGATCGGTTTGCGAGTGCGGACAACATTGGCGCTTAAACCTTCGCCCAAAGGTTGGGTGTATGGGGTTTCCCGTTTTCCTTTATCGATGCTGATCTTAAAATCAAGCACCTCCCTGCGTTGGTCATACAAAGCGATAAAGAATGCATCAGAAATGACTGCCTTGTCAATCTCCTGATGCACGATCTCCAACAGGTCATCCAGGTTGAGGGTGGAACTCAAGGCCTTTGCAATGGTGTTGAGTAGTGACAACCGCTCGGCTTGTCGCCTGATCTTTTCATTGGAGCGCTTGCTTTCAATCGCCATGGCCACCTGGGTGGACACAAAGGTCAACATATCAGCATGTGATTGATTAAAACGAACCCCTTCGGTGTAACTCTGGGTCACCATGGCGCCGATGGTCCGATCCTTGCTGATCAACGGCACACCCAACCAATCCACCGAATTGGAGCCCACCAGTTCCACTTCCCCCTGGTTCATGAGTTGGGTGAACACCTCAGGAGGAGCAAAGAGCGTCTTTTGGGTGCGCATCACATATCCGGTCAACCCCTTGCCAGCTTTGATGGGGTGAGGTGGCTCGTCAAATTGATCCTTGTAATAAGGGAAATGGATGGTATTGCTGGCTTCATCCAATAAGGCAATGAAAAAATTCTGAACCGGCATCAACCGGCTCAAGATCTGGTGGATGGCTTTATACAGGTCCTCCAGGTTCTCCGTGAGGATGGCCGCCTGCGAGATCTCGTAGGTGGCTGACTGCCATTTTTCGGTTTTCTTCCGATCAGATATATCCAGGACGGTGCCTTCATAAAAACAGACCTCGTTGTCTCCATTACGCATTACCCTGGCATTTTCGCTGACATAGATCAGGCTCCCATCTTTTTTGGTCCACTGGCTTTCCAAATTGCGGACCTCACCCTCCAGTTCGATCAATTCCTTAAACTTGCTGCGCGGAGTCTCAGGGGAAAAACCTTCATTTTCCAGATTCCGTTTCGCCAGGTCTTCAAACGAGTCAAAGCCAAGCATGGCAATAAAAGCAGCGTTGGCAGCCAGGACCTTGCCTTCAGGCGTTGTCCGGTAAATACCCACCTGGGCATTTTCAAACAATGCCTTAAATGTCTCCCCTTCCGGTTCAGTTACATTTTTATTATGTTGGTCCGGATCGAGACCTGATTTCTTATCCTTGGTGACTTGGTCCAACAGACTCCTTATTTAATAAATATAAAACGTTCAAATTTCCATTAAGATCGATAACCGATCCAAGCGCTCACAAAAACCAATGTCTATTTTTAATTATTATAAATCGGCAACAATCCATTTGAATACATCATTTCTACCTATTTTTTATCTCATCTTTACCTAATTTAGTGAATTTAAACCCTGTTTTTGCCTGTTTTCCATCCACAGCCGCTTCCATGATCTGCTCTAGACGGTCGACCATGCCTGCCGGGTCAGGATGCATGCCCTCCATTAACAAGGCACTTTCATAGATCTGATCAATGATTTCGTTCTGCAATTGGTCTCCGCTTTCAAGCGCAGCCAGTTTTGTGAGCAGGGGATGGCTGGGATTTAACTCCAGAATTTTCTGCGGAGCCTTAAAATCCTTTTCAAGATAGCGGTAAACCCGTTGAAGTTCAGGTCCCATGCCACCGGCTTCATCCACCAGCCGCGCCACCGAACGGGTCAGCCGTGTGGTGGTCCGCACATCTGCCACTTTATCACCCAGTTGCTTCTTGAAGATGGCGATCAGGTTTTCTGACTCTGCTGGATTAGCTGCAGGCTGCCCATCACTGGTTGGTTTTTCAATCTCAGGAAGAGAAACTTCCGTCCCCGCTGCATTCTTTAATTCAAATTCCTTGTATTTTCTTAACCCCATCAGCATGAATGCATCCATCGGTTCAGTCAACAACAAGACCTCCACCTGCCTGTCGCCGAAATGATCCAGGTGCGGGCTGCGCAGGATCGATTGCGGGTCGTCACCAATGATATAGTAAATTTCCTTCTGACCGGTTTGCATGCGCTGGATATAATCTTCCAGGGAAGACCAGGATTCAGGCTGTGTGCTGGTTCTGAAACGCAACAATGCCTGGAGTTGTTCACTCTCCGGTTGGTTGGAAGCAATGCCCTGTTTCAAGGACATCCCAAATTCACTCCAGAAGACCTGGTACTTTTCCGCATCGCTGCGCGCCAATTCCTGAAGGTCTTTGAGAACCTGCCCGGTCAGGATCTTTTTGAGTTTACCCATCATCCCGGTCGCCTGGATGGTCTCGCGTGAGACATTCAGCGGCAGATCCTCCGAATCGACCACCCCCTGGATGAAATGCAGGTATTCCGGCAGCAGGTCTTTTGAATACTCATCGATCAGGATATTCTTCGAATAGAGCTTCAACCCATCCTGCCGGCGCAGTGAAAGGATGCCTCTCTCCAATTTGGCCGGGATGTAGAGCATGGCATAGACCTGCACTGGGGCATCTGCAGCCATCTGGATATGCAGCAATGGATCATCCAGTTCCAGGGTCAATTGGCGGTAAAAGTCCTTATATTGTTCTTCTGTGACATCCTGCCTGGGTGTCCGCCAGATGGAGGTCTGCCGGTTGACCGGGGCTTTATCATCCCCCACGGTGATCGGGAAGCCCACGTAATCCGAATGTTTGCGGATGATCTCTTTCAATCGGTACTCATCCGCGAATTCCTTTGCATCTTCCTTTAATTTGACCACCACATGGGTGCCGCGTTCCAACATTTCCGCCGGTTCCACCTGGTATTCATCCTCGCCAGCTGCCCGCCAACTGATTGCTCCGGCATCCGGGCGATAAGAGCGCGAAATGACGGTGACCTGGTCCGCCACCATGAACACAGAATAGAAGCCCACTCCGAACTGACCGATCACCTGCAGCAGGTTGGGATTGTCCTCCCCGGCAGCTTTGATGAATTCGCGTGCCCCCGATTGGGCAATGGTCCCCAGGTTCTCTATGATCTCATCCCGCGTCATGCCAATCCCTGAATCCTGGATGCGGATCTCTCCGGCTTCCTTATTCACCTGGATATGGATGCCAAGTTCACGATCGGGATCTATGACTTCACGGTTGGTCAACATTTCGAAACGCATGCGGTTAAGCGCATCCGAGGCATTGGAGATCAATTCCCGCAGAAAGACTTCCCTTTCCTTGTAAAGGCTGTGGATAAGGATGTTCAAGAGCTGCTTGGTTTCCGCCTTGAAATGGAAAGTTCCCGTTTTCTCAGTTTGGTTTCCGGTTTTCTTACCGCTCATCGCGTCCTCCAATAATGATAAGTCATCGATATCTAAGATTTCATATTCACAGTAAAATATTGCACCAATTATAGCCAAACTTGGTAAATATTTCCTGGCTTGTCCATTGGGTGAACTTTAACCGTTTTGTGAATAATTACATTAATCATCAAATTTTTATGCATGCAAAAGATGAAATACACCTTGACTTAATTAGGATAGAAATGGTAGAATTTGGGAGAATTGAGGAAATGGCAATGACTAACAACATCCTGCAATCCATTGATCCCCACCATAGTCTCATCCCCGCCACCGGAAGTTGCCAGGGACGGCTCTAGCTTGATTCTGATCGTGTCTCTCTTTTAGCCCCTGCACCCATCCGGTGCGGGGGCTTTTTTTTCTGAAAGGAGTCAGACATGAACAGTCCTTTACGTTTACCACGGTTCCCAACCAGGACCACTGGTTCTCCAGATCAGGCTCGATCTGTACAAAAGAGAGCCAACTGGTTGCTCCGGTCAATAGCCAGTCACCTGCCAGCCAGGTCCAGTTCTCAATGGGACAGATTGAATGGCAGCCCTAAAAACGGAGAGACACTTCCCATCAGTCGCATGATCCTGCGATAACATGAATGAAAGGAGTAATACTATGTTAAACACCATCCTGATCCTGTTCACTTTTGCCCTCGTTTTAGCCATGTGCGTCACCCAGGTGCAGGCTACCGACCGTGAATTGCAATATCGCCTGCGCAATCATAATCTCAACCAGAGTGGCTGTCGGTGAACGAACCTCCTCTAACATCAGCTTCCTCAATTCCCACTTGAAGGACCTGGCTCAAATCTGAAACCAGGTCTTTCTTTTTTTCCCCTTCCGGCCTGTATAATGGAAATATGGCAGTGCGAAGGTTTTTCTTTATCATCATTGTTTGCGTGTATTTATCCGCTTGTTCAGGCAGGCCATTACCATCTACACCAACGGTCGCATTTTCTCCCACCCAGGTTCCTCGCACTCCCACTTCCAGCCTTTCACCTTCGCCATTAGCCCACACTACCACACCGCTCCCCACTGATCAGCCGGAATTGCTGCGTATTGCGGTCATTGGTGATTATGGAAACAATTCCAAAGGAGAAACCAGTGTAGCCTCCCTGGTCGCCTCCTGGGAACCAGACCTGGTCATTACCACAGGGGACAATAACTACCCATCAGGCTCTGCCAGTACTATAGATGCCAACATTGGGCAGTATTACCACCAATTCGTCTACCCTTACACAGGTGCCTATCCTCCCGGGGCTAACCAGAACCGTTTCTTCCCCAGCCTGGGTAACCACGATTGGGTGGCGACCGATGCGCAACCCTATCTGGATTACTTTACACTGCCTGGAAATGAACGTTACTACAATTTCAGTGTTGGTTCGGTCGAGTTTTTCGCCATCGACAGCGACATCCGTGAACCGGATGGAGTGGATTCCACTTCCACCCAGGCAGTCTGGTTGAAAACCCAGTTGGAAGCCTCCACCGCCAACTGGAAGATCATTTTCTTCCACCATCCCCCGTATTCATCCGCTTTGCATGGTTCCCAGTTGTGGATGCGCTGGCCGTTCAAAACCTGGGGTGCGGACCTGGTCCTTTCCGGGCATGACCATATGTATGAACGGTTTGACATTGAAGGGCTGACTTACATTGTCGACGGGCTGGGAGGCGCCAGCATCTACGACTTCATTTTGCCGGTACAGGGCAGCCAGTTTCGCTACAACGGCAATTATGGTGCGTTGCTCATCGAGGCATCACTCTCCAATCTTTACATACGATTCATCAATATCGATGGACAGGTGATTGATGATTTCACCATCCATGCTTCCCCCTGAACAATAGGCTTGCCCACAGCCAACCAAGCCATTCCCACACCGGCACTATGGTATATTAATATAAAGGTCTCAGGTATGGAATTACTCGAACCTCACAATCCCGGAATGAACCTTAATCTGGACTGGGTGATGAATGCCCGAGTCAACCGCAGCGCAGTCGAAAGACGCGCCTCGACCTTGTCAACCCGCCGGTCGGTCAAGAAGGACTGGCAGGCTGCCTGGTTGGTGCGCGCCATCACCTGCCTGGACCTGACCAGCCTGGCGGGTGATGATACACCGGGACGCATCCGCCGTCTGTGCGCCAAAGCCAGGCAACCGGTACGGCCGGACATGTTGGTCAGGTTGGGGTTTCATCCGGTCGATGTGAAAGTGGGTGCAGTGTGTGTCTACCCCAGCCGGGTCAGGGAGGCGGTGGATGCTTTGCAAAGCAGCCACATCCCGGTTGCTTCCGTGGCGACCGGATTTCCGGCTGGTCAAACTCCCTTACCCCAGCGTATCGCTGAAATAGAGCAAGCCATTGAGGCAGGGGCGGGTGAAATCGACGTGGTTATTAACCGCACCCAGGTCCTCACCGGAGACTGGGTCTCCCTCTATAACGAGATCCGCCAGTTCCGGCAAACATGCGGAGGGAGCATTCACATGAAGACCATCCTGGCGGCAGGTGACCTGGCTACTCTGCGGCAGGTCTACCAGGCCAGCCTGGTGGCCATGATGGCAGGCTCGGATTTCATTAAGACTTCCACCGGCAAGGAAGAGGTTAACGCCACCTTGGAATTTGGGCTGGTGATGGTGCGCGCCATCCGGGAATATGCCGAGAAGACAGGTTTTACGGTGGGTTTTAAACCAGCCGGCGGCATCAACCGTGCCAAGCAAGCCTTAACCTGGCAAGCATTAA
>Ga0315268_10004354_pt1 | contig 15385 bp, 17 predicted proteins | sample C1_top_MG_FD_204535 | JGI IMG/M metagenome (GOLD analysis project Ga0315268, IMG submission 204535) | Sediment microbial communities from Yellowstone Lake, YNP, Wyoming, USA - C1_top | ecosystem: Environmental > Aquatic > Freshwater > Lake > Sediment | place: USA: Wyoming | collected 2017-08-01
AGCTGACGGTGATCCTGATGAACAACAACATCTACGGCATGACCGGGGGCCAGTACTCGCCCACCACCCCCATCGGCAAACGGGCCTCCACCGCCCCCTACGGCTGTGCCGAGCGCGACTTCGACGCCTGCGCCCTGGCCACGGCGGCCGGAGCGGTGTTCGCCGCCCGGGGCACGGTGTTCAACGCGGTGGAGCTGGACAAGATGATAGAGAAGGCCCTGACCAAAAAGGGCTTTGCACTGGTGGAGGCCCTCAGCCCCTGTCCCACCCTGTACGGCCGGCTCAATAAGGAGGGCAGCGCGGTCAAGATGCTGCAGACCCAGAAGGCCAACACCATCAATATCAAGGCGGCCGAAAAGCTGCCGCCGGAGCAGCTGGAGGGCAAGATCATCACCGGCATCTTCCACGACGGCGAGGCCCAGCCCTACACCGAGGTCTACCAGCAGATCATCAACAAGGCCCAGGGACGGTAAGGGCGAGGTAACCTCGCCCCAACGGTAAGAAGAACCCAGTAAGGGCGCGGTAGTCGCGCCCCAAAGATAATCAGTAAGGGCGAGGTAACCTCGCCCCAACGTAAGGGCCGATATACCGGCCCCAACCGAGGATATATAAGATGAAAGAAAGATACGAGATCAGACTTTCCGGCTCCGGCGGGCAGGGGATGATCACCGCCGGGATAATCCTGGCCGAGGCGGCCGGGGTATACGACGGCAAGAAGGTCATCCAGTCCCAGAGTTACGGCCCCGAGGCCCGGGGCGGTGCCAGCAAGGCCGAGGTCATCATCTCCAACCAGGACATCTATTTCCCCAAGGCCACCGCCATCGACATCCTGCTGGCCATGACCCAGGAGGCCTGGGAGTCATACAGCAAGGACCTGAACTCCGACGCCATCGCCATCATCGACTCCTTCTACGTCAAAGAATGCGACTTCAAGAATGCCTACTGCCTGCCTCTGACCCAGAAGGCCCGGGAGGAGGTGGGGATCGAAATGGTGGCCAACGTCATCGCCCTGGGGGCCATCGCCGAGCTGACCGGGGTGGTGTCCAAGGAATCCCTGGAAAGATCGCTGCTGTCGCGGGTTCCCAAGGGCACTGAGGAGAAGAACAAGAAGGCGCTGGAGATCGGATACCGTCTGGCCCGGGAAGCCAAAAAATGACAAGCCACAACCACCAGCACAACCTTCAGCGGACCCTGCTGATAATCAAGCCGGACGCGGTGCGGCGGGGGCTGATCGGAGAGATCCTGCACCGGGTGGAGCTGGACGGCTTCGACATCGTAGCCATGAAGATGACCCGCCTGACCGAGCGCCAGGCCCGGGGCTTCTACATCATGCACAGGAAAAAACCCTTCTACCAGCCGCTCTGCAAGTTCATGACCAGCGGCCGCCTGGTGCTGTGCGTGGTGGAGAGGGAGGACGCCATCGAATCCCTGCGTCAGCTGGTGGGCAAGACCAATCCCAAGCTGGCGGCCTTCGGGTCCATCCGCCATGACTACGCCACCGACATCCGGCAGAACTGCGTCCATGCCTCCGACACCCCGGAGAACGCGTCCCGGGAGGTGAAATATTTCTTCAAGCCCTCGGCCGTTTCCCGGATCAAGCACGGGCTGAAGAAGATCTACCGCCTGCCGTTCGTCAAGCGCTGAATAAGAACTGCTTTATCTTGACAGGATTTACATGATTCCCCGGGTTGCCTGACAATGAAATCATGATAATCCTGTTAATCCTATCTGCTCCGGGTTATCCGGGGCAAGGAGATAACCTTAACTTTTTCATATAAACTTTTAGGAGTGCCGTGGCTAAGGACACCATCATACTTTCTTTGAACTGCGGAAGTTCCTCGGTTAAATACCAGCTTTACAACTGGACCAGGCAGGAGATCATGGCCAAGGGCCTGGTGGAGCGGGTCACCTTTCCCGGATCGGTGATCGTGCACGAGGTACCCGGCAAGGAGCCGCTGAAACTGGAAAAGGAATGCCCCGACCACCAGCTGGCCATCCAGCTGATACTGGACACCCTGCTCCACGACCATCATCCGGTGATCTCCGATGTTTCGCAGATCAGCGGGGTGGGCCACCGGGTGGTCCACGGCGGGGAGCATTTCGCCAAGTCCACCCTGATCAACGAGAACGTGATCGCCGCCTTTGAGGAGCTGGCCTCGCTGGCCCCGCTCCACAATCCCCCCAACGTGCTGGGCATCAAGGCGGCCCAGGCCATCATGCCGGACGTGCCCCATGTGGCGGTGCTGGATACGGCCTTCCACCAGACCATGCCCAAAACCTCGTACATCTATCCGGTGCCCTACGAGTGGTACGAGAAATACGGGGTGCGGCGCTACGGCTTCCACGGCACCTCCCACCTGTACGTGGCCCGGCGGGCCGCGGTAATGCTGAAGAAGGACCCCTTCGCGGTTAACCTGATCACCTGCCACCTGGGCAACGGGGTCAGCCTGAGCGCCATCAAGAACGGCTGTTCCTACGACACCAGCCTGGGACTGACCACCATGGAGGGCCTGGTGATGGGCACCCGTTCGGGCGACGTGGACCCGGGCCTGATGCCCTTCATGTGCGCCAAGGAGAACAAGACCGCACGGGAGATAGAATCCATCTACCTGAAGAAGAGCGGGGTGCTGGGCATCTCGGGCAAATACACCGACCGCCGGGACATCGAGACCGCCATGAAGGCCGGTGACGAGCGGGCCAGGCTGGCCTTCGACATCGAGGCCTACCGGCTCAAGAAATACATCGGGTCCTACTACGCCGCCCTGGGGCACCTGGATGCCGTGGTCTTCACCGGCGGGGCCGGCGAGATGGGCCCGCTGCTGCGGGAGGCGGCCGTCACCGGGATGGAGGAGCTGGGAATGGTGCTGGACCCAGAGCTGAACAGGAAGGCCAAGAGCCGCAACCACGAGTTCGAGATCTCGGCCAGCAATTCCCGGATCAAGCTGTTCGTCATCCCCACCGACGAGGAACTGGTGTTCACCGAGGACGTGGTGGCCACCATCGAGGGCCGCTACGACGTGCATACCAAGTTCAAATACGCTTTCGAGGATAAGGGCTATGTCAACAAGATGAGGGACGAGGCCTATCAGCGGGAGCTGGACAAAAAGAAGAAGGGCTGAGCAACGGGATAGTACCAAACTGGGACGCGGATTTACGCAGATCAGGCTGATTTAAATTTGATGATGGCCTTTGGGTTGCATTTTGGTTTGTTCTGATGAGCAGCCAAGTATTCCATATTCAATGTTCTGTATTCTGAATTCTTATCTTCATCGATGTGACCAGTTTTATGAAGCTTAAACTTCGCCAGCTGCAGGACGGGCGGCACCAGTTTGACATCAGCTTAAGCGAGCCGGCCTCCGATCTGCTGGATTTCTCCCCGGTCCAGGGCCGGTTGACCGTGGTCAAAAGCGGCGTTACCCTCCACGTCACCGGATGCCTGGATTACACGGCCCGCCAGCACTGCAGTCTTTGCCTGAAGAGCTTTGAGGCCCAGGGCCGGGCCGAGATAGATCTATTCTACCGTCCCCAGACCAGGGAAGACCTGATAGGGGGCAAGGAGCTGGAACTGAAGCCCGATGAGCTGGACATGGTGCTTTACCTGGGCCAGGAGATAGATCTCTGGCCCCAGCTGCGGGAGGCCCTGCTGCTTTCGCTGCCTGCCAGGCCGGTCTGCCGGGAGGACTGCCGGGGGCTCTGCCCCCAGTGCGGAAAAAAGCTGGGCGACAAGCCTTGCGGCTGCATCAAAAAAGAAACGGATCCCCGCTGGGAGAAACTGGTGAAACTGAAGAAGGAAAAATGAAATGGAGGCCAGGCATTACAAAAAGCTGGAGAACGGCTCGGTGCAATGCCTGCTCTGCCCGCATCTTTGTCTGATAGCGCCTGGCAAGAAAGGGCTGTGCCGGGTCAGAAGGAACAGCAGCGGGATGCTTGAAGCAATGAGCTACGGCCAGGCGGTGTCCCTGGCCATGGATCCGATAGAAAAGAAACCGCTGTACCACTTTTATCCCGGCCGCCGGATACTTTCCACCGGGCCCAACGGCTGCAACCTGGCCTGCAGTTTCTGCCAGAACTGGGAGATATCCCAGCAGGACTTTCCCACCGAAGCGGTAGAGCCGGGGCAATTGGTGGAGCTGGCGGTCAAAAAAGGATCCATCGGGATAGCCTTCACCTACACCGAACCTTTGATCTGGTTTGAGTATCTGATGGACGTCTGTCCCCTGGCCAGGCAGGCCGGGCTTAAGACGGTGCTGGTCACCAACGGGACCATCAGCCAGGAGCCGCTGAAGGAACTGCTGCCCCACATCGATGCCATGAACATAGACCTGAAGTCGATGGATGAAGGATTCTACCGCAAGATCTGCCGGGGCGACCTGAAGACGGTACTGAAGACGATAGAACTTTCCCGCCGCTCCTGCCACATCGAACTAACCAACCTGGTGATCCCCGGCCTAAACGATTCTCCCCGGGATATGGAGGCCTTGGTCGACTGGGTCTACCGGCTGGATCCCTTGATACCACTGCATATCTCCAGGTATTTTCCCCGGTATAAAATAGATACCCGGGCCACTCCGGAAAGCACCCTGAAAAAGTATTACAACCTGGCCAGGGCCAAGCTGAAATATGTGTATGTCGGCAATATCCAGCTTGAGGGGACCGAGGACACATACTGTCCCGGGTGCGGTCAGGCGCTGATAAAAAGATCAGGCTACCGGATAAGCCTGGAGGGGTTGAATAACCAGGACTGCAAGAAATGCGGCCGCCGGGCCGACATCATAGGACTGGAGGACCGAGGATACTCACACCACTAAGGCACAAAGTCACCAAACCAAATCGTGAATTGTAAATCGTGAATGGTTATTTTGTGCCTTGGTGTCTTTGTGGTAAAAAGGACGATTTATCCCGCCGACGGCGGGTTTGAAAGGAAGAAAACATGGCGCTAAAAAAACGGGGGGCGGGGTTTTACCTGCTGATCATCCTGGGAGGGGCCCTGCTGGGCAGCGGTTTGGGCGATCTGGTGGGATACATCCTGCCTTCGGGCGTGGTGCGTGATTTTTTCACCAACGCCATCACTCCGGGGATCAACCCGCCGCTGACCATCAATCTGCTGGTGATGACCCTGACCCTGGGCTTCACCCTGAAGCTGAACATCATCGCCCTGCTGGGCATAGTGCTGATGGCCTACCTGCTGAAATGGTTCTAAATCCAAGGAACCGAGATGCCCACTGATTGTTGCTGATCCTTCCTGAAAAATATTGGGCCGAAATATGCATAATCTGCGTAAATCAGCGTCCTAAAAAGAAAAGGAGTTTTTCCCAATGAAGCTGTTCATAGATACCGCGAACATTGCCGAGATCAAGGAAGCCGCCAGCTGGGGCATCATCGACGGCGTGACCACCAACCCCAGCCTGATCGCCAAGGAGGGCCGGGACTTCGCCACGGTGGTCAAAGAGATCTGCGCCATCGTTGACGGCCCGGTCTCGGCCGAGGTGATCAGCGAAAAGTCAGAGGAGATGCTGAAGGAGGCCGAGCCGCTGATCAATATCCATCCCAACGTGGTGATCAAGATACCCATGACCCTGGAGGGTCTGAAGGCGGTCAAGGTGCTGTCGCAAAAGGGCGTCAAGACCCACGTCACATTGATCTTTTCGGCCAATCAGGCCCTGCTGGCCGCCAAGGCCGGGGCCACCTTCATCAGCCCCTTCGTGGGGCGGCTGGACGACGTTTCGGAATACGGGATGGACCTGATAGGCGAGATCGTCCAGATCTACGAAAATTACGATTTTGCCACCCAGGTCCTGGCAGCCAGCCTAAGGACCCCGCTCCACGTGCTGGACTGCGCCAAGCTGGGGACCCATATCGCCACCGTGCCATTCAATGTCCTGAAGATGCTGGCCCAGCACCCGCTGACCGACGCCGGTATCAAGAAGTTCCTGGACGACTGGGCCAAGGTCAAGAAACAATAAACTACCGAGGCATAAGGGTAAAATAATACCGGCCAAAATCAAGCAGGTATGAACACCGAAAACATAAAGAACCAGGCCAGGCAGATCCGGCGCGACATCATCGAAATGACCTACAGCGCCGGGTCGGGCCATCCCGGAGGGTCGTTATCCTCAGCCGAGATAATGGCCGTTCTTTATTTTCACACCCTGCAGCACCGGTCCAAGGACCCATCCTGGGAAGGCCGGGACCGGTTCTACCTTTCCAAGGGGCACGCCTGTCCGGTGTTGTATGCCGCGCTGGCCGAAGCCGGTTACTTCGAAAGATCGCATCTGAAAAACTTCCGCCAGCTTGGTTCCCTGCTGCAGGGCCATCCCCACCGCCTGAAAACGCCGGGGGTTGAGGCTTCCAGCGGTTCGCTGGGCCAGGGGCTTTCGCTGGCGGCCGGCACTGCCCTGGGACTGAAGATGGATCAAAAACCCAACCGGGTCTACTGTCTGCTGGGCGACGGTGAACTGCAGGAAGGGCAGGTCTGGGAGGCGGCCATGGCCGCCGGGCACTTCAAACTCAACAATCTCTGCGCCATAGTGGACCACAACAATCTGCAGATTGACGGGCCGGTGGAACAGGTAATGGGGATCGAGCCCCTGGCCGACAAGTGGCGGGCCTTCCGCTGGCAGGTGATAGAGGTGGACGGCCATAACATCCAGCACCTGGCCCGGGCCTTTGATTTTGCCCGGGGCATCAAGGACAAGCCGGCGGTGATCCTGGCCAGGACGGTCAAGGGCAAAGGGGTTTCCTTCATGGAGAACCGGGCGGAGTGGCACGGCCGGGCGCCGGACAAAGAAGAATACTTGCAGGCCATTAAGGAATTGCAATAGTTTGAAAGAATAAATCAATACCAGGTGGTAAAAGTGGTAAAGGCGGCCGGAAACCTATTTCACAATCAATCTGGCAATCAAGAAAAAAAGCGCATAAATGGGACTGGAAAGAAATCAAGTAAAATCCTTGACCGGGCTTACTTCGTCCGAGGTCAAGGCCCGCCTGGAACGCGACGGCTTCAATGAACTGCAGTCGGCCAAGAAGCGGAGCATCTTCCACATTGCGGCCGAGGTCTTCCGCGAGCCGATGTTCCTGCTGTTAGTGGCCTGCGGCGCGGTCTACCTGGTGCTGGGCGACATCGAGGAGGCCGTGATGCTGCTGGGATTCGTGTTCTGCGTCATCGGCATCACCATCTACCAGGAGGGAAAGACCGAGAACGCCCTGGACGCTCTGCGCGACCTCTCCAGCCCCCGGGCCCTGGTGATCCGGGACGGGCAGCAGCAGCGCATCGCCGGCAAGCAGGTGGTGCAGGGCGACATCCTGATCCTGCGGGAGGGCGACCGGATACCGGCCGACGGCATCATCCTGTGGGAGGAGAACCTGACGGTGGACGAGTCCCTGTTGACCGGCGAATCGGTGGCGGTGCGCAAGGCGCCCGGTTCCGGGGAGGAGGCCATGGGCAAGCCGGGCGGGGAGGACCTGCCCCATATCTTTTCCGGCACCCTGGTGGTGCAGGGCCAGGCGGTGGCCAGGGTGCTGGGCACCGGGGCCCGCACCGAGATGGGCAAGATCGGCAAGGCCCTGCTGGCCGTAAAGCAGGAGGAGACCCCGCTGCAGCAGGAGACCAAGCGGCTGGTCAAATCCATCTTCATCATCGCCCTGGTGCTGTGCGCGGCGGTGGTGGTGGTCTACGGGATGACCCGCCATGACTGGCTGCACAGCGTGCTGACCGGAATCACCCTGGCCATGGCCATGCTGCCCGAGGAGTTCCCGGTGGTGCTGACGGTGTTCCTGGCGCTGGGGGCCTGGCGCATCTCCCAGAAGAACGTGCTGGCCCGCAAGATGTCGGCGGTGGAGACCCTGGGGGCGGCCACCGTGCTGTGCGTGGACAAGACCGGGACCATCACCCAGAACCAGATGTCAGTGCGGATGCTGCAGTCCGGGCTAAAGACGGTCGATGTCTTCCAGGCCGAAGGCCCCCTGCCGGAGGAGGTCCACCAGCTGATCGAGTACGGGATGCTGGCCAGCCAGAAGGACCCCTTCGATCCCATGGAGAAGGCCCTGCTGGCCCTGGGCGGGGACCGGCTGAAGGACACCGAACACATCCACGAGGACTGGAAGCTGGTCCGGCAGTACCCCTTAAGCCGCCGGATGCTGGCCATCTCACACGTCTGGGAATCGTCCCGGGGAAGGGGGTACACCATTGCGGCCAAAGGGGCCCCCGAGGCCATTGCCGACCTCTGCCATCTGGAGGAACCCGAACTGGCCGAGATGCACGGCCGGGTGCAGCAGATGGCCGGGCAGGGCTTGAGGGTGCTGGGGGTGGCCAAGGCCGTTTTCAGGGAAATAGACCTGCCGGACGAACAACATGACTACCATTTTGAGTTCATCGGGCTGGTGGGCCTGGAAGACCCCATCAGGCCGGCCGTGCCCAAGGCGGTGGAGGAGTGCCGCCGGGCCGGGATCAGGGTGGTGATGATCACCGGCGACTATCCCCGGACCGCCCAGAACATCGGGCGGCAGATCGGCCTGGACGACCAGGGCTTGGTGATGACCGGGCCGGAGCTGGACAAGCTGAATCCCGGGGAACTCCGGGAAAAGGTGAAACACTGCAGCATCTTCGCCCGGGTGGTGCCGGAGCAGAAACTGCTCCTGGTCAACGCCCTCAAGGCCAACGGCGAGGTGGTGGCCATGACCGGCGACGGGGTCAATGACGCCCCTGCCCTCAAGGCGGCCTTCATCGGCATCGCCATGGGCGGGCGGGGCACCGACGTGGCCCGCGAGGCCTCGGACCTGGTGCTGCTGGACGACGATTTCTCCTCCATCGTGGCCGCGGTGCGGCTGGGGCGGAGGATCTACGACAACCTGAAGAAGGCCATGGCCTACATCATCAGCGTCCACGTGCCCATCGCCCTGCTGTCGCTGGTGCCGGTGCTGCTCAACTGGAAAGAGCTGATCCTGCACCCGGTGCACGTGGTGTTCCTGGAGCTGATCATAGATCCGGCCTGCTCGGTGGCCTTCGAGGCCGAGGCGGCCGAGAAGAACATCATGCTGCGGAAACCCCGCGACCCCGGCCAGCCCATGTTCGGCCCCAAGACCCTGGGCCTGAGCCTGATGCAGGGGCTGTTCTCGTTCCTGGTGGTGATGGCGGTCTACCAGATCTCGCTGGCCCAGGGCCAGCCCACCGGCGACGCCCGGGCACTGGCCTTCACCACCCTGATCGTCTCCAACATCTGCCTGATCCTGACCAACCGCAGCTGGAGCACCACCATCATCCAGACCTTCAGGAACTGGAACAAGGCCCTGCTGTTCATCATCCTGGGATCGGCCTTTTTCATGGTCCTGGCCATCAAGGTACCGTTCCTCAAGAATCTTTTCTATTTCGGGACCCTGCATGCCGCCGACGCCTTGATCGCCCTGGCGGCCGGCATGGCCAGCGTGCTGTGGTTTGAGCTGGTAAAACTGCTGGCCAAAAGGTACCATTTCGACATCTTCACCGAGAACCACAAACCGGCGAGGTGAGCATGGAAACCATCAAGGCCATCATGACCCGGCGCTCTGTTAGGCAGTATTCGGAAAAGAGAGTGTCCAATTCGCAGATCACCAAGCTGCTCAAAGCCGCCATGAACTCGCCCTCGGCCTGCAACCAGCAGCCCTGGCAGTTCATGGTCGTCACGGACCGTCAGATGATGCTGGAGATCACCAGGGTCCATCCCTACGCCCAGATGCTGAAGCAGGCGGCCTGCGCCATCGTGGTCTGCGGGGATCCTAAGGCCGAGGTCTGCCAGGGATACTGGGCCCAGGACTGCTCGGCCGCCACTGAGAACTTGCTGTTGGCGGCCCATGCCATGGGGCTGGGGGCGGTGTGGTTGGGGGTGTATCCCAGGGAGCAGAGGGTGAAGGATGTCAGGAAGTTGTTGGGAATACCCAGGGCCGTGGTGCCTTTCTGCATAGTGTCGGTGGGTCATCCCGCCAAAAAGGCGAAGCCGGTGACCAGGTTCAGCGGCAAGAAGGTCCACTGGGAAAAATGGTGATCCGGTAAAACTGTAATCTTCAACCAGAGGGGTGATCCGTGCAATACCGTCCGTTCGGCAGGGAGAGATTCAGCGTCTCGGTCCTGGGCTTTGGGGCCATGCGCCTGCCCATCCTGAACCAAGACATGAAGCAGATAGACCAGAAGCTGGCCGTGGCCATGATCCGCAAGGGGATCGACGGAGGGATAAACTACGTCGACACCGCCTACCCCTATCACGGCGGGACCAGCGAAGCGCTGGTGGGGCAGGCCCTTAAGGGCGGCTACCGGGAAAAGGTGCGGCTGGCCACCAAGATGCCGACCTGGCTGGTCAATTCCCGGGAGGACATGGACCGTCTGCTGGCCGAACAACTGGCCCGGCTGGACGACAAAAGGATAGACTACTACCTGCTGCATTCGCTGAACCGCGGGGTCTGGAACAAGATGAAAGATCTGGGGGTGCTGCGCTGGGCCAAAAAGCAAATATCTAAAGGGACCATCGGCAGCCTGGGGTTCTCCTTCCACGGCCCCTGTTCCGACTTCATCAAGATCTGCGATGGCCACGACTGGGATTTCTGCCAGATCCAGTACAATTACATGGACACCACCACCCAGGCCGGTCTGAAAGGCCTTAAACACGCGGTCTCCCGGGGCATCTCCGTGATCGTGATGGAGCCGCTCAAGGGCGGGCGTCTGGCCCAGCCGCCGAAACAGGTGAAGGCCATCCTGGAAAAAGGAAAGGGCGGCAGCCCGGTGGCCTGGGCCCTGCGTTGGGTCTGGAATGACGCGCGCGTCCCGCTGCTGCTTTCCGGGATGAGCACCATGGAACAGGTGGAGGAGAACCTGAAGATCGCCGATCAGGCCCTGGCCGGGTCATTCTCGGCCGAAGAGCTTAAGACCATTGACCGGGTGCGCTCCCTGTACAACAGGATGGTGGACATCAACTGCACCAACTGCAAGTACTGCCTGCCCTGCCCGTCCGGGGTCAACATCCCCCGCAACTTTGAGCTTTACAACGACGGCTACCGCTACGGGAATTTCGGCAACCCGGCCTTCTTCTACTGGACATGGTTCAAACCGTCCGAACGGGCCGATAACTGCATCAATTGCGGGATCTGCGAAAAGAAATGCCCCCAGGGGATACAGATCCGGGCCGAGCTGAAAAAGGTAAGGGAGGCTCTGGCCAAAAAATGAGGCGCTTTTTCCTAACAGCCTTTTTGTTGTTGCTGACAGCCTGTCTGGGTTGCACCTACCACCCGGACCTTAAAAAAGATTTTCAGATGTGCCTGGACGGCTCCAAGTTTGTCTGGGAATCGGCCCCGGCAGTAGGTTACATCTACGGCGGGCCAGAGAGTGTACTGGAGGGGCCCGCTACAATCCGTGTGATCCTTCCCAACATCGGGCCTAGCCGGCATCCGTTGCCCGGAATGGAGATCATGTTCGATGAGGATCTCTTTGCTGACAGCAGCCAGGTCACGGTTTCCGGCAGATCATATCCATTTTTGGTGGATCTCCGCCCTTCATTCCGCCCCATGGGGAAAGGCGGGATGCTGGTGGGATACACCTCACACGACCCCAGGTCCACGGTCACCATCAGGATCGACCGGCTTGACGCCAGGCCTTACGGAAGCGTGGAAGGCAGGATAATTTACGCCAAACTGTGGGGATATTACTATGACTTCGAGACCGGGGAGATCACCCAGCCGCCCAAGCCGATGATGCTGGAGATATGGAACTGGCCGTTCGGGGCCAAGCTGGAGCAGAAGTACCCGGGGGACGAGTGACCCTTCGATTTGTTAGGCAGGGTGCATTTCTCAGGGTGACACCCTTCGGTCAGTAAGGCAAGGGGCCGGGCTCAGAATGACAAGTATAATCAATGAAACCAAAAAATAAATACCATTTGGTCACGGACCTGGATCTCAAGACCATAGAGCAGAAGCCCACCCGCTTCGGCTATGCCGAGGCTCTGCTGGAGCTGGGCAGAACTGATCCCAGCGTGGTGGTGCTGGACGCCGACCTGGCCAAGTCCACTCTCAGCGGGAAATTTCAGGAGAAGTATCCCCAGCGCTTTTTTGACATCGGCATCGCCGAGCAGAACATGCTGGGCATGGCTGGGGGCTTGTCGCTGACGGGGAAGATACCCTTCGTCAACACCTATGGGGTGTTTCTGGCCGGGCGGGCCTGGGACCAGATCCGCACTTCCATCTGCTATGGTGACCTGAACGTCAAGATCATCGGGGCCCACGGCGGCCTGTCGGTGGGCCCGGACGGCGCAACCCACCAGGCCCTGGAAGAGATAGCATTGATGCGGGTCCTGCCCAACATGCGGATCATCGTTCCCTGCGATTCCAACCAAGCTTACCAGGCCACGCTGGAAGCGGCCAGGATAAAAGGCCCGGTGTATATCAGATTGGGGCGCGAGCCGGTGCCGGTGATCACTACGGACAAGACGCCGTTCCATTACGGCCAGGTCCAGACCTGCAGCCAGGGCAAGGATGTGACGATCTTCGCCTGCGGGCTGATGGTATACCTGTCTTTGGTAGCAGCGGAGAAACTGCAAAAGAAGGGCATCTCGGCCCGGGTGATAAACCTGCATACCGTAAAGCCGATAGACAAAAAGGCCATCATCAAGGCGGCCAAAGAGACCAGGTGCATAGTCACCGCCGAGGAGCACCAGCTGATGGCGGGCTTCGGCTCGGCCGTAGCGGAAGTGGTGGTGCAGAACTGCCCGGTGCCGATGGAGATGGTGGGGGTGAGGGACACTTTCGGCGAGTCGGGCCAGCCGTGGGAGTTGCTGAAGAAGTATCATTTGATGGACGGGGATATTGCTAAGGCGGTGGAGAAGGTTGTTAAACGTAAAAGAATTAGATAAATTAGCTATAAATATAAAATAATAGCAATAGGTGATATTATGAAACGAGAGCACGCAAAAAAGTACATTCTAAATTATGGCTGTGATTGCCACGAAATTGATGCCAGAACGCTTTCAGTTTCCCTTGAAACATTAAATGAGGTAGTGGAAGAAATAAATGGGCAACTACATACAACTAAAAAAATTGAGTTGAAAGTTAAAGCCCTAAATGATGGAAGCTTTGAAGTAAATTTAGAAATTGTTCAACTTTCTGAAGAAGACGCAATTTCCATTGACAGCATTTCCCATATAGCACGGATAATAAATTTAATAAATGAAATAATTGAACTGAGTATATTTTTAAACGAAAAACCACCCAATAAAGTTGATATATCGGATAAAATGGTACACATCACTAATACTGAAAATATGGTATATACAATCAGTAAGGAGGCATACGACCTTTTTGAGAAAAATGATAATTTACCAGATTTGATACGCAAACACTTTATTATGCTTAATGATGATGAAAAAATTACTTCTTTTACAATACTTGATGATAGTAATAAACCTATAGTAAATATCAAAAAGGAATCTTTTAGAAAAGTAGCTGTCGCTCGATTATTGCAAAAAGAAGAGAAAACATTAACAGATGTTGCGCACCTCATTGTCTTTAAGGTTGTTTTCGGAAAGAAGTATAAATGGGCTTTTATTTATAAGGGCCATAAGATTTCAGCAACTATAACCGATGAAGAATTTTATAAAAAAATTGATCAAGGCGAGAGATTTGCACAGGGTGATGTACTTCTTACAGATGTAAAAATTACGCAAAGATTCAATAAGATAATAAATGCTTATATTAATGAGGGTTACGAAATAACAAAAGTAATTAAACATATACCCCGTGAAGAGCAAACAAAACTTCATTTAGGTTAAAGAAAATGACCGTAAAATTAAAAGATGTAGTAAAATTTATTCAAGCTCATCTCGGACGTTTAGCAGATAGCCTTAAGCGTGCAAAGAATCTTGTAAGTATATATAAAAATGCTATTAAAGCTAATCCTTCCGATGAATCAAAGTATTCTGATTTATTGCGTGCGGCAGTCGTGTTTACACATGCAGCGCTTGAGGATTTTTTAAGAAGCCTTGCTTCTGTATATTTGCCTTATGCGGATGAAAAAGTATTAGACAAGATTCCACTTGCGGGTTCTGAAGGTCATACTGAAAAATTCTGTTTAGGCAAGCTTGCCCCGCATCGTAAAAAGACTATTGATGAATTGATAAAACTATCAGTCAATGACAATTTAAAAAGAACGACATATAACAACACAACTGATATAACTTGTTTATTGCAGCAAATAGGTTTAGATGTAGAAAAAGTTAGGCCAACGTTTCCACAACTTGAGAAATTAATTAAGCGAAGACATCAAATAGTGCATAATTGCGATAAGATAAATGCAAGTTCTGGTGATAAAACAGAAAAGCTTAAGGTAAGAACGGTTGAGGTATGGATAAAAACTGTTGGTACGTTTGGTACAAAAATAGTTGCACAATGTATTAGCACCAAATTAGGAAAGAAATAACAATGAACTGGAAAATCTTTGGCGCCGCTTTTGTCACCCTGTTCCTGGCCGAGCTGGGCGACAAGACCCAACTGGCCGTGATCACCATGACCTCGGAATCCAAGAGCTGGCTCTCGGTCTTTCTGGGCGGCAGCCTGGCCCTGGTCTGCGTCACCCTGATCGGGGCGCTGTTCGGGCAGGCCATCATCAAGGTCATCCCGCAGAACATCCTGCATTACATCGCCGGGGGGCTGTTCATCGTGATGGGCATCCTGGCCATCCTGGGGAAACTTTAATTTAGCCACAGAGGCTCAGAGACACAGAGGGTAATAAAACAAAGGGATAGGATAAATACCATGAAGAAAACTTTGATGGTGCTTTTCTGCCTGTCGATGGGATCAATGGTATTTGCTTTGCCGATCAGTTTGAGGAGCGGAGTGAACTTTGGCAAATTTTATGATCCAGGCAATGCAGGAGGGAAGGTTTACCAATATGAAACAGGAGTGCGGGCCGGAAAATACTTATTACTAAGCACGTCTATTTTGCTAGAATATTACAAGTATGACAAACTACCAGGCTACTTTGGGATACCAGAATACGAAACGGTCAGCGAAGAAAGTCATCAGTATTCCTATGGCGGTTCAGTTTCCTTGGGAATAGGTAATAGATTTGGGCCGCACTTGATCTACCGGTTCAAAAAAGTGCGGACATATCATAAAATAGTAACAGCATACTTCGACGACAACGACCCAGCTTCTTACTGGACCAATGCCGATTTTAAGCAAGAACCGGCCTATGATGTGGTATTAGGTTTTCATGGCAATATCCCAAGAACAAAGCTATATCTGACGGCTGATTGGACCGCTTGGTCGAGAATATGGAACGTGGAAAGAAACATGATAACACTTGGGCTCGGCTATGAAATCAGTCTGGGTAATATTCAAAAGGGCTTTAGGAAACTATAAATATGCCACAGAG
>Ga0315268_10004355_pt1 | contig 15385 bp, 6 predicted proteins | sample C1_top_MG_FD_204535 | JGI IMG/M metagenome (GOLD analysis project Ga0315268, IMG submission 204535) | Sediment microbial communities from Yellowstone Lake, YNP, Wyoming, USA - C1_top | ecosystem: Environmental > Aquatic > Freshwater > Lake > Sediment | place: USA: Wyoming | collected 2017-08-01
AGATCGCACGCAACGACTCTCTGGGGCTCTTTGACGAAGAGCAGATAATCGAGCACCCAACTGTCATAAACGTCCACACGGAGAAGGGAAGCTTTGACGCCGCGCGCAAGATGGCGGGAAAGGAACACCTCGAGTTTTCTGGCATGGGCAGAAACCCTGCCGTCGTGCTCAGAGAACTCGAGTTCGACGGGATCAGAGATTACGTCCCGGGAGATCGTGCAAGGGACATCCACTGGAAGCTCTTCCCGAAGCTGAACAAGCTCATGACCAAGACATACAGAAAAGAAGGATCGCTCCAGACGATGGTGTTTGTTGACTGCAGCAGGAGCATGAGACTGAAAAGAAGCAGGCTCGCAAAGGTCGATCACGCAGTCGATCTGTCGATGCAGCTGTCAAATGTGCTCATCAGCAGCTTCTATCCCGCCGGCGTAGCTATCTTTGACGAGATCAAAGTCCTCAAGAAGGCTCCGCCTGCGCTCGGAAGGCACCAGTTCGAGACCATCGTCCAGGTCCTGAGGGAGGCGCCTTCGTCGATCGAGGAGAGCGAAGGGGGAAATGTCCGGACGGAAGAGACAGGATCGAACAAGACTCCAGAACCCAAGCAGGTTTCGCTCAAGGCGAATGCCGAAGGAAAGGAGTTCCTGTCGGCTCTGGACATGATTTCGACAAAGGGAACTCGCCCTGCGCTAGGGATAGGCCTCGAAGGCGGGATCAAGGACTTGATTGCAAGAAACAGAGGCCAACAACAGCTCTACATAGTCATCTCGGACTTGGTCTCGAGCCGCGACGCCGTCATAGCCGGGGCGAAGATCTGCAAGAGCACGGGGAACAAGATGCTCGTAATCCACACCTATGATGATTGGTACCGAAATGCGGGGACGTTGCTGGACATGCCGGAGGCGGAACGGCTCTACGGCGACCTCACAGACTCTCTGAAGATAGAGGCGACTTTCAGGGGATTGGGAGTATCATACATCAGAATCGGCCCCGCTGATACTGCCTCAAGAATCGTCAGGGCCATAAGGAGGGGAAAAGCGTGATAATCTTCACCAGGAGCGTCAGGTTCCTCATGGCGATTGTGGCAGTCGTCGACCTCGTCGTCTTCTCCCAGCACACAATTCTTGTGATTCTAACTCAAGCGATCGGGGCGGCGCTCATCCTTCTGGGGATGTTCTACGACTACAGGCCATCTTCTCTGACGGGATTGCTGATCGTCGCGACCGCGTCGGCTGCAGCAATCGAGCTTCCAAGCCTGCTTGAAGTGAGTCAAATCCTGACAGCCATCGTGTCCCTAGCGATTCCGACGTTTGTGCTCACGTGGCTGGCTTTGTCCGCTGAGGAGGGTGAGTCGACTGATATCCTTCTGCTGAAGAAACCTGCGACGACCGCCCTGACCTTCGCTCTCGCATGCCTGTTCTCCGCCCCGATTGTGGTTCTCATCATGAGCCTCCTGGCACCGACGATATCTGCGCGAACCACCCCCACCACTGAGATGGCGATCATGCTCATAGCCACGACGGTGGGAACGATCGTTCTGACTCGACACGCGTCTGCCGCGGCAAGACTCCCAGAGACTCAGGAAGGAACACGAGGAGCGGCCTAGCACCCTCCTGGATTCAAATGGCCATCTGCCGCGCTGGACAATCCGAATATCGCCCTTCTCAACGATTATATATCGGCTAGAACCTGAGCGGCTAGTGTGTGGACTCCAAAGGATTGGCCTCTCTTCCTCGGCTCTCTCCTCATCGTGGCTGCTCTCTACAACCACTACATGGGGCATTCGGCATACTTCGTGGAGCTAGTCTTCATCGCCATAGGGATTATCCTTGCCCTCTACTCGCTCATTGCCATCAGAAAGGAAACGAAGGAGCCCGGGAACGGCATTCTAGTGGATCTACTTTCCAAAATAGTGACGAAAGAACAGAGTGCGGTTCTGATCCCGCTCGCCGGGTTCCTGTTGATAGCGATCTGGTCTGGGTGGAAGCTCTTCGTGACCGGTCAAGCCGACCTGCGCTTGGAGGATTTCATAGTAACGCTGTTCGGAGTCTCTCTCGTTCTCTATCACGCGGGTCCGTCCAAGTACGTTATGGAGAAGGACTTCGCTGTCCTGTATCTCATGTTCCTCACGATCGTGTTCGCAGTGATATGGAAGACCTACACGATTGTCAGTGGAGACTCCTACTACAGGATCAATGCCTATTCTGAATACTACTTCATAACCATTCCAGTCGTGTTCCTCGTCCGACTCTTCGGCGTCGGAGCAAGCTCCGAACTGGATACAAGTAGCCACGGAATCTCGAACACGATCATCTATGAATACCACGGAAGAAACATATATCTGGGGATAGGCGAGGGATGCAGTGGGTTGTACTCAGCTGGACTGTTCTTCTCGGCTTTCCTTGCATTCGTTCTTATTCGCTACAGGAGAGTGGACCGCTACATCCTAGCAGCGCTTGGTTTGGGTTTCGTTCTGACATGGCTGTCGAACATACTCCGAATGACCATAACGATACTGGTCGGTTCGATCTGGGGCCACCCTGCGCTGGTCTTCGTTCACTCATACATCGGCATACTCATCTTTGTCGCTTTCGTGACCGTCTTCTGGTTGCTGATCGTGAGATGGCTGGACAAGGTCGAGAAGAGACAAGAGCCATCAGCGAATATCCAGACAGTGTCTGAGCCGCAGGAAGCCTAGAAAGGCTGCTTCCGCTGTCTAGTCGAGGAACTTCTTGAGCTTCAATCCTGAGATGATCCCAGGACGATCGGGGTGAGGGGCGATCTCGCGGCCGACTGCGCCGTGACCAATCCCCTTTCCGAACGCAGAATTCTCCCAAGCAGCTGTGTTCAGCTCGCGCTCGATAAGCTCACCATAGTCGATGTCATCCTCTGGTGCTATAACATCTGGCTTGAGAGTGATTTCCGGTATCGAATCGAGCAACAAGGCTCTTGCGGGCGCGCCGCTGCCCGAAGCGACGGCTGTGGGACTGCGTGTCGGCATCGGCACTTGCCCAACAGTCTTAGCAGCTGCCTTGACAGAGTCCATGATTTGCCGTGCCGATGCGGCTGCAACTGGCTTTGGAGGCGGCAACTCCGCAAATGGAGAAGCATTGGACACACCCCTCGGGGACGGCTTCGGTTTAGCGCTACGCTCTGTTGATTCGTCCTCTCTCCGGCGGCGGGCGTACAAAACAAGCCCCGCGAGGGCGACTGCGCCAATTGACCCAAGAATCGCTAGACCGTTTGTCGACACGATCCACGCCCACATTGCGGCGCCCTGGCCAGAGGAACTGCCGGGCGATGGGAGAAAGCCATCGAAGGGCGACTTTGCCTGCTGCAATGTCATATGAGGGCTCTCGGCCACATTGCCCACCATGTCAGTAGCTAGGACGTATATCGTCATCCCATTCCACAGAAGGTCCGGAGCAAGCTCAGCGACATATGCACCATCATAGCCAGCCATCATTACGCTTCCATATCCGCCGCCTCGCAGTTCGTAGAATAACTGGACGACCCCGACGCCGTAGTCGTCCGAGACACTTGCAGTCACAGTGCATGTGGCATTTTGCGTCATTCGCGAAGAGGAGGTGATGAGCGCATTTGGAGCAACAGCATCAACATAGAACGTGATGTTGGCAGTAGTCCTCTTTCCACTGAGGTCGCTGGCAACAACAGTGAGCTGGTGCAGTCCTCCGGAGAGTGAACTGGTATCTACTGCGAACGGTGGGCTAATCGCTGCTAAGACGCCGCCATCGAGTGACCACTGAATAGTTGACAGGAATGCATCAGTCGCTGTGAAGTTAAGCGGTCGGCCTGGCCTGATCGCGTCTCCGTTGCTCATTTCCCTGAAGGACACCGCTGGGGGAGAGGAATCCATCGCAAATGTGAACGATGCATTAGCTTCGTTGCCCGCTTTGTCGACGACGGCGACACTGACGTCGAAGTATCCATCTGACGGAGGAGAGGCAAATGTGAGAACCGTCTCCCATTGAGCCGTTGAGCCACTCCTATCCCAGATTGTCCAGTTGACAGTTTGTATGTTGGCATCGAGCACCTCGAATCGGATGTTGTCAGAAGGAGACACAAACGAATTGTTCGACGGGGAGTTGAGCAAGATAACCGGAATGGTGTCGTCGACTGTAAATGTGAAGGTGACTTGGTCGAAGCCACCGATGTCACTTGTCGAATTGATGACTATGCTGTGGACTCCCTCGGACCAGCCATCGGTTGGAATTGCCAACAGCCCTCCAAGTTCTTGCCAAATTCCCGCCGTGCACCATCTACTTGTGATCGATCCGGTACCGGATACAGAGAATGTAATGGGCAAACCTGAGCGGAATACCCCTCCGTTCGCAGGATTCTCGAGCTGGACCGCAATGCTACTGTTGACGATCTCGAAGGATACAGTTCTAGAAGTCAGATGACCGACATAGTCCAGAGCCGTCATGACGACCGTATGATTGCCCGGAGCCCAGGTCGACATGTCAATGGCGTAGGGCGATGCCAGCGTCCGTGCCGCATCACAATCCGCTGAGTAGTATACTTCCTTTAGATGTGCATCGAAGACTTCTGCGGTCAACACAGCACCAATCGGCACTCTGCCGCCATCCTTGGGATAGAGTATCCTCACAGACGGCGCCTGTGCATCCACGTCAAAACTGAAGGACGCACTTGCCGTCAGAGACTGGTCGTCCACGGCGACTATCCGAAGAACATGAATTCCATCATTCCACGAAGTCGTGGCAACGTTCCATGGGGCGTGCAATTGCCCAATCGATGTTCCATCAACGGCTGCATCGACAGTGAACGGACCGTCGTCTACAATCTCCAGATCTATCACCTGTCCGGCAGCAATTGCGCTGTTGTTCGCAGGGGATACAAGTGAAATCACGGGACGCTCATTTGTCAGTCTCATAGGGCGAAGCGTTATCGTTCGCGTGACAGACTGATATATTCCCAGATCGAACACAACCTGGATATCAACAGGTTCAGTAGGTCCTGCGAATATGTGAGTTGGGTTGAAATACCAGTCAAATCGAATACTGCCATTGTGCGCGTGCGACCCGCTTGAAATGTACTCGTCCAGCACCACTCCTACCTTTCTTCCACCGACCATCAACTCAAGAGGAACCGCACCCTCAGTGCTCAACGGATTGCCTGAGGAATCTGTCAAGTGGCCTGTAAGCAGAATCGATTCGTTCGAGTTTGAGTAGGGTATTACGATCCGATCTGCGCTCAGGTCGAATGATATCGGCACCTGCTTCAGAGTTGCGTTCGACGCGATGTACTCGATGTAGTTGCCCAGCGAGTCTGTGGCTTTGAGTCGCAGGTCAATCGTTTTGTCGGTAGTAGATGTGTTCAGAGACGCCGCATATCTTCCACTGCCGAGATTTGTCACGTAGGCGCTCCGCCAGGAACCAGCTCCGTTCACGCTCGACCACACCTCAATCTTGCCCAGCGCACTCTGGTCCGTAACGGAGAACTCGAGATTGACTGGCTGGCCGGGAACGAATCTCTCCGACATGCTCAAACCGGTGACGGCTGGCGGATTTGGATCCTGAGAAGGAACAGTGAATCCAAGCGTAATATCGACGGCACTACAGATTTGAGAGAATCCGGATGCGGATATGTAGGCTGTGTAAGTGCCACTGCCCGCGAGTCCAATGACGCGTTTCGGATCAGGTCTCAGACGGTGTTCCGAAAGGTCGCACAAAGAAACCAAGGTGCCAGCCTTGTACAGGCTCAGCTCTGGGATGTCCAAAGATCCGACCCTGGCCCCTGACTGGTCGCGGAGCAACGGATGAATCAGGACCAGTGAATCGTTCGTGTTCAGGGTGCGTACGGAAGGATAGAAAGGCCCAGACCCGACCCGCTCGGCTGCAACCACGCCCTCAACGGGTTTCAGAAGATTCGCGTTGGGTACCTCTACTCCAGGGAGTGGAGTCACAATGAACGTGTTGTTGTAGTCAGGCGTGTAGAACTCCCTCTCAACATATGGCTGGGAGATGCTGCCTGGCCAATACATATCCGTGAACACACCCTGGGCGATTGTCTTCCTCGTCATTCCTGAGAAGATCTGGTTTATCGCGACATACGAACTCCCTCGCATGAAGGGAGCGGCTTCTCCGCCCATCGCGAGGTAATAACCACTGCCTCCGTAGATATCTGCGATAGTCCCTGGGATATCATACTTCGAGTAGTACACGGAAGCTTTGCCGTCCACAACTCCGAGGTTCAGCGAGGTTGATTCGCTCACTCCAGGCATTTCCCAGGACAGCAGATACCTGAGATCAGCAGAAGAGGAAATCACAAATTCCGTGGAATTGCTGTCGACATGGTTGTACCAGTGCATCCAGTTATCTTTCATGAAGTCCCACATGCCAGCGCTGTAGGAGAAGCCCGAAAACGCTATCCCAATGTTCGCATCAGTATCCGACACATACACGGTCTTTGAGAGAGGAAGTGAGAATACCTCACTGCCTGTGATGGAGTTGTCAACGGAATTCACAAGGAAGGACACGTTGACCTCGCCCGCGTAGCGGCCGTACATCATGAAATCCTTCACATAGACGGGGATTCCTTCGTCCGTGCCCAGATCGATGATCATTCTCCTTGCTTCCGTCATCTTCAGATACACATTGCGGTCCTCGAAACGATTGACAGTGACAACGCTTGAGAGGATGTAGGGGTCTGATGACGAGTAGAATATCTGGTGTCCCAAGGAATGAACGCCATATTGTCCAGATTTGACCAAGAAGCTTGCCGGAGGTGTTGGCACTGACTTCCAGCTGGCACTCATCGATACCTTGGCGTCCGGGTAACTGTAGGCCCAAACCCCTCCGCGGTAGTCGAAGACTTCCTTATTGTTTAGGTTGAGAACATGAACGTTCAACCTGGAAAGCGCGACATACCCGAATGGGATCCGGAGATCGTGACCGGCATCTCTGAAGTGTACTGCGCCATCGTAGTATCCTTCCGGAGCATTTGCGTTCAGAGATGTCAATGCGAGATTGACTTGGGCACTCCCTCCGCTAGCAAGATTCAGAGACGAAGGGGAGACGCGTGAGGAATTTGAGTAAATCCTGCTTGAAGCTGAACCGTTGAAGTTCAGACCGAGCCAATCGCAGGCGATACTGGAGAGAACGACTCCCGATCCAGTGTTCGTGACATTGACTGAATGGCCACCGGAGGTTGGAAAGCCGTAGGAGACAATCGGGTCGGATAGGAATAGATCCGTGGAGGCTGCTGTAGGAACCCAGAGCTGACCCGCTCCAGCGCTCCAGATAGATTCCGCCATTTCCTTTGTTCCTGTGACAAGCGCAGATTTCACCTGTTGCGAACTCCAGTCCGGATGAAGCTGGATTAGAAGGGCGGCAGCTCCGCTGACGTGTGGGGTTGCCATGGAAGTCCCGCTCAACGACATATAGCCTGTGGGCGAACTCCTGGTAGCACCAGAACGAGGGATGGTCGATACAATATTCACACCAGGCGCAGTCAACTCTGGCTTGATGCTCAGGTCAGGGGTCGTCCCCCTCGAGCTGAATTCCGCAAGAGTCCCCACATTGTCACAGGCGCCAACGGTGATAGCGTCTGGAGCTAGACCGGGCGAAGCAACGGTGCCGAGGCGCGGTCCGTCGTTGCCAGCAGCGACCACAACAACGATTCCAGCCTCAATTGCCGACTCTACTGCGACGCAGACAGGGTCGTCCTTTGCGCCCTCTCCACCTAAGCTCATGCTGACTACATCAGCGTGGTCGCTCGGGTCGCCATCCCCGTTGGGATCCATTGAAGCTTCGATTGCGGCAATGACATCGCTCATGCTTCCCGACCCATCGGGTCCGAGTACTTTGTATGCGAGGATGCTGGCATCGGGTGCAACGCCGCTTATGCCGCCCCGAGCGGCAATTATGCCAGCGACATGAGTCCCGTGGCCGTTGTCGTCCATCGGGTCGCGATCATTATTGTAGAAATCGTATCCGCCGATGACCTTGAATCCTGGCCCAAACCCGCTACCCAAGTCCGGGTGCGTATAGTCGACGCCGGTATCAATCACCGCGACAACCACACCTGATCCCTTCACTGAGAAGCCTACCGGGTCCTTGAGAGTCCAAACCTGGTCGGCTCCGACCTGTTTCACGTTGTCCCCGACCATCGCGCTCATTCTGATGTCGGGGTAGACCTCCACGAGGTTGCTCTCCTGGCTGAGCTCCTCGACCGTATCAAGCGGCAAGTGGGCAGAGAGTCCATTGAACACACGCGTGAACTCCTTCGTGATTCCCTTATCTAGTGCTGCAGTCAACCTGTCCAGATTCCCTGTATCGGTTGATCCAGAAAGGATATCCAGTAGTGAAGGAGAAGGAGATCCATATGATATGCCCTGACGGATAACGAGCACAACGTCAACATAGCCCGCGCCGTCTGCAAAACTCTGCCAATCCCAGCGGTCTGAAGAACTGTAGGCAAGAATGGATTCATTTTGGCTGATGCGGACCTCGGAGGATTGCCCCGCACCCAATTCACCAGGAGCCTGCCCAGCACCAGAAGCGGAGGTGAAGGAGAACGCTGACAGTAGCAGTATCGCTAGCAGCGCTATAGTCCAAACGATTGAGCCTGCAGCTGACTCCCTCTCTCTCATGACTTGACCCACTGTCTAGGGCAATCCCCGTGCCGCCTCAAGGAGACAGGACGGGAGTTGTCTCTTGTAAGTCCACCTGGACGGTATATAACGCGTCCGACTAGGCTATCAAATCGTGAAACCACTACTGGCCGAAGGCGACGTCATCCCATCCAGTAACCCTAATTATCACATCTGATAAAATCCTTCGCATAGACACCTGTCTTTGTCGCACAAAAGACTCCGCGCTCACAATGAAATGCGAAGCAACAAGCAAGTGTCGGATGCTACACTGAGGTTCTCTTCTTCCGTATCGTCACAATGGCGACGACTCCAATCAGACTTGACGCAGCAAATACACCGAACAAACTCCCGAACTGAGGAATTGCCGTCGGGAAATGAACGTCGATTACCTGAGATCCGGTAGCGTCGCAACCCACAGTAACCGGTGGAGCCTGCCCGCCGCCTCCGGGCTTCTCTGCGATGACCTCGATCGTGTCTCCAGCAGTCCACTCACCATCCAAGAATATCACCGAGTAATAGCCATCAGTCGACGGCCCATCAACATGAGACCCGTGAAGCGTACCTCCGACTCCTCCAGTCCACATGTTGACTGTCACCGTGACGCCAACATACAAATCGCCATTCTCGTCGTATACCGCGCCCCAGACTGTCTTAGGGAATCCCTGAGCCGAGACCGAACCCGATGAGAACAAGATAGTGGATAGAACAACCAAGGGCACCAGCAGAATCAGACCTCCAAACACGCGTGATTTGAACTGGATCAAGTCTACACACCTCCTCATGCTCAGCACGGATCATGCCAGACCCGTAGGGAACATGCCTATCACCGGCGCGTGATATATTCTTTTCCCTTGGAAGGGTTGGATTCTGGGCTCAGTCATTGAGATAGTCGTGTCTGAGTCGCATTTGGCTGCCTTGGTCTCCGGAGCGGTCAGCGACTGGAGCCAACGCACGGAACCAAGCCCGCGAATCAGGCCAGTCCCCCTATCGCGCTGACCTACTGCGCCCCCTACTCTTCGTTCCCCTGAAGATGAACAACATCATTGCGCAGAACACCAAGGCCACAAGCGCCGGGCTCCCGAACTGAGGAATTGCCGTCGGGAAATGAACGTCGACTACCTGAGATCCAGTAGCGTCGCAACCCACAGTAACCGGCGGAGCCTGCCCGCCGCCTCCGGGCTTCTCCGCGATGACCTCGATCGTGTCTCCAGCAGTCCACTCACCATCCAAGAATATCACCTCGTACCAGCCGTCGGGCGATGGTCCATTCACATAAGAACCATGAAGCACCCCTCCTACTCCTCCGGTCCACATGTTGACTGTCACCGTGACGCCAACATACAAATCGCCATTTTCGTCATACACAGCCCCGTATACTGTCTTCGGGACGCCCTGAGCCTTTGCCAAGTGAACATATCCGAGAACGAAGGGAACCGCAACGAACGCAAAGACAACCGCAAATGTGGCAATCATGGCGATCCGCTCATGTTTCCTTCGCGGACGGCGGTATAGAAATGACCTAAAAGCCTCTTCTTTCAACTTGTCGTCAAGCACGTCCAATCGATTCCCTGAAAGATATGAAATGTAAAAGGTTTTGGATGGCGGGAAAAAAGCCGCCTATCTCAGAAAGGTTTTTCGATTCATGTGCAGGACAGCACACCTGGCCCGTTCGTGTATATGAGATATCCAACGCCGGGCACGACGTTCAGGTCAAACCTAGAGGGCATTCCGCTGGCATACGATTTCCACTGCCCGCTCTCCGGATCGAAGACCGTTATCGTCGATACGGTGCAGCCCGAGACCATTGTCATGAGCTTGCTCGCCATGACTGGCTCCATCTGGTTCAGTCCAATCATGTTCCAGCCTGCTACCAGCGGCACCTGGCTCGAATCCAAGAACTCGCCGACCAGCGCGAATTCTACTTGCTGTGTCGCGTAGATGTAGTATGCGTGTCCCTGGATTATCGGGAAGCTGAACCTGTCAGGCATTCCTGACACGTACGAAACCCACCCGCCAGTTGCCGGGTTCACCGTCGTTATGCTCGTGGCTTCAGGACCTATCAGCGCCAGCAGTCCCTTGGCCGTCAGACCGTTTGTCGTGACTGGCGAGGACCAAATATTGTTGCCTGCCTCAAGCACGAACGGAATTTCGGGATCCGCTGTCGGCATTATGTTGCCGAAGTTCACTCTGATCACCACAGGGCTACCCCATGGGTGTTCCGGGACCACGAGCTGAACGATGTCAGGCGTTGTCGGAGCCCAGCCACTTGCGCTGCGATCCTGCTCCCACAGCTTGTATCTGCCCGGCAGCAACTCAGTGAACTGATACCAGCCTCTCTTCTCAGGATGAGATATGCCCTTCGAAGTCGTCGTGTGATCAACCGAAATCCACCCTGATCCGTCCCACATCGCGAGGTTGATCCTCCAGTCACCGATGCCGTACTCGTCCATGTTGCCGATTCCGAGCTCATGAGAGTCGAACACGCCATTCGGCCAGTTGTCCGGGCAACCATCTTGGTTGCTGTCGGGACCGTCGTAGGTGTCCTCGAACTTATAGCCATCGATCTTGGCGTATCTCATGTTCCCGATGTCGATCTGCCAGTCATCTGGCACGTCGGGCAACAAGGGATCGCTGAAGTCGATGACCACAGTCATGGCGGCCGGATCAATCTCGAGGTTCGTGATGAACCAGTCCGCTGCCTGCCCTGGCCAGCCTGGAGCCGGGTTCTCGCTCAGAACATACGTTCCTGGCGGGACGTCAAGGAACTGGTAATAGCCGTCCTTTCCATCCTTGTTCACGGTCACGACGGACTTCGAGTACTGTGGGTCTCCCACCTTGATGGTGTCACCGATGAGCCAGATTGTGAATCCGTTCAGACCAGGCTCTGTCGGGTTGCCTGATTGGTCCACGTCCTGGACGCCATCCATGTCCTTGTCGTAGAACTTGTACCCCCAGATATCGATCGTCGGGATGTTCCCGAAGCATATCCCGCACTCGGGGTTGTAGCCCTCAGTCACATCGATGCCGAATATCTTGCCGGGCACCGGAGACTGCGGTGGCAGGTAGTTCGTGTGGATCCAGCCATCCTTGTCCTCTTCCCAGAGATCGTACTGTCCGGGCAACACCTGGAAGTTGTACTGGCCCTGCGCATTTGTAGGTTGAGAGATCCAATGCGCTTGGTTCGCATCACCAGCTGGCGATAGCCACATGACCCAGCCGACATACATCGGTTCTTCGTCGTCGTGGACACCGTTCATGTCGTAGTCGACGAACTTGCATCCCCAGATGTGGCCGTACATGGAGTTCCCGAAGTTCTGGTGGGTCGTCCTTCCGCCCTGGACGGTAAGCTCGTCGGACCAAGTATCGTATGGATAGGTCGTCTTGTCGGCATCCTTCGGATAGGTGCAGAACCAATCGTCGGTCAGAAGGGTTTCCTTGACCTTGTAGATCTCGTTCGGCAGCAGTCCGTCGAAGGCGAAGTAGCCTTTGACCTCAACTGATGGCGTAAGCGGGTCACCATCATCATCGACCCAGATGCTGTATGTCAATACGGGGTCACCCAGCGGGACGAAGACGTCCGCATCGTTCTTCACGTACAACTGGACAACCCAGTCGTTCAGTCCCTCCTCAGTGGCCTGGTCCCAAACCAGATTGAGGTTCCGGTTGTGGAAGACGTTGCCGTCTAGCGAACCGGTAACCGTCACCGATTTCTGGTCCATGTCCCACTCCCAGTTGTCATCCCACATCTCTGGGTTGTGCCAGCCCAGCACATCGACCCTGTTGTTGACCATACCATTCTCGTCGAGGTCCACATCTGGGTCGACCGTGTAAACCCAATACTGAGTGTCGGTGTCGCCGACAGGAAGGTATCCGTACCAGTCGATCTCAGTACCTGCCGGGAGTACCCCCATTTCGTGCTCGTATTCCTGGACCATGTCATCCCATGTGGCAGGCAGAGGAGGTGGTGGTGGCGCGTTCGCAGGGTCATTGGGTTGCGTAAGATCTCTGTCATCCGGAGACAGCAGTATGTCATCATAGATGAACCAGAGCGGCGTGTCACCGGTGTTCGTGACCTCAATCTTGTACTTGACCTGCAGATCAGATCCAACCGGGTCTGTCAGAACCGTCTTGACAATCTCGATTCTTGGGTCGACAATTAGCACGTCGACGTGGTAGCAGCGCTCTATGCAGTGCCATCCGAGGTCAGTCCAGAACCCGCCCTCAACGTAGACCATGTTCCTGAGATGCGGCTTCTGCGCCTCGTCAAACCAGAGACCCCATCCATCGCACGGCATCGAGTCCTGCAACAGCGGTATCTCGTCTAGCGAGTCGGGCAGCGTGTACTCGACATTGAGTACCTGCTGGAATGGATGGTCCAGATCCTCCTGCGGATTAGTGATGTCCCACTCGGTTCCGAGTATGCCATCCCACACTGGCACGACACCGTTAGTCAGGGGATCCCAGACATTCAGATGGTCATCCGCAGTGCCCAATGCGACATCGCCCGTGTTGGTCACGGTTATAGTATAGTGTATCGTCTCTCCGATTCTCCCAACATCTCCAGGCGGTTGGCCGCTGTAGTCATCCGACGCGGGTACCCCAATCCGTGCTAGGGTTCTGTCCGCAGTCTTGACGACCTCGAGGTCTGGATGCACGATATCGACATACCAACCGGAAGAGGCCTCAGCCTTGTGTCCCTTGCCGTCGTACGCGATTACATTCGCGGTGTTCAGGAACTTGAACTCATCCGGCACCTCATCCTCTTGACCCGTCACGGTGTACTGGAAGTAGTGGACTGCATCTAGATAGGGGTCCTCCGGCGTTCCAGCAGGCAACGATCCGGAATAGAGAGCGCCTGAAGCGAGCACATCATCAGTCACTGTGTATGTCATCGGAATTGTGCCTGTGTTCGCCACCTGGATCGCGTACCAGTATGTGTCCGCGTCTCCGCAGGTTGGATCTTGGCATAGTCCATCCTCCTCGTCGCATGCACCCACATATTGAGCCGTGGCGAGATCAACCTCAGTATCGGATCGGGGATCCGTAACGGCCCACTTCGCGATGCTGATTCCATACTTGTAGATGTCGAAGTCAACCGTCGCAGGGGGCGTATCCGTTGGTGTTCCGCCGTGCATATCTGTGTATGTAAGAACGGCCCAGTTGGTATATGTGCCAACATCATCCAGCGTGAGCGGGTATATCACCTTGGCGTAGAACTTCACACCAAACAGGGTGACTCCATTCTGTCCCCCAGGACCGGTGCCCGGAAGCACCAAACCTGTAAGGTCCCATGTGAGCACGTACTGGTCACCGACATGTTCGATGTCTGGCTCACCCAATCCCGTCTCATCTGTCTCGACACCACCGTGCGAGAACCAATAGACAGCGCTTCCTGCCTGATACACGGCTATGTCATCTAGCTTGTCCGTGAGTGTTATCAGGGCTGCATCGGACTGCCCCATGCTCTCCGCGAATATCGTGAATGTCAGCAGGTCCTTCTCGGTCGCTGATTCCTTGTCGCAGAACTTCTCTAGCGCAAGGTTCGGCGGGGTGAGGATGTCCTCAACCATTATGGGCAAAGTGCTCGCGCCCTGATCGATGATCCTCACCTGCAAAGATGCCCCTGGGTAGAATGAAGCACCATTCTCCGGGGTCGCTTCATGGTTCGTCAGATAAAGAAGCCCGCCAACTCGTATGTTATAAACTGTGCCTGCGGGCGCTGGCAGGAACTTGTAAGTGATGTCCCACTCGTCAAACCATTGGCCCTGGTACTTCTGGGGAACAGTGAAATGGTGTGTCTGGGTCAGTATCGTTCCCGTGTCGGGGTCGGTACAGAATGGTGTGGCGGACTCGTACACGTCGTTGAACGGAGCACTTGGATCTATCCTAGCATCGTTATCTTCGTTGTACTGAACCGCCTCATCGAATCCTCTGTAGTCAGGGTTCGAAACGTCGCCCTTGCCCCACTCGAAGCCGATGGTGAACGAAATCGTATCGCTGCCCGACGGCTTGACCAGAGTCACCATTATGGGCACAACTTCGCCCTCAGCATAGCCTTTCGTCACTCCAGTACTCCAGGCAGCGGGCGGAGGATTCGCATCCCTGTCCCAACCCCAGATCACGTGAGTCGAGTCGACCGCTCTAGACGAAACGGCCACCATGAACGCGCTTCCGACCATTATGGTCGCAAGCATCACAGCCATGACGATCTTTTTCGAATACAGTGTTCTATTCACGACGCGATTGAAAACTTCACTCTCGCTAGCTTTCACTCTTTCTCCCCCTCTTGTACGTGCGTATTTCGGCGCCTCTTCCCCCCAGTTGCGCTGACATCCCCCGATGTCCGTTTCGTATGGTAGAACGCCGACAGCGGATAGCCGAATCCGATTATAAACTTATTGAATACTGACTCGGGCAAGAAACCGGCTGACAAATCGCAGAAAATGTGCCACGAATGGTAGCGACAAGAGAGCAGAAAACGGACGAGATGATTGTGCGAGGACGCAACGATTTCACCGGATTTCGAGACATCGCAAGACAATGTACGTTTCCCGACATCTACAAATCGTAGTTCGACGTTCTTCGGAGACGGTCACCTCCGATGGAACCCGACAACCTGTTCTCGCGCCTGCGTCTTTCACCCGCACGTGTCATCGGGCTGGGCATAAGTGCCGTCGGAATCGCCCTTCTAGTTCTTGCGTGGAACTCCCAGGCCAGCATCGACGATATCGGGTCCACGAACGACCCGAT
>Ga0315268_10004356_pt1 | contig 15385 bp, 11 predicted proteins | sample C1_top_MG_FD_204535 | JGI IMG/M metagenome (GOLD analysis project Ga0315268, IMG submission 204535) | Sediment microbial communities from Yellowstone Lake, YNP, Wyoming, USA - C1_top | ecosystem: Environmental > Aquatic > Freshwater > Lake > Sediment | place: USA: Wyoming | collected 2017-08-01
AAGACGGACTACGCTTCGCCATCCGCGAAGGCGGCCGTACCGTCGGCGCCGGTGTCGTTGCAAAAATCATCGAGTAAGGAGCGGTTTTTTAGCGTGCGGGGCGGCCCCTTTCGGGGTGCCGCCCTTTGCAGTCTTAAGCCGCAGGGGTGTAGCTCAATTGGCAGAGCGGCGGTCTCCAAAACCGCAGGTTGGGGGTTCGATTCCCTCCGCCCCTGCCACCTAACTTGATAACAACAGGCAAATCAGACATGGCCGATAAACTGAAGTTCGTGCTGGCGCTACTGCTCGTGGCGGCAGGTATCGCGGGCTTTTATTTCCTTTCCGAACAAGCGTTGGTGCTACGCGTCTTGGCGGTGTTGTTCGGTTTGGCTGCAGGTGGCGCGGTGGCATGGTTTACTATGCCTGGTCAGCGTTTTGTGGCGCTTGCGCGTGAGTCGGTGGTGGAGGCTAAGAAGGTCGTCTGGCCATCCCGCAAGGAGACTTTGCAGACTACGGGGATTGTTTTCGCTTTCGTGCTGGTGATGGCAATCATGCTGTGGGTAACCGACAAGAGCCTTGAGTGGGTGCTTTATGACCTGGTGTTGGGCTGGAAGAAATCATGACAAAACGCTGGTATGTAGTACACGCCTACTCGGGCTTCGAAAAGTCGGTGCAACGCGCCTTGGTGGAGCGTATCGCGCGTGCCGAAATGCATGAAAGTTTTGGTCAGATTCTTGTTCCGGTCGAAGAAGTCGTCGAGATGAAGAGTGGTCAGAAGAGTATTTCCGAACGCAAGTTTTTCCCTGGCTACGTGCTGGTGGAAATGGATATGAATGACGACTCGTGGCATCTTGTCAAAAGCACCCCGAAGGTAACTGGTTTTGTGGGTGGAACGGCGACTAAACCGACGCCGATCTCTGAAAAAGAGGTCGAGAAGATTATGCAGCAGATGCAGGAGGGCGTAGAAAAGCCGCGCCCGAAAGTGTTGTTTGAGTCGGGCGAGTTGGTGCGCGTGAAAGATGGCCCATTTACCGACTTCAACGGTACGGTTGAAGAGGTTAATTATGAGAAGAGTCGCCTCCGGGTCGCTGTAACCATTTTTGGTCGAGCGACACCTGTGGAGCTTGAGTTTGCTCAAGTGGAGAAGGCTTAATTATTAGTTTGTGCGCGTCGCCGCAGCGCGTTGGTATATCTGCGGTAAGAGGAGCGCGAGTAGGGCCACCGAAAGCGCGTTACTACTCATAACAGGAGTAAAAGTATGGCAAAGAAAATAATCGGCTATATCAAGCTGCAAGTACCGGCAGGCAAGGCAAACCCCTCGCCCCCGATTGGCCCCGCTCTCGGTCAGCGTGGTCTTAACATCATGGAATTTTGCAAGTCCTTCAATGCCCAGACCCAAGGTCTGGAGCCGGGATTGCCAATTCCCTGCGTAATAACGGCCTATGCGGACAAGTCATTCACTTTTATTATGAAGACCCCGCCGGCAACAATACTGATCAAGAAGGCTGCTGGAATCCAGAAGGGTTCGCCAAAGCCGCATACCGACAAGGTTGGCAAGATCACTCGCGCGCAAGCCGAGGAGATTGCCAAAACCAAGATGAAAGATTTGACCGCTGCCGACATGGATGCAGCTGTGCGCACCATCGCGGGCAGTGCCCGTAGCATGGGTATTGTCGTGGAGGGTCTCTAAAATGGCGAAGCATTCGAAGCGAGTACGGGCTGCGCGGGGCAAGGTTGATCGCAACAAGAGTTATCTTTTGAGCGATGCGCTGAACTTGGTCAAAGAAAACGCTAACGCCAAATTTAACGAATCCGTTGATGTCGCAGTCAATCTGGGCATTGATGCGCGCAAGTCAGATCAGCTGGTGCGTGGGTCGGTCGTGCTGCCTGCGGGTACCGGTAAAACCGTCCGCGTGGCTGTCTTTGCACAAGGCGTGAAGGCGGAAGAGGCCAAGGCGGCGGGTGCGGATATTGTTGGCTTTGACGATCTGGCCGCAATAGTTAAGGCGGGAACAATAGATTTTGATGTCTGCATTGCCACACCGGATGCCATGAAGGTTGTCGGCCAGCTTGGTCAGATCCTCGGTCCGCGTGGTTTGATGCCGAACCCGAAGGTTGGAACGGTCAGCATGGATGTAACGACTGCGGTGAAGAATGCTAAGGCTGGTCAGGTTCAGTACCGCACCGACAAAGCAGGCATCGTCATGTGCACCATCGGCCGCGCATCATTTACGGTCGATCAGTTGCAGCAGAACCTCGCTGTATTGATCGATGCACTCAACAAGGCCAAGCCGTCGGCCGCGAAGGGCCAGTATCTGAAAAAGGTTTCTGTGTCTTCGACGATGGGTGCAGGCGTGCGTATTGACCAGGCTAGCTTGGTCGCCGTACAGGCATAAAGGACTTTGGGCCGTTGCCTGGCTTTGTATAGCAGGCGGCGGGTTATCAAAGACCGCAGGTGTTCGCAAGAACTTAAGGGTCGGCAGCAGAGCTTCGCTGCGACAGCCTGCGCAGATGGCGTTACCCGAAAACGGGAATTTAGATTCCTGAATGAAGGTCGCCGTATCGCTAGCGCCGACTTTTCGGTGCTGGAGTTTAAAAGGAGTTGACCGTGGGTCTCAATCTTGACGACAAGAAGGCGGTAGTTGCCGAGATATCCGCAGAAATTGCGGGTGCTCAGTCGATTATCGTCGCCGAGTACCGTGGTCTCGAAGTGGGTGAAATAACAGCCCTGCGCGCTAACGCGCGCAAGGCCGGTGTGTTTTTACGTGTGCTGAAAAATACCCTTGTACGTCGCGCTGTAGCTGGCACGTCGTTCGATGGGCTTGCCGAGAAAATGGTTGGTCCGCTGATCTATGGAATTTCCAAGGATCCGGTAGCCGCCGCAAAGTTGCTGCACGACTTCGGCAAGAGCAATCAGCATCTCGTCATCAAGGCTGGCGCTATGCCTAACTACGTCATGGACGTAGCGGGTGTCAAAGCGCTGGCTTCGATGCCGAGCCGCGAGGAGTTGCTGTCTAAACTTCTTGGCACCATGCAGGCACCGATCACCCAGTTCGTCCGTACGCTCAACGAAATCCCGACCAAGTTTGTTCGGGGTCTTGCTGCCGTGCGCGACGCCAAAGAGACTGCGTAATCGTTTTTCATCGTTCTCAATACTCATTCAGGAGTTGTAATCATGGCTGTTAGTAAAGCTGAAATCCTCGACGCAATTGCCGGCATGACCGTTCTCGATCTGTCCGAGCTCATCAAGGAAATGGAAGAGAAGTTTGGTGTGTCTGCTGCTGCGGCTGCTGTTGCCGTGGCCGCACCTGCTGCGGCTGCTGCTGCCGTAGAAGAGCAGACCGAATTCACCGTCATGCTGTTAGCTGCCGGCGAGAAGAAGGTTGAGTGCATCAAGGTCGTTCGTGCGGCTACTGGGCTTGGCCTCAAGGAAGCCAAGGATCTGGTCGATGGCGCTCCGAAGGCTGTCAAGGAAGCCATACCGAAGGCTGATGCTGAAGCCCTCAAGAAGCAACTGGAAGAGGCTGGCGCCAAAGTCGAAATCAAGTAAGTTGTTGTGCATTATGGGCTGGTGGTCTGTTACGGGCCGCCAGCCTTTCTGTATTGGATTTTTTGAAAACAATTTTTAGCGGTTCAGGCTTTAGTGATCAGAAATTCGCCGCATGGCTTGCTGAGAGCCGAGGCGGATGTTTGATCCCTGAATCCTGACTGACGGAGCGAACATGGCCTACTCGTACACCGAGAAAAAGCGCATCCGCAAGAGCTTTTCCAAGCGGACAAATGTGCTGGACGTACCTTTCCTGTTGGCAACCCAATTGGAGTCATATACGCAGTTTCTGCAGGTTGGGATTCCCCCTGCAATGCGCAAGACCCAGGGATTGCAGGCGGCATTCGCGTCGATTTTCCCGATCGTCGCCCATTCAGGGGTGGCGCGGCTTGAGTTTGTCGAGTTCCGTTTGGGTGAGCCCGCATTCGATGTCAAGGAATGTCAGCAACGCGGTTTGACGTTTGCCTCGCCCTTGCGCGCAAAGGTGCGACTGGTTATTCTGGACCGAGAAAGTAGTCACGAAAAGATAAAAGAAATCAAAGAGCAGGAAGTCTATATGGGTGAAATACCGCTCATGACGACGACTGGTTCTTTCGTCATTAATGGTACGGAGCGTGTCATCGTTTCCCAGTTGCATCGTTCGCCGGGTGTGTTTTTCGAGCATGACAAAGGAAAAACGCACAGTTCAGGCAAGTTGCTGTTCTCGGCGCGCATCATTCCCTACCGCGGGTCATGGCTGGATTTCGAGTTTGACCCGAAGGATTTACTGTATTTTCGTGTCGATCGCCGCAGAAAAATGCCGGCCACGATCCTGCTTAAGTCCATCGGCATGACGCTTGAGCAAATACTGGCGACCTTCTACGAGACAGATACATTTCATCTAGTCAAGAAGGGTATTCAATTCGATGTAGTTCCCGAACGGTTGCGGGGCGAGGTTGCCAAGTTCGACATTCACGACAAGACGGGCAAGGTCATCGTCGCCAAAGATAAGCGGATCACCGGTAAGCATATTCGTGAGCTTGCTGAGGCGGGGATCAAGAAAATCGCGGTTCCAGATGACTTTATGATTGGTCGCGTGGTTGCGCAGAGTGTTGTCGACAGTGAAACCGGCGAGATTCTCGCCAACGCAAACGATGAAATTACCGACAGCTTGCTGGCGAAATTATCCGAAGCAGGTGTCGAGGATCTAAAGACTCTGTATATCAACGATCTAGATCGTGGTCCGTACATATCAGCGACACTGCGTGCGGATGAGACGGCTGACCAGTGGGCCGCCCGTGTCGCTATATATCGCATGATGCGCCCGGGCGAACCCCCGACGGAAGACGCTGTGGAATCGCTGTTCCACGGCTTGTTCTACTCCGAGGAGCGCTATGACCTTTCGGCAGTTGGCCGGATGAAATTCAACCGACGCGTTGGGCGCGAAGATTTGGTTGGGTCAGGGGTATTATCTAATGTGGACATCGTTGATGTGGTGCGCATTCTTGTTGAATTGCGCAACGGACGAGGCGAAGTCGATGACATTGACCATCTTGGTAACCGCAGGGTGCGCTCGGTCGGTGAATTGGCAGAAAACCAATTCCGCGCAGGTTTGGTGCGTGTTGAACGGGCCGTCAAGGAGCGACTGAATCAGGCAGAGTCGGATAACCTGATGCCGCATGACCTGATCAATGCTAAACCAATCAGTGCGGCTATCAAGGAGTTCTTCGGGTCGAGCCAGTTGTCCCAGTTTATGGATCAGACGAATCCGTTGTCGGAAATCACGCACAAGCGGCGCGTATCTGCACTGGGCCCGGGCGGTCTGACACGTGAGCGCGCCGGTTTTGAGGTGCGCGACGTGCACCCAACACATTACGGCCGTGTATGCCCGATCGAGACACCGGAAGGTCCGAACATCGGCTTGATCAACTCACTGGCACTTTATGCGCGTACCAATGAGTATGGATTTCTCGAGACGCCCTACCGGAAGGTTGAAAACGGCCACGTAACTAATGAAATCGTGTTTCTTTCAGCCATTGAAGAGGGTAAGTACATTATCGCCCAGGCCAATGCGGAGCTCGACAAGAAGGGCAAGTTGGTGGATGAACTTGTCTCATGCCGCTTCAAGGGCGAGTTTGAACTGAAAGAGCCAGCGGAAGTGCAGGCAATGGACGTCGCCCCTGGGCAAATTGTTTCCGTCGCAGCCTCATTAATTCCATTCCTCGAGCACGATGACGCCAACCGTGCATTGATGGGTGCAAACATGCAAAGGCAAGCCGTCCCCTGCCTACGTCCGGAGAAAGCTCTGGTGGGAACGGGAATCGAACGTACGGTGGCGGTAGACTCAGGCACGGCCGTACAAGCTTTACGTGGTGGCGCAGTTGATTACATCGATGCGAATCGGATCGTTGTGCGTGTTAATGATGACGAAACCGTGCAGGGTGAGGTTGGTGTTGACATTTACAACCTGACGAAATACACCCGATCAAACCAGAATACGAATATCAATCAGCGTCCCATCGTAAAGGTGGGAGACGTTATTGCCAAGGGGGATGTGGTCGCGGACGGTGCTTCGACTGATTTGGGAGAGCTTGCGCTAGGTCAGAACATGCGCGTGGCTTTTATGCCTTGGAACGGTTACAACTTCGAGGATTCGATCCTGATTTCGGAGCGAGTGGTTGCTGAAGACCGTTTCACCTCGATTCACATCGAAGAGTTAACGGTGGTTGCCCGCGACACCAAGTTAGGTCCTGAAGAGATCACGCGTGATATTGCTACCTTGGGCGAAGCGCAACTCTCGCGACTGGATGATTCGGGGATTGTCTATATCGGTGCGGAGGTTGAGGCGGGTGATGTGCTAGTTGGCAAGGTTACGCCGAAGGGTGAAACCCAATTAACACCGGAAGAAAAGCTGTTACGTGCCATCTTCGGAGAAAAGGCCTCTGATGTAAAAGATACCAGTTTGCGTGTTTCTTCCGGCATGTCTGGTACCGTTATCGATGTGCAAGTTTTCACCCGAGAGGGTATTGAGCGTGACAAGCGCGCCCAAGCGATCATCGACGACCAGTTGAAGAGCTACAAGATTGATCTGGCAGATCAAATGCGTATTGTCGAACGCGATACATTTGCGCGCATCGAAAGATTGTTGGTGGGAAAGGCCGCGAACAAGGGCCCAAAGAAATTACTCAAAGGAACAAAGATAACCCCTGAGTATCTTGCCAGCATAGAGCATTACCATTGGTTCGACATTAGCTTGGCTGATGAGGAAGTTCAACAGCAATTGGAAAGCTTGCGAGACAGCATCGATCAGACTCGCAAAGATTTTGATGTCGCTTTTGACGCGAAGAAAAAGAAGCTGACACAGGGCGATGAACTACCTCCTGGTGTTCAGAAGATGGTCAAAGTTTATCTGGCGGTAAAGCGGCGACTTCAGCCGGGCGATAAAATGGCGGGACGCCACGGTAACAAGGGTGTTGTTTCAAAAATTGTGCCGATCGAAGATATGCCTCATATGGAAGATGGCACCCCCGTCGATGTGGTGCTGAACCCGTTGGGTGTGCCTTCGCGCATGAATATCGGACAGATATTAGAGGCGCATCTTGGTTGGGCCTCAAAGGGGCTCGGAGAGAAAATCGGCGAATTGATGCTGCAGCATTCTGCTGTGACGGAGTTGCGAAAGCTCTTTGAGAAGATTTATAACAGTTCTGGACGTGGATCGGAAATTGGTACTTTGAGTGACGCGGAGGTGGTCGAACTTGCCGGCAATTTGCGGAATGGGGTTCCGTTTGCTACGCCGGTTTTCGACGGTGCCAAAGAGGAAGAGATTCGCGCCATGCTGGATTTGGCCTTTCCTGAAGATGTGGCCAAGCGTCTCAATCTAACGTCAACCAAGACACAAGCGATACTCTACGACGGTCGCACAGGCGAAGCCTTCGATCGCCCGATTACGGTTGGCTATATGCATGTATTGAAGCTACACCATCTCGTTGATGACAAGATGCACGCGCGATCGACTGGCCCCTATAGTTTGGTTACGCAGCAGCCACTGGGTGGCAAAGCGCAATTTGGTGGCCAACGTTTTGGTGAAATGGAAGTCTGGGCGCTGGAGGCTTACGGCGCTTCTTATACCCTTCAGGAAATGCTGACTGTCAAGTCTGATGACGTGACTGGTCGAACCAAGGTTTATGAAAATATTGTCAAGGGCGAACACAAGATTGATGCAGGCATGCCGGAATCCTTCAATGTGCTGGTGAAGGAAATCCGATCACTCGCCATCGATATCGATCTGGAACGTTACTGACCATTTCTCGACCCGCGACAGGAGTTACTAAAATATGAAAGCACTGCTCGATCTATTCAAGCAAGTCACGCAGGAAGAGGAATTTGATGCAATCACAATCAGGCTTGCATCGCCGGAAAAAATTCGTTCCTGGTCTTATGGTGAAGTTAAAAAGCCTGAAACCATTAACTACCGAACCTTCAAACCGGAGCGAGATGGACTGTTTTGCGCCAAGATATTTGGCCCAGTCAAGGACTATGAGTGCTTATGTGGCAAATACAAGCGCCTAAAGCATCGTGGCGTTATTTGCGAGAAATGTGGCGTGGAGGTCACCCAGGCAAAGGTACGCCGCGAACGCATGGGTCATATCGAGTTGGCATCGCCTACTGCCCACATATGGTTCCTGAAAAGTTTGCCTAGCCGCCTCGGCATGGTGCTGGACATGACGCTACGCGACATTGAGCGTGTTCTCTACTTCGAGGCCTTTGTCGTTGTCGACCCGGGAATGACGCCTTTGGCCCGTGCCCAATTGCTGACCGAAGATGATTATCTAGCGAAAGTCGAAGAATATGGCGATGACTTCACAGCCGTCATGGGTGCCGAGGGGGTTCGTGAATTATTGCGGACGCTTGATTTGCACCATGAAGTCGAGATACTGCGAGATGATTTACAAACGACAGGCTCAGAGGCAAAGATCAAAAAGTTTGCAAAACGTCTAAAGATTCTCGAGGCATTTCTACAGTCGGGCATTAAACCGGAATGGATGATCCTTGAAGTTTTGCCGGTGTTGCCGCCAGATCTGCGACCATTGGTGCCCCTTGATGGTGGTCGTTTTGCCACGTCGGACCTGAATGATCTGTATCGGCGTGTGATTAACCGCAATAACCGTTTGAAACGTTTGCTGGAACTTAAGGCGCCAGACATCATTGTCCGCAACGAAAAGCGCATGCTTCAAGAAGCCGTCGATTCACTTCTTGACAATGGTCGCCGTGGCAAGGCCATGACCGGCGCCAACAAGCGGCCACTCAAATCGCTGGCTGACATGATTAAAGGTAAAGGCGGTCGTTTCCGGCAGAATCTTCTCGGTAAGCGAGTTGACTATTCAGGGCGATCTGTAATTGTTGTCGGCCCGCAACTCAAGCTTCACCAATGCGGCCTACCAAAGAAAATGGCTCTCGAACTCTTCAAGCCGTTTATCTTTGAACGCTTAGAGAAGATGGGAATCGCCAGTACGATAAAAGCGGCCAAAAAGGAAGTTGAGGCTGAGACGGTTGTGGTCTGGGATATCCTGGAAGAGGTGATCCGGGAGCACCCGGTGATGCTTAACCGCGCGCCGACACTTCACCGCTTGGGGATACAGGCATTCGAGCCAACCCTGATTGAGGGCAAGGCGATTCAACTACACCCCTTGGTGTGTACGGCGTTTAACGCAGACTTTGACGGCGACCAAATGGCAGTTCATGTGCCGCTCTCGCTTGAGGCGCAGATGGAGGCCCGCACGCTGATGCTTGCCTCTAACAATGTGCTTTCCCCGGCTAATGGCGCACCGATTATCGTGCCTTCGCAGGACGTCGTGCTGGGCTTGTATTTTGCAACGAGAGAAAATGCGGCTGCCCGCGGTACGGGGATGGCATTTACGGATGTATCCGAAGTATTACGAGGGGTTGATTCACGTCAGGTCGACTTGCACGCACGTATCGAGGTGCGTATTCGTGAGTACGAGCGGATTGAGGATGGCTGGAAAGAAAAAGTCACCCGATACTCTACAACGGCTGGACGTGCCATCCTTTCGGAAATTCTGCCCAAGGGCCTGCCGTTCAAGGTCATCGATAAGCCATTAAAAAAGAAAGAGATATCAAAGCTAATTGATGAGAGCTTCCGTCGTTGCGGTCTAAAAGACACGGTGGTGTTTGCTGACAAGTTGATGCAGGCAGGTTTTCGCCTCGCAACGCGTGGAGGGATTTCGATCTGCATCGACGACATGTTGGTGCCAGGGCAGAAGCAGGGCCTTATCGAGGCGGCCGAGGCTGAGGTAAAGGAGATCGAAAAGCAATATACCTCCGGTTTGGTGACTGTCGGCGAGCGCTACAACAAGGTTGTCGATATTTGGGGCCGGGCTGGTGATCAAGTTGCAAAAGCGATGATGGATCAATTGCAGCACCAGCGGGTACGCGACATTACCGGCAAAGAAATTACGCAGGATTCATTTAACTCAATCTACATGATGGCCGACTCTGGTGCTCGAGGATCGGCAGCGCAAATTCGTCAGTTGGCAGGCATGCGTGGCCTGATGGCTAAGCCGGATGGTTCGATCATCGAAACCCCAATTACGACCAATTTCCGTGAAGGACTCAATGTTCTTCAATACTTTATCTCTACGCACGGTGCTCGCAAAGGCTTGGCGGATACCGCGCTGAAGACAGCGAATTCGGGCTATCTGACACGTCGTTTAGTGGATGTGACACAGGATCTTGTAGTCATTAAAGATGATTGCGGAACACAAAGTGGATTTGTGATGAAAGCGCTGGTTGAGGGGGGCGAAGTGGTTGAACCGCTGCGCGAACGTATCCTTGGCCGTGTAACTGCCGCCGATACTTTGATCCCTGACACTCAGGATGTTCTTTACAGCGCAGGCACGTTGCTTGACGAGGATGCCGTCGATACGATTGAAAAGTTGGGCATAGATGAAGTCATGGTTCGCACGCCATTAACCTGCGAAACACGCTATGGTCTGTGCGCGAACTGTTACGGTCGCGACTTGGGCCGAGGTGTGATGGTAAATGCAGGCGAGGCGGTTGGAGTGATTGCTGCTCAGTCGATTGGTGAGCCAGGTACTCAGCTGACAATGCGCACATTCCACGTTGGTGGTGCAGCGTCCAGGGCCGCTGCACAAAGTCATATAGAGGCTAAAAGTGCAGGAGCGGTGCGCTTTTCACCGACCATGCGCTATGTTGCTAACCCCAAAAACGAAAAGATTATTATCGCGCGCTCCGCCGAAATACTTATTGCTGATGATCACGGCCGCGAGCGTGAGCGTCATAAGGTTCCTTACGGTGCAACCCTGCAGATTGAAGACGGTACTCAGGTGAAGCCGGGAGCGCAACTTGCGAACTGGGATCCTCACACCCGTCCAATCGTGACCGAGTATGCCGGTATTGTCCGTTTTGAAAACGTTGATAAAGGGATTACGGTAGCCGAGCAGATGGATGAGGTCACAGGCCTTTCAACTCTGGTGGTGATTGATCCGAAGCGTGGCGCCAAGGCTCAGGCGAAGGGCTTGAGGCCACAGGTGAAGCTATTGGATGAATCTGGTCAGGAAGTGAAGATCCATGGGACCGAGCATTCCGTCGCTATTACATTTCACGTGGGCTCGATCATTACAGTAAAGAACGGTCAAACGGTTAGTGTCGGTGAGATCCTTGCGCGGATACCGCAGGAGTCCGCCAAAACACGGGATATCACAGGTGGTCTGCCGCGTGTTGCTGAATTATTTGAAGCCCGTTCGCCAAAAGATGCCGGGATGCTTGCAGAAATCACAGGTTCTGTTTCTTTTGGTAAGGATACCAAAGGTAAGCAACGCCTCGTAATCACTGAGTTGGATGGGACAGCCCATGAGTATTTGATACCGAAGGATAAACACGTCATGGCCCATGATGGCCAAGTCGTCAATAAAGGGGAGATCATTGTTGATGGCCCTGTCGATCCGCATGACATTTTGCGCCTGAAGGGTGTTGAAGAGTTGGCGCGCTACATTATTGATGAAGTTCAGGATGTATATCGTCTGCAGGGCGTTAAAATCAATGATAAACACATTGAGGTGATCGTTCGCCAGATGTTGCGCCGGGTGGTCGTTATCGAAACCGGTGATTCCCGCTTTATCAGAGAGGAGCAAGTTGAGCGTTCGGAGCTTCTCGACGAAAACGACAAGCTGATCAGTGAAGGAAAGCGTCCGGCTGAGTTCCAATATCTCTTACTCGGGATAACCAAGGCAAGTCTGTCAACGGATTCATTCATTTCAGCTGCATCTTTCCAGGAGACAACGAGAGTCCTGACGGAGGCGGCAATCATGGGCAAGCGCGATGAGCTACGCGGGCTGAAGGAAAACGTGATTGTTGGCCGACTGATTCCTGCAGGAACTGGGTTGGCCTACCATCGTGCCCGTCGCCAGCAAAATAATGGCGAAGATATTGGGCATGGCATCATCGAATCTGAGCCATTAAAGACTGCGACAGCAGAAATTGACACACAACCAAGTTGACGCTGCAATGCGTCCCCAATATAATTCCGCCTCTTTTTTGCCAACCCGTGCAGAAAATAAGTGGTCAAGTCAAGTGATCCACGAACAAGGAATAATTCAATATGCCAACCATTAACCAGCTAGTACGCAAGCCGCGTCAAGCGGAAAAGACAAAAAGCAAGGTTCCCGCTTTGGATAGTTGCCCAGCCAAGCGTGGAGTGTGTACTCGCGTCTATACCACGACACCTAAAAAGCCGAACTCGGCTTTGCGAAAGGTTGCCAAAGTTCGCTTGACCAATGGGTTTGAGGTTATTTCTTACATTGGTGGCGAAGGTCACAATCTTCAGGAGCACTCAGTGGTCCTGATACGTGGTGGCCGGGTAAAAGATTTGCCTGGTGTGCGTTACCACATCGTGCGCGGAAGCCTCGACACACAGGGTGTCAAGGATCGGAAGCAAAGTCGCTCCAAATATGGCGCGAAGCGGCCCAAGAAGGCCTGATAACGTTCTGATCGGTCAGAGAGGTTAATGATATGCCCCGTCGTAGAGAAGTCCCGAAGCGCGATATTCTGCCAGACCCAAAGTTTGGCAATGTTGAGGTTTCCAAGTTTGTCAATGTCATTATGGCAAGTGGGAAAAAGTCGGTAGCTGAGCGAATTGTGTATGGCGCTTTCAGTGTTATTTCGAAAAAAAGCGGCAAGGATCCGGTGGAGGTATTTGGTCTGGCGATCAATAACGTCAAGCCGGTTGTGGAGGTAAAAAGTCGGCGTGTTGGTGGTGCGAACTATCAAGTGCCGGTTGAGGTTCGCCCATCGCGGCGCTTGGCTTTATCGATGCGTTGGATTCGTGAGGCTGCGCGAAAGCGTAGTGAGAAATCAATGGATCAGCGCTTGGCTACCGAGTTGATTGAGGCGTCAGAAGGGCGTGGCGCTGCAATGAAAAAACGCGAAGAAGTGCACCGCATGGCGGAGGCAAACAAAGCCTTCTCGCATTTCCGTTTCTAATTAGTTTGAGTTTTTGTGCCGTGAGTCAAGGCTCGACGGTTTTATTGTTCGCCAAGCTCTCGAGGGGTCGTTAACGCGGCATTGAGTGGCATTTTGGCTTAAAAGAAGACAGGTATTTCAAGTGGCCCGCAAGACACCCATTGAGCGCTATCGCAATATCGGCATTTCTGCCCACATTGATGCTGGCAAGACGACGACAACCGAGCGCATTCTCTTCTACACTGGCGTTAATCACAAAATTGGCGAAGTTCATGATGGCGCGGCGACCATGGACTGGATGGAGCAGGAGCAGGAGCGGGGGATTACGATTACTTCTGCAGCAACAACTTGCTTTTGGAAGGGGATGGCTGGCAACTACCCGGAGCACCGCGTCAATATTATTGACACCCCTGGCCACGTTGATTTCACAATCGAGGTAGAGCGTTCAATGCGTGTTCTGGATGGCGCTTGCATGGTCTATTGTGCGGTCGGTGGTGTTCAGCCGCAATCCGAGACGGTGTGGCGCCAGGCCAATAAATACGGGGTGCCCCGGCTAGCTTTTGTAAATAAGATGGACAGGACGGGAGCTAACTTTTTCAAGGTTCACGACCAAATGCGGGAGCGTCTGAAGGCTAACCCGATCCCAATTCAGATACCAATCGGCGCGGAAGATAAATTTGAGGGTGTCGTCGATTTGATCAAAATGAAGGCGATTGTTTGGGACGACGCCAGTCAGGGAACTAAATTTACCTACGGCGAGATTCCAGCCGATCTTGCAGCTACGGCGGCGGAGTGGCGAGAAAAGATGCTTGAGGCGGCTGCAGAAGCCTCTGAAGAATTGATGAATAAGTACCTTGAGGAGGGTGACCTTTGCGAGGAAGATATTAAGAAAGCCTTACGTCAGCGAACTATTGCGAGCGAGATAGTTCCGATGTTGTGTGGATCTGCATTCAAAAACAAGGGCGTCCAAGCTATGCTCGACGCGGTCATCGAATTGATGCCGGCGCCGACCGATATTCCGCCTGTTAAAGGGATTCTTGAAGACGAGACAGAAGGTCAGCGCCGGGCATCTGATGATGAGCCGTTCTCCGCGCTGGCGTTCAAAATCATGACCGACCCGTACGTTGGCCAACTAACATTCTTTCGTGTTTATTCGGGCGTGATTAAGTCAGGCGACACCATCTACAACCCAATTAAGGGTCGTAAGGAGCGTATTGGTCGCATCCTGCAGATGCATGCCAACCAGCGCGAGGAAATCAAGGAGGTTTTTGCAGGGGATATCGCGGCTGCAGTTGGCCTCAAAGAGGCGACAACTGGCGAGACGATTTGTGCTCTCGATAAGATTATTACGCTAGTTCGCATGGTATTCCCTGAGCCGGTTATTCATGTTGCCGTCGAGCCGAAGACCAAGGTGGATCAGGAAAAGATGGGTATCGCGCTAAATCGTCTGGCACAAGAAGACCCTTCTTTCAGGGTTCGTACCGATGAGGAATCTGGACAGACAATCATTTCTGGCATGGGCGAATTGCACCTCGAAATTCTCGTCGACCGCATGAAGCGCGAATTCAACGTCGAGGCAAATGTGGGCGCGCCACAGGTAGCATATCGCGAGGCTATCCGTAAGGCGGTTGAGCAGGAAGGAAAGTTCGTCAAACAATCTGGTGGTCGTGGTCAGTATGGTCACGTCTGGATTAAATTGGAGCCGAATGAAACCGGTAAGGGCTTCGAGTTTATTGATGCTATCAAAGGCGGGTCTGTGCCGCGCGAATTCATCCCGGCCGTTGAGAAGGGTTTGGTCGAAACATTGCCAAATGGCGTCCTCGCGGGCTTTCCGGTAGTTGATGTCAAGGTCACGCTGTTCGATGGATCCTACCACGATGTTGATTCTAATGAAAATGCCTTCAAGATGGCTGCCTCGATGGCCTTCAAGGATGCCATGCGCAAAGCCAGTCCTGTCTTGCTTGAGCCAATGATGGCGGTCGAGGTAGAAACGCCGGAGGATTACATGGGCAACGTCATGGGTGACCTGTCGGGCCGTCGTGGAATCGTGCATGGCATGGAGGATCAGGTGGGTGGCATCAAGTTGATCAAGGCGGAGGTGCCGTTAGCTGAAATGTTCGGGTATTCAACCCAGCTACGTTCCCTGTCGCAGGGTCGGGCGACCTATTCGATGGAATTCAAGCACTACAGCGAGGCGCCAAAGAATGTCGCCGACGCAGTAATCAATAAAAAGTAATCTCGTTCTTTAAAGGATACGAATCATGGCAAAAGGCAAGTTTGAGCGTACGAAGCCGCATGTGAATGTAGGGACGATTGGGCACGTAGATCATGGCAAGACGACATTGACAGCGGCGATCACGACGATATTGTCGGCGAAGTTTG
>Ga0315268_10004357_pt1 | contig 15385 bp, 10 predicted proteins | sample C1_top_MG_FD_204535 | JGI IMG/M metagenome (GOLD analysis project Ga0315268, IMG submission 204535) | Sediment microbial communities from Yellowstone Lake, YNP, Wyoming, USA - C1_top | ecosystem: Environmental > Aquatic > Freshwater > Lake > Sediment | place: USA: Wyoming | collected 2017-08-01
AATGCGCGGCGTCGATATCGGTTTGAGAAAAATCCGCAAGGGTGCCGTTGAGGCAATAGAAAATTTCGTAAAATCATCATATGGCAAGAAATTGCCGGATGATGTTCAGCAAAATGCAGATAATATTTCAGGGGACGGCGGGACACCTCTTATCGTCTGCGAGAATGAAAAAATTCTTGGGGTTATATGCCTAAAAGATGTTTTGAAATACGGAACTAAGGAACGGCTGAATCAACTTCAATTGATGGGCATAGATTCAATTATGATTACCGGCGACAATCCCCTTACGGCAGTGGTTATTGCTGCGGAAGCCGGTGTAAGCGATTTTATAGCCCCGGCAAAACCCGAAACGAAATTGCATTGCATACGCGAATTTCAAAGCAGGGGATATATGGTAGCGATGATCGGTGACGGCACAAATGATGCCCCTGCGCTTGCTCAAGCGGATGTGGCGGTTGCAATGAACGCCGGAACGCAATCCGCCCGCGAGGCGGCAAATATGATAGACCTTGACTCCAATCCGACAAAACTTCTCGACATAGTGGAAGTCGGCAAACAAATACTGATAACGAGAGGAGCATTGACCACTTTTAGCGTAGCAAATGATGTTTCAAAATATTTTGCGATAATACCCGCTCTTGCCGGAATAAGTATATTGAATATAATGCATCTTACAAACCCCCAAAGCGCAATTCTGTCGGCGGTGATATTTAACGCCATTATTATACCAATGCTTATACCGCTTTCTTTAAAAGGAGTAAAATACAGAAATACAACTGCGGTTTCACTTTTGAAAAGGAATGTATTTATCTATGGTCTGGGCGGGCTGATACTGCCGTTTATAGGGATTAAATTGATCGATATATTGATAGCTTTTTTGAAATTGGTCTAAAATGGGTATTTATGGACGAACTTAAAAAATCATTAAAAGCATTTATCCTTTTTTCGGTAATTCTGGGATTGGTATATCCAGTATTTGTTACAGTGGTGGCAAAGTCCGTTATACCGCATAAAGCAAACGGCTGTCTTATTATACGGAACAATGAAATTGTTGGTTCTGAACTGATAGGTCAGTATTTCAGCGAATCGAAATATTTTCAAAGCCGCCCATCGGCAGTTGATTATAATGCATCCGGTTCCGGGGCGAGCAATCTCGGCCCTTCAAACAGTATATTGATGGAACAGGTCGTCAAACGGATTAAAGAAATAAGAAATAAAAATCAAATCGGCAATCAGCCATTGCCTGCCGATATGCTGCTTTCCTCCGGGAGCGGATTGGATCCGCACATATCATTACAAAATGCCTTGATTCAGTCGGTAAGAATATCTAAAATAAGAAAAATTTCTTTAGGTGAAATTAAAAAACTTATTGATAAAAATACCAAGAATGATTTTATCGGTATATGGGGCTGTCAAGGCGTAAATATTTTAGAACTTAATATTGATTTGGATGATATTAGTATGAAATACTCAAAGAATTAAAAGGAGTAAAAAATGGAAGAAAAACGACCCGATCCCGATTCCCTTATTGAAAAGATAAAGCAGGATGAGGAAAGCAATGCGGGTAATAAAAAAAAGGGTAAATTAAAAATATTTCTCGGCTATTGTGCCGGTGTAGGAAAGACATACAGAATGCTTCAGGAAGCATCACTGAAGAAAAAAAATGATAATGATGTTGTTATCGGAATTGTTGAAACACATAACAGAAAAGAAACCGAAGCATTACTCTGGGGGCTGGAAATAATCCCGAGAAAAAAAATTGAATATTCCGGATTAGCACTTGAAGAAATGGACACCGATGCCGTCCTCAACAGGCATCCATCAGTTGTTATAGTAGATGAATTGGCGCACACAAATATACCGGGTTCCCGTCACAACAAACGTTTCCAGGACGTTGAAGAATTAATAAATGCCGGTATAGATGTTTTTACAACATTAAATATTCAGCACATAGAAAGTTTAAATGATGTTATACAACAGATTTCAGGCATAAAAGTTAATGAAAGAGTCCGTGACAGAATAATTGAATCCGCGGCTGAAGTTGAACTCGTGGACTTAACGCCGGAGAAACTTCTTGACAGATTAAAAGAGGGGAAAGTTTACATCCCTCCCAAAGCGGAACAGGCTATGCATAAATTTTTTAGAAAAGGAAACCTTCTGGCGCTCAGAGAATTATCATTAAAATATACCGCCAAACAGGTTGATGAAGATATCCGTTCGTTTATGAAAAAGAATGCAGTCCCATCACCGTGGGCTGTCGGTTCAAGGATTTTGGTCGGAATCAGTGCCAGTTATACAACCGAAAGGTTACTGCGTTTTACCCATAGAATGGCTCAGGACATGGATGTAGAATGGTTTGCTGTCTATGTCGAATCGCCGCAAAAAATAGATGAAAGCAAAGCGGCAAGAATACAACTTGAAAAGAACATACGACTTGCGGAAGAACTCGGCGCCAAGGTCGTTTTATTGAGCGGTGCCAATATGGCAGATGAAATGCTAAATTTTTCCAAATCAAAAAATGTGACCCTTATTATTGTAGGCCCGTCAAAAAGAACGCATTTCGAAAGATTAATTAAGGGGTCGGTTGTAGACGAACTGGTGAGCAAAAGCGGCGGCATAAATATATTGATAACGGGCGAACGAAAATATGAAAGTCCTGTTTATGCAAGATATATAACTTCATCCAAAAGAGATTACAGGACATATTTTTTAAGTTTGGTTATTATTTTAACAGTTACTGCCATAGGATGGCTTTTGCGTTTTAAAATCGAACCTATAAACATAGGCATGCTGCTTCTTCTGCCTTCAATAGCCAGCGGTATTCTATGGGGCATCCGTGTTGGATTGTTTGCTTCTATTGTTGCAGTGTGTTGTTTTGACTTTTTCTTTATAACGCCCTACCTCTCATTCAGGGTTTCGGATTTAAGATACCTGCCGAGCTTTATGGTCTTTATCCTTGTATCGGCGGCCGTCAGTTTCCTCGCTAAGTCAATCAGGCAAGAGACTGAAAGTTCAAGGAACAGGGAGCGATTTGTTTATTCTCTCTATTCTTTCAGCAGGGATATTATTGCCGCAAAGGATTTAGGCGATATTTTGAATCGTGCCGTTAAACATATAGCGGAGGCATTTGAAAGTGATGTGATAATCCTGCTGCCCGATAATTCTGGAAAATTATCTGCTAAATCAAGAAGCAATGAAAATGTGCCGTTAAGTGAAATGGAACTGGCTGTCGCTACCTGGTCATACAATAACGGAAAACCCGCCGGGAAAGGCACGGATACACTGTCTTCTTCCGGCATTTATTGCTTACCGTTGAAAATTCAGGATAAAACGATAGGGATTATCGGGTTGAAGATGGTCAATGCAGGTAGATTTTTGACGCCCGAGCAGGAACAGTTGTTTGAATCATTCGCGAGTATTGCGGCATTAGCCATAATCAAGTCATTAATTTAACTTTTTATGTTTTTTCCTGTAAGCGGCTATAATGGCTTTTACCGCAAAATAAGAAATTATACTCAGGCAGAGCGACAGTACGAAATTGCCGATCATGAAGTTTAACCCGAATTTCTTGAAATTACTAACATAATAAACGAATTCGCTGTCTGTTATTTTCAGATTTATTTTTGTCCCGGTTATAAGTTCCCCAATTTTATAACTTGCCGCTATACACAAGGGTGTGGTCAGTGGATTTGTCGAAACTGCACCTCCTATTATAGACGCCGGTAGATTAAATCTTATTATAACTGCCAGTGCGGAAGTAAATATCAGGCCAAGCCCAAAAGTGGGGAACACGCCGATAAAAACGCCTATGGCAAATCCCAGTGCTATCTGATGTAAACTGCCCCGGCTTTTTACGAGTTTCAAAATCAATTTTTTTGTTGACTTGAAAATTTTCTTTATAAGTTTATTCACAATATTTTGGAAAAGTATTATATCAAATATTTTGGTTACGTTCAATCATACTGTGGATTTTTATTGGTTGCTTTTTTTGAAATATCAATGTATAATAATGACAAAAGTCCATATGCATCCTTTAATAAACTGAGGCGAAAAATGCATAAAATAATTTCAGTATTCGCGGGTTTGGCAATTTTTAATGTCTTCCTAAACACCTCTCTGTTCTGCGATAAAATCAACTCCGAGAAGGGATCCGCCACAGATCTGGCAATTCAAGAAGATACTACCGGTTTTATAAATGCTACTAATGAGTTTGCAATTGACCTATATTCCATATACAAATCAACCGAAGGCAACATATTTTTTTCTCCCTATAGCATATCAGATACATTTGCGATGACATACGAAGGCGCCAGAGAGAAAACAGCGGAGGAAATACAAAAAGCGTTTCACTTCCCACAGGATATCAATATAACAAGGCAGTTCTATTTAAAAATCTACAACAGTTTAAACGGTGAAAATAAAGAATATGAACTTCGTACTGCTAACGCATTGTGGGCGGAAAAAAGTTTTGAATTTCTAAAGGATTATTTTAATGTAATAAAAAACTATTATAACGGGGAAGCGACAAACGTAGATTTTATCAATGAGAGCGAAGAATCCCGTAAAACAATAAATTATTGGACGGAAGAACAAACCAATAAAAAAATTATAAATTTAATTTCAAAAAACGATGTTGATTCAACGACTCGGCTTATCGTTACAAATGCGGTTTATTTTAAAGGGAAGTGGGCCGACCGATTCGACAGGAAAAATACTAAAATGCTCGCTTTTAAATCGGGCACTACTAACCAGATTAAAGTGCCGACAATGAGTTTAATCGGGAGTAAAACATTCTTCAATTATATGGAAATTGGAATGCTTCAAATTCTTGAGTTGCCCTATGCGGGAGAAAAATTATCCATGCTTATACTACTTCCGAAAGGGGACAGCTTAAACTATTTGGAGGCATCTTTAAACATAAAATTACTCGATATGTGGAGAAATACTCTTGAAAAGAGACGGGTTGATGTTTACCTCCCTAAATTTATGTTCGAGACAAGATATTTTCTGAATGATACCCTAAAAAAAATGGGCATGCCGACAGCATTTTCTCTGGATGCGGATTTTTCAGGAATGACCGGGGACAAAGATCTGTTTATCAGCGATGCAATCCACCAGGCGTTTATTGAAGTCAACGAAGAAGGCACAGAAGCCGCGGCAGCAACCGCTGCAACAATGGGAGTTAAGGCAGCAGAAGGAGTGAAAATCGAAAAACCAAGGGTTGTTTTTAATGCGAACCATCCGTTCATATTCATCATACAGGAGAAAGAAACCGGCACTATCCTGTTCTTAGGCAGAGTTGTCAATCCTGCTCAATAGACCCTGTTAGATGACAGAGTTCCCGCCCAACTTTTGCCACCTTAGGTGGAAAAAACTGAGACGCTGTTTCTTGGAACTGGACGGACAGAGGACGAATATGTTTTCCGGAATAAGACCTGAAAAGCAAAAAGAACTTGAAGAAAAAATGAAAAAGCTCGGCATCTTTGAAAAAGATATTACCGAGCAGTTCGTAAGAAGCGGCGGACACGGCGGGCAGAAACTCAACAAAACTTCATCGTGCGTATATCTGAAACATATCCCGACAGGCATCGAGGTTAAATGCCAGAAAGAAAGAACGCAGTCAATAAACAGGTTCATAGCAAGGAGGATACTCGCCGAAAAAATCGAGACGATTAAACTCGGCAAAATGAGCGCCGAACAGCAGCGCATAGAAAAAATCAGAAGGCAGAAACGCAAACGCTCCAAACGGGCAAAAGAAAAAATGCTCCAGTCAAAAAAATTCAATTCCCAGAAAAAGGAATTCCGCTCAAAAATCAGTTTTTAGATTCGGTTACGAGCACCGCAGACCATTCCGGTTTAATTTTGAGCTTTATTCTTTTGCCTTTTACTGAATATTTTACATTGTTTAAGGCATCAAGTATCTGGGAATATTTTTCCGCAACGGGAAGTTCAAATTCAACATCCTGCGGTTCGTCGGAATTATTCACAACAACCATTCCGAACTCTTTCCCTTTAACCCGAGAAAATGCAAAAATCATTTTTTTATCGTCACTAAAAAGCGGTTTGAAAATACCGTTTCTGAATACAGAATGGTTATCTCTTATTTCTATCAGTTTTTTGTAATGCGCAAGCAGTTTCTCGTCAACAGTAACGCCCGGCTCGTCGTATTTTATCTCTTTCCAGAGCATCGGTTTTCTGTCGAACGGGTCGTCCCCGCCCCACATACCTGCTTCGTCACCGTACCATATGCAGGGTGAACCGATAAAAGTAAACTGGAAGATTGCCATCTGTTTTAACAGTTCATAGTCCCTGAGAGACGGCTTTGCGTTTGTGTAGTCCTTGTTATAATCGCCGCCGTCATTCGGATTCAGCCGGTTCCGCTTGTCGTATTCCCGGCCCGGATTTGCTATCATTGACATTATGCGGTCTGTGTCATGGCTGTCCAGAAGGTTCATCTGGACCAAATCATTTTTCATTGAATATGTCGCAAGCAATTCGTTAAGTTTATCGCCGAATACGGACGGCGTATACGCCTTATCAATAAAATATTTTACCGCAATCTTGGCAAGCGGGTAATTCATCTGCGCGTCAAACAGGTCTTTATTTATCCACTGCGGCGATTCAACCCATAATTCCCCGGCAATATATGCATTCGGATTGATTGACCTCACATGTTTTACCCAGTCCTTCCAGAACGGCATTTTTACGCAATCCGGAACATCCAGCCGCCAGCCGTCTATCCCGTCCGAAGGGTCGCCGTCGCCATTCGGATCCATCCACCTTTTTGTGATGTCAAATATATGGTTTTTTACCGGAGCGACAAGCCCGTTTTCATCTTCCCTGTATTCCGGAAGTCCGCCGAAACCGAACCATCCGCTGTAGCCCTTTCCCTGACTTGAATATTTTTTGAATGTTTCCCAGTCGGTAACCGTATACCAGTCCCTGTATTGCGATTCCTCATTTTTCGCTTTTAAATCCTTAAATGCCCAGAAATCCTCGCCCGAATGGTTGAACACTCCGTCGATAATAACTTTCATTCCCATAGAATGCGCCTGTTTCAAAAACTCAATGAACAATTTGTCCGTTTCCGTCCATTTCCATGTCTTTGGATCAAGCGTTTCGTTAAGAGCGCCGTAATCCGTTACAAAGCCATAATTGTCGTCTATGTGACGATAATCTGAGGTATCGTATTTCTGGTACGATTTTGACTCAAAAACCGGCGTAAGATAAATCGCTTCTATGCCAATACCTTTAAGATAGGGCAGTTTTTTCATAAGTCCCTGTAAATCGCCGCCGAAAAACCTATCCCAGACAAAACTGTAGAAATCCCCTTTTTCCGTCAAATACGGTTTAGAAAAATCCCAACCCCACGGGAGCGTATTCTTCGGGTCATTGCTTTTTTCTCCGTTACAAAATCTGTCCAGCATTATCTGATACCATACGCATCCCTTTGCCCATTCGGGCGGCGGAGGGAGAGCTTGAAGTTCAACAGATACCTTGTTTTCGGGATAATCAATTTTTGCACTGCCGTCTATTATTTCAAAATAAATATCGCCCGGTTTTTCCATAAAAACAACATCTGAATAGTAATCAAATCCCAGAAATGACTTTTCTTTCTCAAGTGGCAGTTTCTTCCCGCCGAGCACAATGAAAATCTTTTCAACATCATCGGCAAGCGTCCTTAATTTTACTTCCACAGAATCATTAGTTATCGCATTTATCTCATATTTTAGCGCTTCTTCATTGATATTATTCGGAACCGGCGACCCAAGTTTTTTCGCCGTATCGCCGCCCGCAAGAATACCCGAATTGTAACCGCCGTAGCCGTCCGGTTTCCTCAGGGTTTTGTCTGCCTGAGGGTCTTCAATCCACCGGTTATCGTCAATGACAAGTTTGTAGTAATGAAGCCCTTCTTCCATATCAAGAGAAATTTCAAAAATACCGTCTCTCTTAGTAAAAACATCCGAGTTTTTGTTCCAGCTGTTGAAATCACCTGCGATAGCCACTCTATTTACGGACTGCCCCTGCGAGTCGTAAATAAGATTAACTTTCGCCGCATAACAGGCGACACAAATGAACAGAACGGCAGATATACAGACGGCCGCCTTAACTGCCGGTTTCTTTACAAAAATATTTTTAAACATTTTTCACCGCCTTTTTTATATGAGATTGTTTATGCTTCGCTAAAACCCCAACAATCTCTGATTACACAGATAAAAGACAAGATTACACGGATTAAGTCCCTACGGCGTATCTGCGTAATCGTCTTTCAAAATCGGTGTAATCAAGACCGTTGATGCCCTTTTCAACGGTCTCAAATTATGCTTTCGCCGCTTTCTCTGTTGAATATGTGAATCTTTCCCATATCAAACACGACTTCTATCTTCTGGTCTTTTTTGACATCTGTATGGGAATCAACCTTTGCCACAAGAGCATTCTGACCGGTCGTGAGATACAGATATGTCTCGGACCCCATAGGCTCGATTATTTCAACATCTACGGATACCGTGTTTTCAGGTGTGGCGCCACGTGCGGAAAGCCGGTCATAAATGTCCTCCGGCCTTATTCCGAAAATTATATCTTTACCCATAAAGTTTTTAAGAATCCCTGTATGCTGGTCGGCGGCCTTAACCGAAAACTTTCCTTCGTCTATGTAAATGCCGTCTCCCCTGCCGATAGTTTTTCCTTCAGCAATTTTACAGTCGAGAAAATTCATCGGCGGAGAACCGATAAATCCGGCTACAAACTTGTTTCTGGGCCTGTCATAAATTGTAAGCGGTGAATCAAGTTGCTGCATCGTCCCGTCTTTTATCACGCATATCTTATCGCCCATTGTGATCGCCTCAACCTGATCATGGGTAACATACACCGAAGTCACGCCGAGACGGTTCTGGAGTTTTTTCAATTCCGCCCTCATTGTCACTCTTACTTTGGCATCAAGATTAGAAAGCGGCTCGTCAAAAAGGAATACCTTCGGTTTTCTCACAATCGCCCTGCCGACCGCCACCCTCTGCCGCTGTCCGCCCGAAAGTGCCTTGGGATACCTGTCAAGAAGATGAGCGATACCTAAAATCTGCGCCGCATCCTTGACCCTTTTTTCGATTTCCGGTTTGGAATGCCCCCTGAGTTTCAGACCGAACGCCATATTGTCATAAACATTCATATGCGGATAAAGGGCGTAATTCTGGAACACCATTGCGATATCCCTGTCTTTCGGCGGGACATCGTTTACCAGTTTCCCGTCGATGTAAATCTCGCCCTTTGTTATTTCTTCAAGCCCGGCAATCATTCTGAGAATTGTTGACTTGCCGCAACCGGACGGCCCGACGAGAATGAAAAACTCCTTGTCCTTCACTTCAAAACTTACATCCTTCACCGAAAGTACATTCCCCGGATAAATTTTTGAGACATTCTTCAGTAAAATTTCTCCCATAATCTGCTCCTGTTCAACAGAAATATTTTAGCATAACCGCAAATTAAACTCAACATAAATAAAAACTTTAGGACGATATTTTCGCCGCACCCTATTCCGTTTTTTGAAATATGGCAGCACTCACCGGCGGCAACTCAACTTTTTCAAGCCCGGTTTCCTTACCTGTCATAAGATTCAGCCATTTGCCCGGCATATTAAGATTTCGGACAGCCGGCGATGTCGACCTGTTAAGAACGACAACGATTTCATTATCGAACCAAACATTACTGTAGGCATAAAAATCATTTTCCGCAAGTATTGTTTTATTGACCCCGTATCTTGACGCTGGGTTCTGCTTTCTAATCAAAATAAGTTTTGAAATATAATCGAAGAGGTCTTTCTCTTCCGCAGATAAATCAAACTTCATCATTCTGCGGTTGTCGGGGTCACCCTTCCCGGCAAGTCCTATCTCGTCACCGTAATAAATCATCGGGATGCCCGGATTCGTCATAAGGAATGTCATCGCGAGTTTTATTTTTTTATATGTTTCGGATGTCGGCGGAGCTACTATTATTTTATCATCCTTTTCGTTGCTGTTCGGTTTAATATCCCCGTTTGAAAGCGTAGCGAATCTTGCGAAATCATGGTTCCCTATGAACACCGACATCGGACGGCCGGCACCGTAGGCAGTTTGCGAATTTTTAATTTCCTGCTCCATGTGTTTAAAGCCCTGCGTCTGCCATGCAAAAACATCCCTTATCGCCCAGTAAAGCGGAAAATCAAACTGGGAATTAAGTTCTGAATCGCCGACATATTCCATAATTTTCGACCGTGACGAAATCGTTTCACCGACCATAAAAAATGTCTTCCCCTGCGGAAACTCTATTTCGTTTTTTATCCTTCCCCTCAGTTCCCTGAAAAATACATGCGGTATGTGTTTTACGGCATCCAGCCGGAAGCCGTCTATGTTGAATTTTTCTATCCACCAGACAGCATTATCTATCATAATTTTCCGCGCTTCCGTGCTTCTTTCAAAGTCAAATGTCGGGTTGAAAGAATCGAACCATGTTGAGCACGGAAATTCGTCGAACAACCGGATATTTTTTCTCCCGTCGGGCAGTTCAAGCGGCGTGAACCATCCCGGATGCTTTATATATATATCGCTTTCGATATGCACGTGGTTGAAGACAGCGTCGAGTAGCACTTTAATTCCATTTGAGTGCGCGGCATCAACAAGTTCCTGCAGTTTCTGTTCCGTGCCGAAGCGTTCTTCTACTTTGTAAATATCCAGCGGCCAGTAACCGTGGTACGCCGAATATTTTGCGAACGGCGGGTTGTCCTCTCTGTATGCCTTGTCCGGATTATCAATAACAGGTGAAATCCATAAAATATTTATGCCGAATTTTGTAAAATATCCGTCGTTGATCTTTTTAATAATTCCGTCCAGGTCGCCGCCCAAATAGTTGGCAAGTTCTGCGACTTCCGGATCATCCATCTTTTTATCGTTGTTCTTGTCCCCGTCGCAAAACCTGTCTATGAATGCGAAATAAATAACTCCGTCCTGCCAGTTAAAATTATTTGATGAGGAAAACATTATTTCATTGCTGAAACTGCCGTTTATATCGCAGGCAATGATTTTAAAGTTCCCCTGCCTCGCCTGATTTTTAACTATGACGATGTCGTTTTTCAATTCAGGAGATATCAAGGTGTTATTCGATGTAGCGAGGCAGTTTGCCATTTTTCCGCCGGTGTAACCGAATGCCAGTTCGTCAGGTTTTTTCGCGGACGGCAATAATTCAGGCCGTACGCCGCCGATTGAAATAACGGAATTTTTCCCTCCGAAACCGTCCGGTGCGGTATCTGGATTGCCCGGATCTGCAATCCATTTGCCGTCCACGACAAGTTTATACTGGTATTCGCCCGGCTCCAGAGCAAGTTCGGCTGAATATTCGCCTTTTTCGTTTTTTTTCATTTCCAGAGCACTGCTGTTCCAGCTATTGAAAGAACCGGCGGCAAAAACAGTCTTCACATTACCGTCCGGCACATATTTTATGGAATATGCGTTTTTCCTTTTTACTTTTACAATTATGTCCGCGCGGCATTTTTCGTTTTCCGCATTTTTTGCTTCAATTGAAAAATATGTCAGACCGTAAAAGTCAGGTGCGGGTTTTACAAGCAAGGCGCCGGCAGAATAATGGCACTGGACATTTTTCGTATTGTCAAAAGAAATATCAATATTTTTTTCCTTTGCCGTATTGTAAATGTAGTCCCCGAGGTTGAGCGAAGCGACAGAACCCTCTCTAAGTTCAAGAAACGGTATCTCCGCAATTTTTAATTCCGCATAAACGGCAGTGAGAAGTGAGAAGTAAGAAGTGAGAAGTAAAAGCATTGTAAAAATTTTTATTTTCCAACTTCTCCTTCGACCCTGAGGTCTCAGGACCGAATGGGCACCTTCCACCTTCCATCTTATATTCTTTATCATTTTACCTCAATTATCGAGTTTTTCCCGCCGAAACCGTCATCTGCGGTCTGCGGGTTTTCTGGATCAAGCTTCCAGTTACCGTCCACTATAAATTTATACTGGTATTTGCCAGGCTGAAGTTTTTTGGTAATCGTCCATATACCTGAAGAGTCCTTGCTAAGCGGGTCGCTGTTCGTCGACCAGCTATTAAATTCGCCGGCAAGAAATACTGTCATGGCATCCGGCGCTTTCAGCGAGAATTTAATTCCTTCTTTGACTGCTGCTGGACCTTTTGCTTTTACTTCGGCAATACCCTTTTCAACAGATATGACAGAATTTTTACCGCCGAAACCGTCATCTGTGAGGTTTGAATTTGCCGGATCCGTAACCCAGTTCCCGTCAACTACAAATTTATACTGATACTGTCCCGAGGCAAGCGGCAAAACCGTTTCCCAAATGCCAGGTTTAACCTCTTTTAGAGCGTTCTTTGTCGCATTCCAGTCGTTGAAGGAGCCAGAGACAAAAACTGTGCCGGCTTTGCCTTTGTAGGTAAATTTTGTCCCTTCCTTCACTGCCGACGGAGCAGATGCCTCGACTTTTTTAATTTCAGCGACCTGTGTGACCTCAATTACCGAGTTTTTCCCGCCGAAACCGTCATCTGCAGTTTTCGGATTTAAAGCGTCAACCACCCAGTTCCCGTCAATTACAAATTTATACTGATACTGCTTTGCACTTAAAGGCAGAACTATAGTCCACACGCCGGAAGACGACTCTGTAAGCGCATCTTTTGTGGCATTCCATTCATTGAAGGAACCGGCGATACATACGGATTTTGCGGTACCTTTATAGACGAATTTCACACCGTCCTTGGTCACAACAGGACCAGCAGCGACCGTTTTGTCCTCTTCCTTGACCCTTGTGCCGATATTCGCCGCCTGCGCCGAAACAAGCCCCAGACAGCAAATCAATCCAATAACAGCAAAAAACTTTTTACCCATACACCCTCCCTCATAAAATATTTTTGTTCGCTTCACAATCACTGCTCAGCTTAAAGTTCCTCTTGAATCAAGGAACGAGGGATTTGCCAGACGATGCCTCATCCTACGATTCGCTGTCGCCTTACAACTTCAACCTACTTGATGCAGGAGCGAGGGTATTCCTGAGTGGAACTTCACGGAAGTTGGCTTATAACTTTCAGCCAACTGAGTGAGAGAGCGCACTCTGGTGCGACGCGGTTCCACGAAGGAATTCCCGAGTGACTACTTAACTATCAGCAAAGAATTAGTATTGCCTCCGGTATCCTCCACAGTATACGGATTCGCCGGATCCAGAATCCATGTCTGGTAATCAATAACATATTTATACTGGTATCTGCCCGTCTCAATTTTAAATCTCCCTATCCATACTCCTTTTTCGTTTTTTGAAAGCCGCATAGCCCGCGGCTGGTCCGGATTATATTCCCAGCCGTTGAACTCTCCTGCAACACAGACATTTTTTGCCGACGGGGAAACATGCTGGAAAACAACATTCCCCTCTTCCGAGTACGGTTGTGGGGTCCGCTCTTGGAGCATCGCACAGCCGATAAACAAAGTGAGTAGGAAGTAGGAAGTGGGAAGTGGAAACAGGAAGCCCATCCGTGATGAAATTAATTGTTAGATTTTTATGTTCATTTTATACACCCCGCGACTCGGTTAAAACCTTATTTCTGTCTTTACTGAAATCCGTTTTTCAAGTTCCAGAACCCTCTCGGCATCTGTTGCGGAATTATTGACGGCATATTTCCCGGCAAGGAATTCTTCGCGCAAATCATTATCTTCATAAATATCCTCATCGTACCCTTCAGGGTCCACACCCCAGCCGAGTTTAATAGAAATATCGTTTTTTAATTTCAAAACCAGCGCCTGATATGTTGACAAATATGATTTTAGTCCTGAATTGAACCCGTAAGCAGCGTACCTTGTGGAACCGTCCAGATATAACGGCCCTTTGACATTAATGGAATTTTCTAATATTGCTTCACGGGTTTTGGCACTGAATTTACCTGCAGAATAATCCGTCCAGTAGGTTCCCGAAACCAGTTTGTAATTTCTCACTTTGTAATTGTGGAATCTTCCGAAAAGATTAGCTTTTACAGCCTTGAAATCAAGAGAAATAAAAGGCATAAAGAAAAGGTCGTCTTCAGGGATATTTGAATGGTCGTAAGGTGTATAACTTAATAATTTTCTGTAATAAGGGTAATATTCTCCGTCAATGATGATATCTCCGCCGAGATCTTTGGAGTTTTCATTTGAGACCTGAACGCCAGCTGAATAATTGCCTTCCGCATATCTAAATTTGCCGGTGACTGTGTTTGTGTCCGCCTTTCTGCCGTCATACATTTTTCTGCCGAGTTTCTGCTTTGTGTTCCTGAACGATATTTCACCGGAGAGATATTCGGACGGAAGGATTTTGAATCCGGCAATCACATCGTCAATATTTTTTAAAAGCCATTTTTTGTCTATTGAGACATCTGAAGAAATGCCCTCGTTCCACCTCGCGGCGGAGAGATTTTGCGAACCGGTCAGATATTCGGTGAAAAGTATCATTTTATCGTGCAGTTTAAACCTGAAATCGAAAGCGGAATTTCCCGTTTCAACAAACCCTTTGTACCATGGTTGGACTGGGACTGTTGAATTGTAACTCCTGCCCTGGGCAATTTCCGGGTTGGGAAACCAGTTGGACGATACGGCATAGGTCCATGGTCTGCCCCGGTCCGAAAGGAAGCCAGCACCGAACGAAAAGCGGTCGCCGAATGACGGCGTTCTTACAAATATTCCCAAAATATCCTCAGATGTATCGTCCATATTGGAGTAAAATAATTTTCCGCTGTAACCGGAACTCTCGGAAAAAAGATATACCCCCTGACTGCCGGTCCCGAACGCCTTGAGTATGTTTGTTTCATCAAAAAAGTCAATTTGTTCATATCTAAGAGAAACATCGTTATCAAGCATCTTCAGCGGGTCGTCAAACTGAATAAATTTTTCGTTATAATATGCCTTGAGGTTAATACCCTCCGGAGTAAAATCAAAATGCCCCTGTTTGAATTTCAGGTTGAAATTGTTGTTGCCTGTCGCCATTTCCATCCTTGCGTATGCACCCGCCTCTTTCATCGGTTTGGCATTCCAGTCCATATCAAAATGAACGGAAGATGAAATCGTATCTATTTTCCAAGAACTGTCGTACTTATCGTAATACGAATATATATTGCCTATCAGTTTTCCATCAAGCAGGATTGTCCCGGAATACGGCGTGGCAGAGCCCTTCCGCTCCGGGATAAAAAGTTTACCGTCTTTTTCTTTCAGTTCGACCGTAAGGTTTGCACCCTCCATCCACGAACCGTCGATAAAAAACTTGTATTCGTATTTTCCCTTCTTTAGCGGATATGTTATCTCCCAGATTCCCTCGGAATTTTTATAAAGGAAATCTTTGTCCGGCGTCCAATTATTGAAATCACCGGCAAGCGAGACACTCTC
>Ga0315268_10004358_pt1 | contig 15384 bp, 23 predicted proteins | sample C1_top_MG_FD_204535 | JGI IMG/M metagenome (GOLD analysis project Ga0315268, IMG submission 204535) | Sediment microbial communities from Yellowstone Lake, YNP, Wyoming, USA - C1_top | ecosystem: Environmental > Aquatic > Freshwater > Lake > Sediment | place: USA: Wyoming | collected 2017-08-01
GAGGAGCTCCAGTTGGGCCGAAAGTTCGTTCTTCCCCGCCTGGCGGGCCATCATCACCGAAATGCTGTCGCCGCGGCGCTGGAAGACGCTGCGAGCGATGGCTCGTCCCGCCTCCACCTGATACGGGCGCAACCGGTGGCGGAGGCCGGGGCGTGGTCGCTTGGTGGATGGGCTACCAGACTCCAACCTCAGCCTAAGGCTGATCGGCCTCCGGCCGATAAAGGCTGGGGCATCCTTCCTGTCCTCGGTGCCGCACCCTTCAGGGTGCGGGGAAACGAGCCTTTTCATCACTGCATCAGCTTCATGATCACCTGGGTCAGGGCGGTGCCCGCCACCAGGAAGATGAGCCCGTTGACGCGCCCCTTGATCTCGCTCACTTGCTGCTCCAGGTTGCGGAGGCGCTCCTCCACGCGCGCGCGAAAGGCGTCGCTGCCACGAGCGGGCTTCTCCGTTTCCTGGGCCGCCTTCTGGCGGTGGTGGAAGCGCGCCAGGGCCTGCTCCAGACGGCTAGCCATCGGACGAGAACCCCTCGGGGTAGAGGGCGGCGCCGATGCCGTCCACCACCCCGGCGATGCTGTCCGACAGGTCCTTGCGGGACTTGGGCGAGAGGTGGTACTTGGCGGCCACCGCCTTCACCAGCAGGTCCAGGCCCTTGGAGATGAGCTGGACATCCTCTGGTCGCTCTCTCAACGCCTGCTGGAGGCGTACCCGCATTACGGCGATCTCCTCGTCCAGCCCTTCCATCTGGCGGGCCTCCGGCAGCTCTCGGCGTTCGGCCTCGCTCAGCGCCTTATCGTAGAAGCCCTGGGCCTCGGTGCGACGGGCCTTAGTGCGGGCGGTCATGGCGTGACCTTCCCTTTCGGCGAGGGGACTCACCCTCGGCGGCCAGCATGTCGAGCAGGCCCTCGATGGCGTCGGGCGGCAGCTTAGCCGCCGCCTCCGTCAGACCCAATAGCAGGCAGAGGGCGGCCAGCTCCCAGTGCTTGCGCTCGATTGCCGCGGCCAGAGTTTGCATCGTCTCACTCCTTACCGGCGGCTGTGTGGCTCAGGGAGCGCAGGACCAGGACGGCCACGAAGGCCGTCCCCAAAAAGGGAAGGAAGCGGGCCAGCAGCCAGGGGCCGGGGGCGCACAGCTCCGCCTGGCCGCGCCACCCCCCGCGAAGCGAGAGGTACAGGGCGAACAGATAGAGGCTCTCCACCAGGGCGCCGCCGTTGACCAGGGCCAGGGCGCCCGCGCCGATCCGCCGGCGCAGGGTCTCCGGCTGGCGCAGGGCGTAGAGGAAGAAGTAGAGGGAGTTGAAGCCCCCACAGAGGGCCGTGGCCAGGTCCTGGCTCACCGCCAAGGCATCCCCAAAGCCGATCACTAGCGCCTCCCACGAGCGAGTCCTTACGGTCCAAAGAATAGAACGCATGTTCTCCACCGTCAAGAGGCAGACGGCGCGAAGGGCACAGGGGGGACGAGTCGAGCGGATCGAAGGAGGGTCTACGCTTGCAGTCGCTTGCTGAGCAGCAGCTGGTTGCGGGCGGCCACCGTCTGGGGGTGGAGGGGCCAACCCCGGCGGCTGGCCTCCAAGAGGTGTTGGTTCAGGTACTCGATGACGGCGGCGTCGAGGTCGCTGTCGGCGAGTTGCTTGATTCTGGCCAGCGCAGACGTGGCCCGCACCTTGCCGGGCTCGATCTTGTCGGCGAGAAGGACCACTTTCTCCAGAGTGGACATTCCCGCGCGGCCGGTGGTGTGGTAACGGGCGGCTGCCAGCACTTCGACATCGTCGATGGCGTAGTCGCGGCTCAAGATCGCCGCACCGATGGCGCCGTGCAGAAGGATGGGCGCTTCTTCCTCCACTGGATCGACCGCCAGCGCCAGGCGACGGGCCTCGGCCAGGAGCTCGGCCTGCGAGAGGGCGCGCGCGATATCGTGGCCCCAGGCCGCAAGGACAGCCCGCTCCTCGTCAACGCCGTGGAGGAGCGCCAGGCGGCGCGCCTCCGCCACAACGCCCTCGATGTGCTCGGCGAGGCCGCGCGGCAGGCGGGCGACGGCGGCCAGCAGTTCAGAGCTGGGGAGCACCGGCTGGATCAGCCCTCGGGCCCCAGGTGACGGCCGCCCAGCACGTGCATGTGGAGGTGCATGATCAGCTGGCCACCGCCCCTCCCCACGTTGACGGCCAGGCGATAGCCTCTTTCGCTGATGCCCTCGCGTTGGGCGACATCGTTGGCTACGGCGATCATCTTGGCGAGCAACGCTCCGTGGCTCTCCTCGATGTCCGCGGCGGTGGGGATGTGCTCCTTGGGGATGACCATGAAGTGCACCGGCGCTCGCGGGTGGATATCGCGGATCGCGAACACCTGCTGGTCCTCGTACAGCTTGTCCACCGCCATGGCGCCCGAGGCCATGTTGCAGAAGAGGCAGTCCGCCATCGAGACTCCTCAGGCTACTCCCGCTGGCGGAAGGAGAAGGCGATGAGGCTGGCGGTGCCCGCTAGAAGGGCGGCCGCTAGCAGCAGGACCAGGGCCAAGCCCAGTCCGCCGATACCGCCGTCGCCGCCCGAACCCGTCGCCGGCGGCGCCTTGGGCGTGGCGGTGGCGAGGACGGCGACGGCTTTGGGGGTTAGGGTGAACTGAGGCGTGGCAGCGGGCGTCGGCGTCTTGGTTGGGGTTGGGGAGGGAGTGGGCGTCTCCACCGGCGTGGCGGTGGGAGTAGGGGTCTCGGTCGGCTCAGGGGTAGCGGTGGCCGTGGCGGTGGGTGTGGCGGTAGGAGTGGGCGTCGCAGTCGGCGTGATCGTCGCGGTATACGCCGGCGCGCTGGTGGCCGTCGCGGTGGCCGTCGCGGTGGCCGTGGCAGTGGAGGTGGCCGGAACTTCGGTGCTCCAGTTCAGCGTGCCGGAATCGCAGGCGGGCAAGATATCTGGAATCTCCGTGCGGGTCACTCTGAGCGTCCCTTCTGCCGCGCTGGAGCCTGAGAACAAGCCGCTTACCTCGTAGAAAGCAGGAATGCCGGGGCCAAAGGCGTTACTCTCAATATCCAAGGGGATGGGGGGGTAGGTCGACTGCTGAAACGTGCACGGGCCACTGCCGGGGGGAGGGATGGTGCCGGGAACATCGGACGCCGTGAAGCTTAGAACCTGCGTGCCATCAGCTGACACGTCGAACTGCACGGTGCCGCCGCCAGTGATGCTTCCAGTGTAGTGGGCTCCCGGGATCGCGCTGGCTGAGGCGGAAAGGATGACGAGGAGAGGCACCAGGGTCGCCAGTGGCAATAACAGAGCCGACCTGTTCATAGTACGTTTCCTTCCTGCACGCCTTCTCCCTTAGAACGCGGGCCTGCCGTCTAGGTTAACACCGCGCTGGCGATATCGGAAGCCGGCCCCCAAGGGGTCGGCTTCCTCTGGCGCGGAGGCTGGCGGACGCTAGACTTCTAGCTTCTGGGCCACGAGCTCGCGGTGGTAGTCGGCATCGCCCCACATCAGCTCCATCCACTTCTGGCGGCGGAAGTAGAGCTGGATCTTGTAGTCCTTGGTGAAGCCGATGCCGCCGTGGATCTGCTGGCCGTTAGCGACCACCCGCCGCGTGGCCTCGCTGCACCAGGCCTTGGCCATGCTGGCCAGCATCTCGCCGTCGGGCTCGTTCTCCTGGAGGGCCCAGGCCGCCTTGTAGGTGATGAAGCGCGAGCCGTCCACGTCTATGATCATGTCGGCGCACTTGTGCTGGATGGCCTGGAAGCTGCCGATGGGCCGCCCGAACTGGATGCGCTCCTTGGCGTAGTTGACGCTGATGTCGAAGTCCATCTGGGCCAGCCCCACCAGGTAGGCGCAGGAGGCCACCGTGGCCTTGGGCTTGATGCTCTGGATGATCGGCCAGCCCTTGTCCAGCTCGCCCAAGACGTTGGCCTTGGGTACGCGGACGTTGTTGAACACCACCTCGTACTGCTTGTCCGAGCCAATGGTCTTCAGCAGCGTGCACTCGATGCCCGGGCTCTTGCTGTCCACCAGCAGTAGGGTGACGCCGTCTTCCGGGTTGGCGCCCTCCTTCGTGCGCACTGCCACCAGCATGTAGTCGGTCGTGGCGGCGTCGGGCACGAAGAGCTTGGTGCCGTTGAGGACAAAGGAGTCACCTTCTGCCTTGGCGGCGAGCTGCACCCCGCTGGCGTCCCATCGGGCCGAAGGCTCGGTCAGGGCCAGGGTCATGATCAGATCGCCAGCGGCAATCTTGGGCAGGAACTCCTGCTTCTGTGCCTCCGTGCCGGCCTCCAAGATGGGCATCGCTCCCAGGACGACGGTAGAGATGAAGGGACCGGGGACCAGCGCCCGCCCGAACTCTTCCGTAAGCACGGTGAGGTCGGTGAAGGTCATGCCGGTGCCGCCGTACTTCTCTGGGATGATGAGCCCCTGCCAGCCCTGCTGGGCCATCTTCTGCCACAGCTCCGGCGAGTGGCCTTTGTCATCGTCCTCCATGGCCCGCACCAGCGTCTCTGTGCACTCCTTCTCCAGGAAGTCGCGGGCGAAGTTGCGGAGCATCTCTTGCTCTTCGCTCAGGCCTAGGTCCATCTGTTACCTCCTTCTTTCCCTATTCGTGGATGTGGGTCAGGATCTGAGGGTCCCGACGATCCAGATGTAGGTCGAGGTCTTCAGACCCCGACGGACACAACACGCTGCTCCAGACCAGGGAACCCGAGTAAGGGTAATCTGCGGCATCCGCCGCGATACTTGCTCTCACAGGGTTGGTGAATATGTAGCGGGCGGCGGCCACGACATCCTCGTCCGAACGCAGAGCATGGTCATAGAACCGGGTCTGCCACACACGACGGGCCGTCTGAGACTGACGTTCTAGCCGGTAGGCAGATAATTGCTTGAAGTGGCGGATGAAGTCGATGAAGTTCACGCCGTGGGGCGTGCTAGCGAGCAGATGCAGGTGATCGGGCATGAAGCAATAGGCGAATACCTTTGCTTCGTACCAGTTGGCGGCGCGTCTTAGCGCAGTAAGACAGGTCTCGAAGGCCTTCGTCTCCGTGAACAGTCGCCCACGATCGGCGGTGGCAAGGACCACCGAGAAACAGTGACCTAAGCGATAGTCTTCTGGCTGCAAGCGAATTCGTTTCATTTCGTGAATGGCCGCGGGCAGCTAAAGCTACCCGCCTACATTGACTACTTCACACCACTCGCCAGGCGATTCGGATGTAGGTCGGGGTCTTCAGACCCCGACTAGACAACATGTCGCTCCGCACAAGCAAGCCGGCGCCCATGCTCACCCTCGCGGCAGGTTTAGGCCGCGCATGGCGATGATGTTCTTCTGGATCTCGCTCGTGCCGCCGCCCGACACCATGGCCAGGGCGTACATGTACGACTTCTCGAACCGGCCCATCAAGCGCGCCCACTTGGAATCGCGGTGGAGCTGCCCAAACAGCCCCAGGATCTGGATCCCCGTATTGGCCAGCCGGACATCCATCTCGGTGTTGAAGAGCTTGCACACCGCCGCTTCGATGCTGCCGGGCTCCTTGCGCGCCTGCTGGGATACCACCCGGTAGACCATGTAGCGCCCCACCTCAATCTCGATGGCCATCTCCGCGAGCTTGTGGCGTATCAGTGGGTCTTGCATCAGGCTCTTGCCGTTGACGCGGGTCTCCTTGCAGTAGTCAACGAGGTCGTTCAACCCGCGCCGGGCCATGGACACGCCGGCCGCCACCAGGCTCGACCTCTCGAAGTCGAGGGTCATGGCGGCGATGTACCAGCCCTGGTTCTCCGCACCTAAGAGTGCATTCTTGGGCACGCGCACGTCCTCGAAGAACACCTGGTTGAAGCTGTGGACATCGGCCGCGTTCACAATCGGCACGACGGAGATGCCGGGTGTTTTCATCTCCACCAGGAAGAAGCTGATGCCCTTGTGCTTGGGCGCCCCCGGGTCCGTGCGGGCCAGCAGGATGCACCACTCGGAGCGGTGGGCGTTGCTCGTCCAGGTCTTATCGCCGTTGATCACCCAGTCGTCACCGTCTTTGACGGCCCGGCACTGAAGGGAGGCCAGGTCGGAGCCGGCGTTCGGCTCCGAGAAGCCCTGACACCAGACCGTCTCGCCGCCGCTGATAGGCGGAAGGTGCATCTTCTTCTGTTCCTCAGTGCCGAAGGCGAGGATGGCGGGCCCGATGTAGCCCACCGACTGCACGATGGAGCCGATGGGTGCGCGGTGGTAGCCCATCTCCTCGTGGTACACGAGCTGAAGGGAGGGCGAGGCCTCCATCCCGCCGTACTCCTTGGGCCAACCGGGTGCCACCCACCCCTTCTGGGCCAGCCTCTTTATGAAGGCCCGGCCTACGAGCCAAGCCTCCTCTTCCTCCTCCAGAAAGACACCCTCCCAGTCGCTGGGAACGTTCTCCCCAAGCCAGGCACGCAGCTCCTGGCGGAAGGCCTCCTCCTCAGATGAGAAGCGAAAGTCCATGCCAACCTCCTAATCCCGCGGCAGACCCAGACCCCGCGTGGCAATGATGTTGCGCTGGATCTCTGATGTGCCCGCCTCGATGGTGCGGGCGGCGTTGCGGACGTACATGTACTTCATCCGCCCGGCCAGGGGCGCCCACTGCTTGCTCCCCTTGTCGAGCTGGCCGTAGAGGCCGATGAGCTTCATGCCCGTCCTGGCGATGCGCTGGCTAAGCTCGGAGCTGTAGACCTTGGTAATGGACGCTTCGTAGTTGGGGATGAGGCCGCGGGCCTGCATGCCGATCACTCGCGTCGAAAGCATCTGACCAACCTCCGCCTCTACGTAGCGGTCGGCCAGCTCCCAGCGCACAGCCGGACTGCGGTCGAGCTGGCAGGCGCCTTCGCAGCGGTGCTCGCGGCCGTACTGGATCAGGTCCTCCACCGTCTGGCGCATGCCGATGGCCGAGCCGATGCTGGAGCGCTCGAAGTCCAGGGTGGTTGTCCCCACGTACCAGCCGCGATTCTCCTCGCCGACGACGTTGGCCTTGGGCACACGCACGTTGTCGAAGAACACCTCGCTGAACTCGCGCGTGCCCGCCATGTTTACCAGCGTCCGCACCTTCACTCCCGGCGACTTCATGTTCAGGAGGAAGTAGGTGATGCCCTTGTGCTTGGGAGCGTCGGGGTCGGTGCGGGCCAGGAGGATCATCCACTGGGCCAGGTGGCCCACCGTGATCCAGATCTTCTGGCCGTTGATCACGTAGTCGTCGCCGTCGCGGACGGCGCGGGTACGCAGGGAAGCCAGGTCGGAGCCGGCCTCGGGCTCCGAGAAGCCCTGGCACCAGAGCACGGTCCCATTCAGGATGCCCGGCAGATGTCCCTTGCGCTGCTCTTCGTTGCCGTGCACGATGATCGTGGGGCCCGTCAGGCCGACGCCCACGTCCACCACGTAGGGCGCCCGCGCCTCCGCCATTTCCTGGTTGAAGATGAACTGCTGCATGACGGTCAGGCCGGCGCCCCCGTACTCCTTGGGCCAGGCGGGCGCCACCCAGCCGACCTTGGCCAGCCTCCCCCGCCACTGCCAGATGGCCATTCCTCGCGTGGCGATGTCTTCGCCGGCTTCACGCACGTCCTGGATGGTGGGCAGCTCTCTCTGGATGAACTCCCTCACCTCCTGACGCCAGGCCGCCTCATCGGGAGAATCTCGAAAGTCCATCTCTCTCCTTACCGGCTCCGAGAGCGAAAGACAGGCATCACAGCTGCCGTCCCTCAGTCCCCGCGAGGCAGATTCAGGCCGCGGGTGGCGATGATGTTGCGCTGGATCTCGGAAGTCCCGCCCTCGATGGTGCTACCGAGGGAGCGTAGGTACATGTACTTGATGCGACCGCGCAGCGGCGCCCACTTGGAGCCGCGCTCCAGCTGGCCGTACATACCCAGGACGTGCATCCCAGTGCGGGCTATACGCTGGTTCAGCTCCATGTTGTACAGCTTTACGATGGACGCCTCGTAGTTGGGGATCAGTCCCTTGGCCTGCAACGAAACTATCCGGTAGGACAGCATGCGGCCGACCTCCGCCTCCACCAAGCGGTCGGCCAGCTCAAAGCGCAGCACGGGATTCTCGGCCAGCGTGCTGGTGGCGTCCGCGCTGTGCTCCTTAGCGTAGCGAACGAGGTCCTCTACCGACTGACGCATGCCCACCGCTGAGCCGATGGCTGAACGCTCGAAGTCCAGCGTGGTGACGGCGGCATACCAGCCGCGGTTCTCCTCGCCGATGATGTTGGACTTGGGGATGCGCACGTTCTCCAGGAACACCTCGCTGAACTCGCGGCCGCCGGCCATATTGGTCAGCGGGCGGGTTTCCACGCCCGGCGACTTCATGTCCATCAGAAAGTACGTGATGCCCTTGTGCTTGGGAGCGTCAGGGTCGGTGCGGGCCAGCAGGATCATCCACTTGGCCAGGTGAGCGATGCTGGTCCAGATCTTCTGGCCGTTGACCACGTAGTCGTCGCCGTCGCGAACGGCGCGAGTCCGCAGTGAGGCCAGGTCAGAGCCGGCCTCGGGCTCTGAGTAGCCCTGGCACCAGATATCCTGACCGATGAGAATGGGGGGCAAGAAGTACTTCTTCTGCTCCTCCGTTCCGTGGACGATGATGGTGGGGCCGGCCATGCCCACGCCGATGATCATGTGCAGCGGCCGCGGCGCCCGCGCGATGGCCATCTCCTCGTTGAAGAGGAACTGCTCCTTGACGGTCATGCCGGCGCCGCCGTACTCCTTGGGCCAGGCGGGGGCGAGCCAGCGACGTTCGCCCAGCTTCTTGAACCACTGCTGCGAGGCAGCGAACTGCTCCAGATAGTCGCCGGCGAACTCGGACCCCGGCTCCAGCTTGGGAGCCTCCTGGGCGATGAACTCTCGCACCTCTTGGCGGAACGCCGCTTCCTCGGGAGAGTCGCGGAAGTCCATGGCTCATCGCTCCTTTCGCCGCGTCCCTAGGGGGCGTTTGGCGGTCACCTGAATTATAGGGCCCCTAACCTGACGGTCAACGTAACTCTACCCGTGCGCCGGCACGCTGGAGCGAAATAGCATCGGCGAGCGCGCGGGCCATCACTCCTTCTCCTCTTGCTCCCGCCGCAGGGCATCTTCTTCCTGGCGCCGCTCTCTCTCCTCGGCCGTTTCCTCCAACTCGATGGCGCCCTCATCGGTCGTCCGCAACTTGGCCTGCCGGCGCTCGCCCAGGACGGCGTAGAGGTCGCCGCCCAGGTAGTGCAGCGGCTTGAAGTCGTCGTCTGCCAGGAGCCAGGCCTCTTCAAATGCCTCCCTCTCCACCTGCACCGCCAGCACCTTCCCCACAAACAGATGGTGGTCGCCCAGACGCAGGATGTCCTCAACAGCGCACTCCACCCAGGCCAGGCAGTCTTCCAGGAGCGGGGCATCGACCCGCTGGGCCTTGAACGTGGGCAGCTTGGTCACGTCGAGTTTCTGAACCTCGCGGCCGCTCACGATCCCCAGGTACTGGACGTGGTTCATCAGACGGCGGCTGGGGAAGTTGAGGGCGAACTGCTCGCTGAAGCGGATCATATCGTACGTATGGCGGGAGGGATGGATGGCCATGCCCACCAGGGGCGGCTCGTGGGAAAGGGGCATGCTCCAGGCCACGGGCATGACGTTGGCCACGCCGTGCCAGCGCGTGGTCACGAGCACCACCGGCGCCCCCGCCAGCAGGCGGCGGGCATCCAACTCGTCCAGGTTGCGCCGCATGAACCCTCCCCGGCCGACGAAGGCCTCGCCATCTAGTTCGGCGACCGATCCGGATTTTAGCACGCCTCCTCCCCTCGCTCACCACCCGCCTGAGCTAGCTCCCTGGGCCACCCGGGGCGCGAGGTCTGAACGACGGCTCGCGTCCCCCGATCTGGTCCATGTGCATCCGGTCATGCCGGTACAGCGACCGCAGCATCTGGAGCACATTCATCTCCCCGAAGAGCGCGTGCTTGCCTCGCCTCTCCAGTTCCTCCGTTGTCAGACCCTGGATAGCGGCGAGGGTATTGCTGCGTGCCGAAGCGAGTTTGAGCAAGATGTCGTCGAGGGAGCGCGTCCGCGCCTCCGGGTAGGCCTCAGGATTGGGTGGAGGAGGCCCCACCTCGCAGCCGGGGTGATCCCGCACCGCCATCGACCATTCGAGCCACCGCTTCTCGAACGTCACCAGGTGGAACAGTTGCTCCTTCGCCGACCAGGCCCGCTCCGACGGGCGGCGGCCGGCTTCCTCCTCCGTCATCAGCCGCACCTGACCTACGAGCTCGCTCCGCTGGGTCTCCAGCTTCTTCAGTAGCTCCTCGAGTTCCGCAGGGCGCATGGCATTCGCTCCTTTCGGTCACGTCTGGCCGGCGGTTCCCTGCTGTCCACTTCGCTCCTCCACCCGCACCTCCATGACGATGTGACCCCAGCCACCACAGCGGACGCCCACGTCGAAGCAGCCCGTCCGGTTGAACCGCAAGGAATTGGGGTCGACGCCGGCGTAGAACAGCTCGTTGATGGTGAAGATCGGGCCGGCCAGCCCGTGCAGGGCGTAAATGCAGATGCGGCGCGGCGACTTGCTGGTCACCAGGTTGCCGGCGCCGTCGAAGATGAAGCGGTCGCCCACCTTGTGCTGGCCGTTACAGCCGTGCGACTCCACCACCTCGGCGATGATGGTCTTCTGCATCAGCGCCGCCCCCTTAGCCAGCACGTCGGCGTTGCGAGGATTAGCGCGGAACAGGGCCATCTCCTCGTCGCTGTAGCCCAGGTGCTGCTGGAAGAACCGCCAGGTGTTCTCATCCACTGCCATTTCGTCTTCCTCTCGGGTCAGCGACCCTCAAACTTGGGCTCGCGCTTCTCCAGAAGGGCTTGCACACCTTCGCGGAAGTCGGCGGTAAGGCCGCTGCGGGCTATGTACTGCCGCTCATTCTCCAGATGCACCTCCAGCCCCTGGTGCAGGCCGCGATAGGTCAGCTCCTTGGCCCGCCCGAAGGCCAGCGTTGGGCCGGCGGCCAGGCGGCGGGCCAGCGCTTGCGTCTCTTCCTCCAGGGCAGCCTCTGCCACCACGCGGTTGACCATCCCCAGGCGGAGCGCCTCGTCGGCGGAGATAGGGTCACCGATGTAGAAGATCTCCAGCGCCTTCTTGAACCCCACGAGGCGGGGAAGGAAGTAAGTGGAGCTACCATCAGGGGAGAGGCCGACCCGGGCGTAGGCCATCATGAACCGGGCCGTATCGGCGGCGATAGTGAGGTCGCAGGCCAGGGCCAGGCTCATCCCGGCGCCCGCCGCGACGCCGTGGACCTGGCCGATGACCGGCTTCGGCGTGCGCCTGATCGCAACGATGCCGGCGTGCAGGTGGCCGGCCAGCTCGAGGAGGGCCGCCCGCGGGTCACCCTTGAGGAACTCTCCAAAGGACTTGACGTCGCCGCCGGCACAGAAGACCCGTCCCATCCCCTTTACGACCACCGCCCGCACCGCGGCGTCCTTGTGGGTGCGGCCCATGGCGTCGGCTAGCTCCTCGGCCATCCGCGGGACGAGGGCGTTCAGGGCCTCCGGTCGGTTGAGGGCGATGGTGGCAACGCTGCCGTCGACGGCGTAGATGATCGTCTCGTAGCTCATGTCACTTGGGCTCCCTCTGTCGCAGCCTGAGAGCCCGCGACTAGCCGACGAGCGGGGCTAGCACCGCCCGATCGAAGTAGACCTCGTTCCGTTTGACCCGGTCGCCGTCCAGCAGCACGAGGTCCATCCCGTCGGCCTCCACAGTCCGCTCCCCGCCCGGCTTGCGGAACGACGCGTGCCACAGCGCGGCAGCGCCGTCGGCCTCGGCCAGCGGGAACAGCTCGCGCAGGGCCCAGTGCATCTCCCATCGACCAAACAGCTTCCCCAGGTAGCGGCGCATGGCGTCGGCGCCTTCTACCGCTCCGCGGGTGTTGGGGTCGCGATACACGAGGTCGTCGGTGTAGCAGGCAACGACGGCTTCGACATCCTGGCGGTTCCACCCGTCGAAGAGGCGCTCTGCTATGGCGGTCAGTTGCGCTTCAGTCCTCGGCATGTCGTCTCTCCCTTCCGTGCGCTAGGACTTCGCCAAGCTTGGGCCGCTCCGGTCAAGGAGCGCCTGGGCGTTGCGCCACAGCCATTTCTCCATGACCTCCGGCTTGACTGGCAGGGCCCGAAACTCCTCCAGGACCTGCGCTGGCGGCTGGCCAAGGAGGAACCAGCCCGAGCCGTAAAGCACCTTGTCCTGGATGGTGGACTGCCCGAAGCGGAAGAGCGGTTCCCAGCCCGTGCCCGGCGTGGCGAAGTACTTGGGGCGATGGGCGGCCACCTCCAGGTAGACGTTAGGGTACTTCCAGGCTAGGAGCACCGCCTCCAGGACCCAGGGGTAGCCGCCGTGGCTCATGATGATCTTCAGCTCGGGGAAGTCTGTGGCCACCGTGTCGATGTGGCGGGGGTGTCCGAGGTCGTTCACGCTCATTATCGACCAGTTGGCCGACGTGTGAATGCTAAGAGGGATGTTGAGCTCCACGCACTTGGCGTACAGCGGGTAGTATCGCCGGTCGTCGGCGGGAAGGCCGATCATGAAGGGGCGCAGGCTCAGCCCCTGGAATCCCCGGTCTTTCACCCAGTGCTCAAGCTCGCGGACGGCCTCCATGCCCTTGAGCACGTCCGCGCCGGCAAAGGGGATGAACCGGTCGGGATACTTCTCGGCCAGGGGAGCGATGGCCTCATTGGTCATGAAGGTATCGCCGGCACTGGTCGTTTCATCGAATCCGGTGATGAGAGAGCGGGTGATGGCGGCCGCATCGAGGGCTGCCAGCAGTTGCTCCTCGGTCTGCTGGAAAGCGCGAAGCTGCCCTATCTCCTCGCGTGTGGGAGTGCGCTTGAAGAAGACGCGCAGGTACCCCAGCATCCTCTCCGGGAAGTGCTCCACCGCCTGCCGGATGATATCCGGGGTGCCCACGATGGGCGCCCACATGTCGATAGCTGGGATCGGATTCACTGCCAATGGCGCTTCCTCCTTCCTATCGGATGGTCAGCACGTGACGACACTCCCGCCCCTCGATCTTGGGGCAGCGCAGAGCCGGCGGGTCCTCGGCCAGCGGCAGGCCCAGGGCCTCGTGCCAGCCCTGTATGCGATCGATGGCGGCGCAGACGTAGAGGGGGCCTATGCCCGCCTTCGTGACGTTGTCGTGGATGAAGCAGCTCTTCATCCACCCCTCCCACGAGCGGTCACCGACCGCCCGGACCTCGAGCTGCATCAGCGGTGGTGGCGTGAACAGGCGAAAGGCCGCCTCGATCACCGGCACCAACTCTTGCACCGTCGTCGGCGCGGCGATGCCCAAGGCCTTGACGAAGCGGCGCATTTCCGCCTCGCCCAGAGCGCGGCATGTTCGCTTGTTGAGTCTATTGGCGGCGTCCAGGCCGAACTCCTGGGCCACGCTCATGAACCAGCGGGCGTCATGGGTGTACCAGCACTTGCGGAGAAGCTCCTTCTCCTGCTCGTCCGACAAGGCAGGCTCGCCGCCCACCACTGCCTCCTTATCGACTATCGGCCCACAAATCACGATGCCCAGGGCGCCCGGCCTCGCCGGGGTCGCCCTGGGCTCGGGATTCGCTACCTCGGGCCTCTGGAGCCTAGCGGCTTACGCCAACGCGCTCTCTGGGTGCCGCGCTCGCTCCCTCACGCTCTCCCGACCACGGGATGACGTGGATGCGCTTGCAGCGCCGGCAAAGGATCTCCACGCCCTTGGGTGAGAGCTTGGCCACGAGGCTGCCGCAGAGACAGCGCTCGTCCAGCAGCGAAGCGGTCCTAGGTCTGGTCTGTTCCAATGGACCCCTCCCCAACAGCTCAGCAGGCATATCTCAAACTCCATGACCTCCGGTATATGGACAGGCGGATACGCATGCTGTGCAGATGTTCATGTTGTGCTCGTCGACTGCAGCAGTGTTAAGGAGCCACTGCAACTCTTCCGGCTTGAATTCCTTGATCCGCAACAGCGCGGTGAAGATCGAGGGATGCGTCGAATATCGTGCGCATGCCGCGTTGTTGACCTTGCCGCTCGGCTCGATGGCATGAACCGGGCATCGCTCCTGACAGACGCAGCAGTCCTCGGGGCATCCCTGCTCATCTCTCTCAGGGAAGGAAGTTGGCGGTAGAGTCGCCGTGGTCACGACACCGCCGAGGATCAGCCGCGGGCCATAGCGCGAACTGAACAAGAGGCCGTTCTTCCCAATCCTTCCGATCCCGCACGCCTCTGCCATCCTCACCAGCGATGCATATCCCCAGAGCTCGCCCCCGGCCCGCCGCTCCAGGGGGAAACAGGCGAAAACGGGCGACGACGTGTAGCCTGCCTCTTCGATGACGGCGGCTACCTGCAGCGACAGATCGTCGGCGGCTCGGAAACACATCGGGAGCGCGCGCCAGTACATCTCGATGGGTCTGCTTGCGCAGCGGTATATCCCCTGGGGCATCGGCGCGCCGAAGCACACGACGCTCTGCGCACCCGGCAGGAGATCTGTGGGCCGGTATCCCGGCGAGCCGTTCTCCAGCATCTGGGCTGGGGCCGCGCCGAACACAGGTACGCGGGCCAGAGAAAGGACCCTCTCTATCTCCTTGATTAAACCAGCCTTGTCATTCATTCGAGACCTGCCGCTCGATCACTCCAGGTGCAGTTCGCGCCAGTCTTCAACCATGCTTCGGTCGAAGCCGCCGCGGAAACGACCTTCGGGCCTGCTGTCGCCGGGCTTCTCAAGGATCGAGCTCAGATACAGCCTCTGCCACTCTTCCACGGCGGAACGGTCGATGTCGTCCGTGAAGGTCAGCAAGTGGATCAGGTCCAGGCCCAGTCCCATGGCCATGAACTGCCAGGCGGCAACGATGATGTCCACGTCCTGACGGATGAGTCCGCGACGCTTCGCCTCCTCGATGTTCTCCATGAGGAAGCGGATCAAAGAGGCGAAGTTCTCGTGGAGGGCGCGGCGAATGTCGGGGTCGTCGGCCTCGGAGATGGCCTGGAAGAGTAGCTTCATGACCGGCGAACGACTGCGTAGGTGGTCGTAGTAGCCCAGGCCGATGGCCCAGATGATGTCCAGCGGGTTGACCACCTCCATGGCCAGCCGTTCCCAGATGTCCAGCAGGCGAGCGCCGCTGTCCTTGAGGGTGGAGATGAAGAGGTCTTTCTTGCTGGGGAAGTAGCGGTAGAGGGCGGGCTCGGAGATGCCAGCGGCCTTGGCCAGGTCGGCGGTGCCGACCTTGGCGTAACTGTTAGCTGCGAAGACAGCCTGAGCGCTCTGCAGGATGAGGCGCCTTCGCTGCTGAGCCGACCGCCTGGGCGCTCGCGTGGCCATGTCAGTAGACCGCTACCTTAGTGAGCGGCCACTAACATACACCCGCCCCTCCCCCTTGTCAAGAGGGGCGAACCGCTAGCTCCTGCCCGGCGCTATCCCCCGCAGCAGCTCAGTTTGCTTCTGGAGC
>Ga0315268_10004359_pt1 | contig 15384 bp, 12 predicted proteins | sample C1_top_MG_FD_204535 | JGI IMG/M metagenome (GOLD analysis project Ga0315268, IMG submission 204535) | Sediment microbial communities from Yellowstone Lake, YNP, Wyoming, USA - C1_top | ecosystem: Environmental > Aquatic > Freshwater > Lake > Sediment | place: USA: Wyoming | collected 2017-08-01
CCTGGTTCAAGGCTCGTTCTCTTTCTTGAGCGGGCGGCTGGCGGCTCAATCGGCTGAGGGCATCGCGCTGCGCTTGCGCGGTTATATGTTCGATCACATCCAGCGGCTGTCATTCACGTACCATGACCAGACGCAAACCGGCGAATTGATTCAGCGCTCCACGTCGGACGTGGACGCGATCCGCCGTTTCTTTGCCGATCAAGCGATTGGCGTGGGACGCATCGTGCTGTTGTTCCTGGTCAACTTTGTCGCTCTGCTGGCGCTGAACGGGCGACTGGCGCTGATCTCGGTGGTAGTCGTTCCGTTCGTCGTGGCCGTGTCGGTCTTTTTCTTCCGGCGAGTCTCCAAGGCATACGAGGCGAACCAGGAGCAGGAAGCCACGCTTTCGACCACGCTGCAAGAGAACCTCACGGGTGTGCGCGTGGTCAAGGCGTTTGCACGGCAAGACTATGAGCGGAACAAGTTCGAGCGAGACAACTGGGAAAAGTACCAGCGCGGACGCCGGCTGACGCTGATGCACTCGCTTTTCTGGCCTATGTCCGATACGCTGTGTCAGGCGCAGATGCTGGCCGGTTACCTGATCGGCGGAGTGATGGCAATTCGCGGCGAGATCACGCTGGGCGATTACATGGCTTACATCGGCGTGTTGGTATGGCTGATCTGGCCCATGCGTGAGATGGGCCGGTTGATCGTGCAAATGTCAACCGGGGTGGTCTCTTATGGAAGAGTGATGGAGGTCATCCAGGTCGAACGCGAGCCGCTCGACGAGGGCAAGTACACGTCAAGCGTTCCGCGAGGGGAGATCGTCTTCGACAATGTCTGCTTTCGGTACGACGACGCGGACACGCCGGTGCTCCGGAACATCAGCTTCCGTTGTGAGCCGGGACAGGCGGTGGCCTTGTTAGGCTCCACCGGTTCAGGCAAGACGACGCTGGTCAACCTGCTGCCGCGTTTCTACGAGTACACGGGCGGCAGCTTGACGCTCGACAGAGTAGAGATCAAAGACTATCCGCGCCACTTTTTGCGTCAGCAGATCGGCATTGTCGAGCAAGAGCCGTTCCTGTTCTCGCGCTCGATCCGCGAAAACATTACCTACGGCGTTGGACGCGATGTGCCTGACGCCGAAGTGGTTGCGGCGGCTCGCGCGGCAGCCATCCACGACGTCGTCATGTCGTTCCCGGATGGATACGAGACGCTGGTGGGCGAGAAAGGCGTGACACTTTCCGGCGGGCAGAAACAGCGCGTCGCCATCGCCCGGACGCTGCTCAAGGATCCGCGCATCCTGATCCTGGACGACGCGACCTCGTCGGTGGACATGGAGACCGAAGCCGAGATCCGCCAAGCGCTGGAACATCTGATGCGAGGTCGCACGACTTTTATCATCGCTCATCGCATCCAGAGTGTGATGAACGCCGACTTGATCCTGGTGCTGGACACAGGCGAGATCGTGCAGCGGGGGACACACGACGAGTTGATTGCCCAAGAGGGCATCTATCGCCGTATCTATGACTTGCAGGTCCGCATCGGGACCGAGTTGGAAAGGGAGATTGCGAATGTCGGACTATGAAGAAGAGGAATTCGCCACAGAGTTCAACGGCCAAACTTTGATGCGCATCTTGGCGCAGACCAAACCACACTGGCAAATGCTGGTTGGCTTTGTGGTCGCCGTCGCGTTGGTGGCGATCATGGATTCCTATTTGAGCTATCTGAAAAAGGGGATTGTGGACGGAGGCATCCTGGCGGGCAACACGGATGCGCTCACGCAGACCGTCGTCGTCTTTGGCTTGGTGAACTTGGCCCAATCGGCCTCGGTGTTCATCTTCATCTACCTGGCTGGAGTGTTGGGCGAGCGCGTCCAATACGACTTGCGACAAAAGATGTTCAACCATCTCCAAGACCTGTCGTTCGCTTACTTTAGCCGGACGCCAGTGGGCTGGATCATGTCGCGGGTCACGTCCGATACCGAACGAATCGCGCAGCTCGTGACGTGGGGACTGCTCGACGTGACCTGGGCCACGATGAGCATCGTCACCTCCGTCATCTTTATGCTCGTCATCAACTGGCAGATGGCGCTGATCGTGTTCGCCACGATTCCGGTGCTGGTGGTCGTAGCGGCCCAGTTCAGGAAAAAGATCATCGTCGAATACCGGACGGTGCGCAAGATCAATTCCAAGATCACGGGCGCGTATAATGAAAACATCACCGGGGTGCGCGTGGTCAAGGCGCTGGGCCGCGAGGAAGAGAACCTGCGCGAGTTCAGCCAACTGACCGGCGAAATGTATGGCGCGTCTTTTCGGGCTGCCTGGCTTTCGGCTTTGTTCCTGCCATTGGTACAGATCATCACCGCCATCGCTATGGGCAGCGTCGTCTGGTACGGGGGTTGGCAGACGCTATGGGGTGGCCTGACGATTGGCGGCATCCAGGCATTCGTCTCGTATGTCACGTTTATGATGTGGCCGGTGCAGGATTTGGCGCACGTGTATGCCGAGCTGCAGCACGCCATCGCTTCGGCGGAACGCACCTTCTCGCTGGTTGACGCAGTGCCAGACGTAGCGGATCGGCCAGGTGCGATAGAGCCGGGCACTCTTCAGGGCGACATCGAGTTCGACCACGTAGACTTTTGGTATGAGGCCGACAAGCCCGTGCTGCAGGACTTGTCCTTGAAGGTAAAGCAGGGCGAGACGATCGCGCTCGTGGGGCCGACAGGCGGCGGCAAGACGACCCTCGTCAACTTGCTCTGCCGGTTTTACGAACCCAGACATGGCACGATTTGCATCGGCGGGCGAGACTATACGGAACTCACACTGCACGCTATCCAGTCGCGCATCGGCGTGGTGCTGCAAACGCCGCATCTGTTCTCCGGCACCATTCGCGAGAACATTCGTTACGGGCGGTTGGATGCTACGAATGAAGAGATCGAAGAGGCGGCCAAGCTGGCCGGCGCTCATGCCTTTATCACGACGCTCGACGCTTCGCGGGGTTACAATGCCGACGTAGGCGAGGGTGGAAATCTGCTTTCGGTGGGCCAGAAGCAACTCATCAGCCTGGCGCGGGCGATCCTGGCAAAGCCTGAAATCTTTATCATGGACGAGGCGACCAGCTCGGTGGACACGCTCACCGAAGCGTTGATTCAGCGTGGTATGGAGTCGTTGATGGCAGGCCGCACCAGCTTTATCATCGCGCACCGGCTTTCGACGATCAAGCGGGCTGACCGAATTCTTGTCATCGAGGACGGGCGCATCGCCGAGATGGGCACGCACGCCGAACTGATGCGCGCCAGGGGACACTATTACCGGTTGTACACACAGCAGTTCCGTTATCAGTTGGAGCAGGAATACGACATCTTCAAGGTGCCTGAACTGGTAACGGCGTAGAAAAGCAGACGCGGGTTCACGCCAACCCAAATTGGCGTGAATCTGCGTCCGCTCTCTTTATCCTCCGATGGCGATCAACATGATGCCGGCTGCCACCAGCGCCGACGCAGGCACTCGCAAGCTTGCCTTGCCTTCGCCTAGAAACGTCGTGCTCACCCACGCGGTGAGCACGACGCTCATTTCACGGATGCTGCCCACGTAACTCACCGGACTGCGCTGCATGGCGATGAGCACCAGCGTGTAGGCGCCCGCGACCGCAATCCCCGCCAGGATCGCGCTCCACTTGTTGGAGCGCCATTCTGTGCTCAACCTCTCTGCCCGTTGAATGGGTGTGAGGGCCAGCAAGGTCATGAAGAGAACGATGTAGATATAGAGCAGGGGTGGGATGAATGTGACGCCAACCTTGTCTACCGTCGAATAGAGGCTGATGCACAGCCCGGCGGTCAGCGCCCAGCGGGGAGTAGACTGGGCCAGTCCGCGCAACGGGCGGGTGATGTCGCCCCAGTTTGGCAGGTTGACCAGGAACAAGCCCACGGCAATGACGAGGATGCCGATCGTTCCCAGCGCCGAGGGTCGCTCGCGCAAAAACAATGCTGCCCACAGCGCTGTGAAGAGTGGTGCGCTGCCCCGCGCCAGTGGATACGTCACCGATAGGTCGCCCAGCGTGTAGGCGCGGCTCGTCATGTAAAAGTAAACTGCTTCTGCCAGCGCGCTGGCGAACATGATGAGCCATGCGGTGGAGGGCCAGTTCCACCGGGCCATGAGCAAGACCGGCGAGTAAAAAATGATGACGGCCAACAATTGCCACCAGACAAAGGCCAACTTGTCGTGAGCGCGTTTGAGGAGGACGTGCGCGCCGGAGTGGATCACTGCTGCGCAGACGAGAAGGCCGAGTGTGCTCAGGGGCATAGAGTTCTCCAAAGGATTTCTCGCAAGTATATACCAGTGCGAGTTTCGCACAACCAACATGAGACTTTGGTTCCATGACCTGCACCCTCACCGTCATAACGTCAGACGTCTGTCGCTGCGACACTTGCATGCGCTTGACGCAGTTTGACGATTTGACGATCTCACAGTAAGCTTGCGCCCATGTCGCTCGCGCCAGGAGCGAGCGATTGCGAAACGGCAGATAGCCTGCGATTTGCGCCAGCGCACACAACTGATGAGGATCACCAACGCGGGACTGATCGAGAGCCACCCGCACGACGTCATTATCACCAAAGAAGCACCCAACTATCAGGTCAATCAATAGTTGTAGAGACGACTCGCTGGGCCATCTCTACTGGTGTGACGAAAAACATGTTGCTTTACTTGCTGCAGGGCATCGGCTACGGCTTTGCCGCCGCTGTACAGCCCGGCCCTTTTCAGACGTATTTGATCTCGCAGACGCTCAAGAACGGGTGGCGGCGCACGTTGCCCGCCGCGCTTGCGCCGCTCGTCAGCGACGGGCCAATCCTTGCGCTAGTGTTGCTGGTGTTGAGCCAGATGCCAGCCTGGTTGACGCGGTTCTTGTATATTGCGGGCGGCTGCTTTATTCTCTACCTTGCCGTGGGCGCGTTCAGAGCCTGGCGCGGCTTTGTCATGGCGTCTCCCGTGGCGACCGAATCCAGCCAGCAGAGCGTGTTCAAAGCGGCCATGATGAACGCGCTCAATCCCAATCCCTATATCTATTGGAGCCTGGTCACAGGCCCCATCTTGATCGCAGGTTGGCGGGAAACTCCCTTCAACGGGATTGGCTTTCTGGCTGGTTTCTATGTGACCATCGTCTCCACGATGGCAAGCACGATTGCGCTCTTTGGCCTGACGAGGCAGCTTGGGCCACGGGTGAATCGCGCCTTGCTGGGAATCTCGGCCTTGGCCTTGATTTGTTTCGGGCTGTATCAATTGTGGCGCGGCCTACGTTAGTGCTTGAAGCTGCGCTGACCCGTAAACACCATCGTCGCGCCCGCCTCGTTGCAAGCCTGGATCACCTCGTGGTCGTTGAGTGAGCCACCCGGCTGAATCACCGCCGTGACGCCCTCACGCAGGCCCACGTCCACGCCATCGCGGAAGGGAAAGAACGCATCGGAGATCATCGCCGCGCCAATCAATCCGCCGCGCAATTGCGCAACCTGGGTCTCGATTTCTTGCCGTCTGTCGGCATCTTGAAGCTCGCTAAAGCTGACGCCGTGACGCTCAAATGCAAAACGATCTTGCAGTTTGCGGTAAGCCTTGTCACGCGCAATCTCGGCCACGCCCACACGATCCTGCTCGCCTGTACCGATGCCTACCGTGCACAAGTCTTTGACATAGATCACCGAGTTGGACGTGACGCCAGCTTCCACCTTCCAACCGAACAGCAGGTCCTCGTATTCTTTCTCTGTTGGCTCGCGGTTGATGCGATAGATTTGTCCCTTGTGCGTGGCCTCGGCTAGCTGGAGATCGGTCTTGTTCCGGGCTTGCAGCATGAACGATGTTTGCGCGATGATCGAGCCGTCAATCAAGCTCTTGAAATCCACATAGCGCTCGTTGGCGAATTCGGACAGGTGCTTGATGTTGTCAATCCGCATGATGCGCAGGTTCTTGCGCGCGGCGAGAATGCCCACTGCGCCTTGTTCGAATTCCGGTGCGACGACGACCTCGGCATAGCGTTGCGAGATTGCCCTCGCCGTGTCCGCACCCACTGGCTGGTTGAGTGCAATGCAGCCGCCGAACGCCGCGACGTGATCGGCCAGGTCGGCTTTGAGGTAGGCTTCCAGCAGTGTGTCTGCAATCGCAACGCCCGAAGGATTGTTGTGCTTCATAATCGCCCCGGCGGGCCGGTCGGTCATGTAGCGCAAGATGTTGAGCGCGTTGTCGGCGTCGGTCAGGTTGATCTTGCCGGGATGCTTGCCGAACTGCAACAGTTCCGCGTCGGAGACGAGGTAACGCCCCGGTGCAATCGTCTTGACCTCGCCCAGAGTCAAATTGCCGTTGATTAGCTTGTAGAGCGCAGCTTCCTGGCCGGGGTTTTCGCCGTAGCGCAGACCTTTGCGCACATCGTCAATCACCCAAACGACTTTTTCGTAAATGAGCGTGGAGCGCTGTTCCCCAAACACAAACGAGATTTCCATCCGGTCGGGGAAATGATCGTCCATGATGGTGTGATAGGCTTGTTTCAAGTCTTGCGCCATTTGGAATTCTCCTCACAGTAACGGCCCCCTGACCTATGTCGTAATCGGCTGCCAGCGCCAGCTCTCTCCTTGCCGGACGACGTGGCCCAGACCTGGGAAGGGAAAGTGCGCGCCGAACACCAGCGCATGTTGGTCGGCTGCTCGATCAAGCAATTGCTGCCTGTCGCTCTTGGCTTGCTCCGGCGACGTATCAAACTTCCAGCGCCATTCTGGATGCTCCATCAGGATGGGATGGCCGACCGCATCCGCTAAGCAGTTTGCCGTCTCTCCGCTGCGTGCCACGCCCCCAACCTGTGTCCACCAATACCCGGTGCTCGCCGGCACGGATGAACAAACAGTTAAAGTTGACGATTAACTCGTGCGACGAGAAACCGCGTTCATCTAGTGCCTGTGCCAGTTGTTCCGCCCGTGCATCCGCGGTCAGGTCGGTGACAGGAACTGTCTCGACGCCGTCGTTGATGGCGATGCATTCAAGAGTCCCCACGTTGAAGCGATAACATTCGATGCTCATGATAGTACCTCCTCTTTGTGGCATAGCAGATCGTGTAGTGCTTGCACCAGCAAAGTGTGTTCAGTCGCATGCATTCGCGTTTCCAGATCGTCGAGTGTGTCCTCGGGCCGAATCGGCACTTTAGCTTGCGCCACGATGGGACCAGCTTCAACCGCTTCGTCAGGAATAAGATGCACCATCACGCCGGTGTGGGTGATCTGGCCATGGCGATAGGCCGCATAAGCACGCTGAATGGCGTGCGTGCCGGGAAACGTGCCGGGCAGCGCCGGGTGCAGGTTGACCACTCGCAACGGGAACTGGCGAAGGAAAGCGCCACTCATGACGTGCATCCACCCGGCCAACACTACCCACGGAATGTTAAAGGGCTTGATGAGGGAGGCCAGGTCAGCATCGTACTCTTCGCGCGAGCGACCGGCCTTGTTGTAAGGCGCGAGCGGAAAGTACACCACCGGCACACCGCGATCAACCGCGCGTCGAATGCCATAGGCGTCCTTGCGATTCGAGACGACCAGCGCCACCTCGCCCCCTTTATTGTTGATTTGAGATTGCTTGCACCTGCACTGCGTGCAGGTGCAAGTGTTCTTCGCTCCGCTCACGCCCTGTCCGCGAAGCGGGGGCGCGCTAGGCGGAATGACAGCAAAAGAGTACCTCCTCACCTATTGCTAAAACGATTGCGGATGATAATTTCGCTCGATCCGCCGTGTATCGGAACCTGTTTGACCGCCAGCGAGATTTTGTTCTCGGCGTTGAGCGCGGTCCAATACAAATCGAGCACTTGTTCTGCACTGCCACCGCATGGCAAGAGGAGTGGATCACCTGAAAAATTGGGCAGAGGATTGCCGTCGCCCTGGTAGGTCGTGATGCCCACGCCAAGTCCAGGCGGCGGAGTTGCAGGTCGGAATGTGGTGCGGTCAGTCAGGTTGAGATCAGCGGGACTGGCTTTCAAGATGCTGAGCGTGAGCGCGCCGGGCTTGCTCCGCAGATCGAGCATCGCGCTGATGCGTGGTGTAAAGTTGGGCGCGTCGGGCTCACGCTCCCATTTCGAGAGGACCGAATCGAACGTCTCTCCAGCCTGAAGCCCTTCGAGCAATGCGCGCGTCTGCGCTCCGTTGCTCACCAGGTAAATGCCCGGCAGTTCCAACATCGCCTCGTAGATGATGAGGCTGGGATCGGCGTTCAGGCGAGCGTCAACAGTTTCCGTTCGGAGCACTCCGCCCTCGGCCACGAACTTGCGATTGCGACTGCCGGCGCTACGGCCCATGATCCAATAGATCATCAGCCACGCATCCTGCGCCGACGATTGGCCGACGACCAGCCCTCGGCCTGGATAAGAGTTCTGCTGGATGTGACGCTCCAGGTTTGCTTCTGCGATTTGTTGAGCTGGCATATTTCGCTTGTCTTTCATTCGCTTTTTGGACGCAGACGCTTCGCGCACGCACGAACACAGATATTTTCTATCCGTGTTTATTCGCGTGAATCAGCGTCCGCAAGTTGATTGCGGCACAGCCGTCCGCGCTATGCGCTTGCCAAGAATGTTTGCAGTGTCCTGGCAATGCGAGGCTGCGCCGGATATGCAGCCGGTTCGAATGTTCTGCCCGTGAGTCCTTCGTGCAGCGCGATGTAGCGGCGAGCCGACTCGACGATCACAGCGTCCTCGAGCTGGGGCGGTTCTCCATCGCCTCGATACCCCTGATGGGCGTACCACAGCCGGATGTATTCCTTATCCCATTGTTCCGGCTCGCCGCCCGAGCGCTGCGCCTGGGCGAATTCTTCTCGCCTCCAAAAGCGGCTCGAATCGGGCGTGTGCACTTCGTCAATCAATATCAAGGCGCCATCGGGCGCGCGGCCAAATTCGTACTTGGTATCCACGAGCAAGAAACCTGAAACTTGCGCAATCTCTTGACCGCGCTTGAAAACGCGCAAGACGCCAGTGGAAGTGGGCTGGGGCTGGCCATTGCGCGCAGCATCGTCGAGGCGCACGGAGGTGTATCTGGGCCGAAAGCGAAACAAGTCAGGTGACGACTGTAGCGTCCACTTTGCCGGTCGGCTAACATAGCAAGCTCAACGCAACACAAGCGGCAAATATACATGCTCGGCATACGTCTCGTATGCCCCGATGTCATAGGCTGCGTTGCCATCGCCGTTGCCGTCCAGCGGCCGCGACCGCCCATCGAAATCGTCAGAGGGCGCACCTGCGGCTGAGCCGGCGTCAATGGCGGGTGAATTCTCGCGCAAGTGATAGTCTGCGCCAGCAGCGTTGACAAAGAGCGGATCACCTTCCACATACTCGCTGCCGCGTGTCTCGCCATCCGTCCCCCGGTAGCCGTCAACGAGGTTGTGATCTATCGCCAGCGTCTGCGTCGGGACACTAGCGGCCACGGCGATTTGAAAGTAGAGATTCTGGCTGACAATGTTGTTGCGGACGACGACGTTCTGCGCATCGGGGTTATCCACGGCGATGCCTCCACCCCACGTTGTCCAGCCATTGTTGTAGAAGGTGTTGTTGACGATCTGGATACTGCGCATGGGATGAGTGATGGCATCGCCATTGGTGGTAATGGCAGCACCCAGGTACCGGTTGTGATAAGCAACGTTGTTGTAAACCCGCACGTTTTCTAGCAGGCCCCCGGCTTCAGAGGCCAGGGAAAAGCCGTTATTGTCCAGAATATCATGGACAACATTCTGGAACACGGCGATGTTGTAGGTGTGCTTATCCCAGGCGTCCACATAGATGCCCACCGCCTGAGCGCCGTGGACATGGTTCCGATAGACCTGGCCGTTAGAAGCACCATCTTTGATACAAATGCCCTCCTTGTGACAATTGAGCACCTCGTTGCCGCGAACCTCGAACCAGTCGGCCCCGGCGACGCTGATGCACTCCTGCCACCCGCTACTGCCTGCCTCCTCGACGCGGTTGCCGTCCACGACGACGTTGTTGCTGTTCCACACGCCGATGCCGGATGAGGCCGTGTTGTAGGTAGAATTGTTCTCCACGGCGATAAAACCGGAGTTGATGACCAGGATGCCGGCATCGTAGTTGTGTGGCCCGGCATTGATCACATGCAGACCGGCCACCCGGATGTAACTCGCGTTTGAGATTTCAAACAGACCGGCCAGATCGTCCGGCAAAGTGACGCCGTTGCCGTCAATCGTCGCCGTCTCGCCAGGATAGGCGGCGTAGGCGATGGTGTTGCCGGCGCTGCCCGAGTTTTGCGGCACGACTCGCTCGTAGTAAGTGCCAGCCCTGATGTAAACGGTATCTCCCGCCACCAGGGTGTTGGCCGCTTTCTGGATGGTCTGCCAGGGGTGGGCCGCCGTGCCCGCATTCGAATCGTCGCCGGTTGGAGCGACATAGTAGACTGTGCCTTGTGGCGACCAGGTTGCTTTAGCCCGCTGGTATGACTCGAATCGTCCCGCCGTCAAGAGGAACAACAGGGCAGATACAAGCAAGGACAGAAATATCCTCATCCCAACCTTTGATTGAATCACGTTTATCCTCGTTAGGCCACTGCCCTTTGCCGCAGCCGCAGCGATAGGTGGATTATGGGTTTTTCAGAATCAGTGGCAAGTAGACCCAGGCGGTTGGCTTCCACCACTCATAAGCCCCAATGTCACAGTCGGCGCGACCATCGCCGTTACCATCCAGTGGGCGTGGATTGCCGGAATAGTCTGTGGCCGGGCAAACGGTGTTGTCGCCGGCATCAATGGCCGGGCTGTTCGGGAGCTGGTGAGCATCGAAAGTGTCAATCGAGGGATTGACGAGGCCGGGTGAGACATCACACAAATTGTGCGGTCCTGGGCAGGGCGTCACGTTGCCAAACCTGGTCCCCGTGATCACGGCATAGTCGGTATCGAAGGGGTTCTGAGGTAGGATGTCGCCGGACTCGTCGTTATACCAGGCAAAGCAGGTATCCTCGCCAGGCAACGCAAAGCGGGACGCGCCTTGAACAATGTCGTTGCGCAAGCGAATCAACTCGGAACCGTTGCAGGTCTGGTTCAGAGCGCACGAGGCAATGACCACACACGTTCCCTCACTGGTGAGCGTCGAATTGGTCACAGTGATGTGATTGCCTGGTCGCGGGTTTACGGCGAGCGCGTTGCCCTCGGCGCGGCAACTGTCGGCGGTATTCCATGATGAGCCGCCCTCAAAGAAAGCACAATTGCCGACAATAATCGAGTTCTCGACGAGTGTTGGGCCGGTCGTCTTGATCTGGTTGCCGGCGTTGCCTGAGGCTTCAGTGCGGCGAATCTCGACGGTGGCGGTGGGCAGCCGGGCATAGAGGAGATCGAGGCCGTCTTGCGTGTTGCGCTGGATGATCGAGTCTTCAATAACCCAGTGTCCCCCGGTCGTGCCGGTGGCGACCCCATCGCCGTAACCGCCGGCTTCCTGCCCCCAACAGCCAGTCGGTTGCTGGCCCGGATACGTCTCGCCGCAGCCGTTCCACTCGACCGTCCAGCGCCGAAAGAGCAGTGTGCCCGTGTTCGAGTCGTCGCCGTCAATGTCGCCATCCCAACCAACCCAGCCGTTGCCGGCGATGCGCACGTTCTCCACCGTCCAGTCGGTGAGGCGACCAGCCCAAACCCCCGAGTGCGCCAGGCCGTGGATGTACAGATCGCGCAGATGGACATTCGCCGAGTCTTGCGCATACAGACCGGTTGCGGCCCACGGGCCGAAGGGTGGAGTGTCGCGCTGGCAGGCGAGGCTGGGCGTCGTATGGAATTCGACGCAATCCGAGTGGTCCGTGATCTCCAGGCAGGTGACCTCGACATTATTGGAGCCGGTGAGGTTGAGGACATAGTTGGCCCGCTCTGTTCCCCACAGTTGAGGGGGCTTGACGCAGCCGGTATCCCAACCGGCTCCCAAGATGCGCGTGGGGCTGGCTTGATTGGGGCCACTGGGAATCGGCGGCATGTAACAGTCCCACGCGCCGCCCGCTTCGCAGTTATCGGCGCCGGGCGCGCCATAGCCCATCGTGTAGCTGCCGGTCGCAATGATGAGCGTGTCGCCGCCGGAGATGCGCGGCGAGCCGCCGGGCGGCAGCGCGCGGAAGGGGTGATCCCAGGCGCAGGGTTGGGCCGTCTCACTTCCAGGATAGGGCGCATTCACACGGCCGGTGCATTGATCGGGAGAGCCTCCGTCGGGCCGCACGTACCAGGTGATAGAGCCTTGCGCGCGAGCCGACATCCAGAGCGACGCGAACAGAATCGCGGCGATGAATAGAAAGAATCCTGCGCGCCGCTGAATCCACCGTGGCCCATCAGAGTGAAACCGCTCATTTACGCTCATAGGGTCTCACCTGCATCACGCCGGCATTTCATCTGCCAGCGACGTGTAGATGCCGGCGTGACAGCACTCTTGAAAACCGAATGGAGCGCCTGCGCCGGCAGAGTAATGAATTGTCCCTGGCCGAAGCGTATTGACCACACTGCATCTACACGCGAACGCCAAGTGGAGCGCTTGAGCCAATCTCTTGAACAGCGTTTTCCACACCATCTTCGGCCCTAATCTTTTCCCCGATAGCCTCAGCCCTTTCGCGGATAGCTCGATTGGCAAGGGTGGTCTCGATAGCTGTCGCCAGTTTTTCCACCGTCAATGCCAGCCTGCTCAATGAGGTCTTGGAAGTTTGAACTCGCAGCCAATCGCACCCTGTGACCAGCGCGTTGCAGGCCCTGGGCCAGGGGAATGAACGGTTGAACGTCACCGCGCGTGCCAGAGGTATAAGTGGTGAAGCGCATGAGAAACACCACTGATTGTGAGAACCTTGCTCTTGAGGCCGCTGTAGCCATGGGTCAGGCTACTTACTTTCTGATGCGCGCCCACACCGCTTTCACTGCATCCGGCATGTCACTTGCCAACACCGCTTGCCCGACCGCCTTGACATCAATTGGCACTCGACGCGCTTCAATGCCCAGGGTTCTGTTGGCCCAACTGACGATGACATATTCGGCCCAGGGCAGGATGCGCGTTGTTGCCTCGACAGGCATTTGCTCCAGAGGCTCACCGACGCTGCCCACATTCACGATCATTACCCCATTGTGTTGTCGTACCATTTGCACATGAGTATGACCACCCGCCATTATCGTCGCCCTATAGCCGCTCAGCATCTCGTCCAGTCCTGCGGCAGGGGTTGTGGCCAGGATGATGTCCGTATTCGATCTCGGCGAGCCGTGAAAGCCAAGTAAGCAAGTCTCGGCGTCAAAACGGATTTCGATCGACGAGTGAAACGAACGCAGATAATCCAGATCGCGGCTCGCAAGTTGACCCGCGCACCAATCAACCATCTCCCCTAGCCAGGGCGGCGCATTCACGTCCTCACCTACCCTCTCTGGGTTGAGCAGATAGGACTCGTGATTGCCCGTGATGCCGGTTACGCCTAAAGCCTTCAGCCTTGCCACCACTCCATGGGGCTGCGGGCCGATGGTCGCCACATCACCCAGGCAGATGATCTGATCCACCTCTTCTTGATGGATGCTGGCCAGAGCCGCTTCTAAAGCAACCAGATTGCCGTGAATGTCAGAGATAAGCGCAATTCGCATGTATCTTCTCATGCTGCATATAGGTCACCGGCCAGGTATTTCAAGCCGGTATCAACCGAGACCGTAACGACCGTATGGCCAGGGCCTAGTTCCTGAGCGAGAGCAAGTGCTCCCACCACGTTTAGCCCAGTCGAGGTTCCAGCAAATATCCCCTCTTCTTTGGCGAGTCGGCGAGCCATTTCGCGGGCCGCTGGCTCGTCTACGCCGCGAGCTTCATCGTAATAGTTCCTATCCAAAAATAGAGGGATAAACCCCAGCCCGATGCCCTCAACATGGTGCGCGCCAACTGTGCCGGTCGAGATGACGGCTGAGGCAGCCGGTTCCAGAGCGATGATCCTGGTGGGGCTGTTGGCTTGCTTCAACGTGTGAGCGACGCCCATTAACATGTCAGCCGTGCCCACGCCGCCGCAAAAGGCGTGAATGGGACGATCCACCTGGTTCAAAAGCTCTCGGCCCATTTGTTCATAACCTTTGATCAGGTCGGCGTTGTGAAGCTGGTTCGTAAAGTAGGTGTTGGGCGCCGTCGTCCGTTCCTGCGCTTTGTCCATCATTCGCGGAATCAGGTCTGGAGTCACCTGGCCTCCCTGGCTCGGCACAATGATCAAGTCGGCGGCTCGTCCGTTCGTCTGACCGCGTCCGTAGACTTGTATGCGATAGTCCACGGTCATGTGGCTCCATTTGATCAGTGCCTCGGAGGGCATGACCCAGAAAGAGATGATTAACGATGGATACAGAGGAAATGGACGGGACGGATACTACAATGGAGAAAGGGATTTGTCAAACGCGACGAGTTCCCAAATGTGTGGGTTGTCTGACTGTGTGACTTGTCAGGATGGGATGAGTAAGGTATAATGCCGCTTGTTGATCGGGGCGTAGCTCAGTAAGGTTTAGAGCGCACGGTTCGGGTCCGTGAGGTCGGAGGTTCGAATCCTCTCGCCCCGACTATAGACCTCACGGGTAGCTTGTTTAGGTACCCGTGAGGTCTGATCCAAGCCCTTTCGACATCCTCGTCGGGAACCTGAGACCCCAAAGTTAATCTCCGTGAGGTCGGAGGTTCAAGCCCTCTCGTCCCGACATACCACTTAAAAACTGCCAAAATGGCAGTTATGTGGTTTCCGGTAAGTGGTCTCGGGAAACCTGAGACCACTTTATTCTACTTTCCTCTGACGTCAAAAACAGATAGTCTCCCCGTCAAGTGTTGGGGAGCACCACGGTTGTCAACAGTTCTTTAACAGACCAAATATGATCGGTCAAGCCCGCAGCCATCGCGGGTGTACGCGGTAACCAGCGTTGACCGGGTACGTCGTGGACTTCAATCCGCAAGGTTTTGAGCGGGCGTGCCAGGTTGTACACGGCATCTTCCCACGCTGCCGAAGCCCGATACATCGCCAAGTTTTTTGAGAAGCCCAGCGTGTGCCGCACAAGCCGCCCGTTGAAGAGCCGCATGGTCAAGTTGGCCACGTGTGATCTGGTAATCGGCCATCAGCACACTTTCGATGGCTTCGACGTGCTCGGCGGCTTCTTTGAGCCACTCCAGGATCGTGTCTTCTTTGTGGCCGCTCGTGCGCGTCAGGCTGCTGATCTGGTTGCCTTCGGCGATGTAGGCCAAGACCTGGAGAATCTTTTCAATAGGTGTCCGGCGTCGGTAAAACAGTGTCCCTTTCGTTTCGGTAAAGCTTTGCTTACAGGTCTGGCATCGGTAACGTTGCCGACCGGCTTGGGTGTGACCAAACTTGATTATGTTTCGCTGGTGGTCAGTTTGTAGTTTCCGGTAGTCAGTACATTTTGCATTTGGATAGAAATCGCCTAC
>Ga0315268_10004361_pt1 | contig 15381 bp, 12 predicted proteins | sample C1_top_MG_FD_204535 | JGI IMG/M metagenome (GOLD analysis project Ga0315268, IMG submission 204535) | Sediment microbial communities from Yellowstone Lake, YNP, Wyoming, USA - C1_top | ecosystem: Environmental > Aquatic > Freshwater > Lake > Sediment | place: USA: Wyoming | collected 2017-08-01
CAGCTCCTTCGCCAGCCGTATGTACGCCTCCGCCCCTCGCTAGCGCACGTCGTACAGCAGCGCCGGCTTCCCGTGGCTGGGCGCCTCCGCCAGCCGTATGTTGCGCGGGATGGTCGCCGCGCACATCTTCTCCCCGAAAAACCTCCTCAGCTCCGCCGCCACCTGCTGCGCCAGGTTCGTCCGCTCGTCGAACATGGTCAGCACCACCCCCTCGATCGCCAGCCCGGGGTTCAGGTTGTCGCGGATGCGCCCCACCGTGTCCAGCAGCTCGCTCACCCCTTCCAGCGCGAAGTACTCCGCCTGCATCGGGATGAGCACCGCGTCGGCCGCCACCAGCGCGTTCAGCGTGAGCAGATCCAGCGCCGGCGGGCAGTCCAGCACCACAAACTGGAAGCGCTCGCGTGCCCCCTCCAGCGCCTGCCGCAGGCGGTACTCGCGCCCCTCCATGTCCACCAGCTCCAGGTTGGCGCCGATCAGGTCCTTGTGCGAGGGCGCCAGCCACAGTTGCGCCAGCGCCGTGGGCTGAATGGTCTGGGCCAGGTCAGCGGCACCCATCAGCAGGTGGTAGGTGTTCGGACGCTCGGGGTCGCGGGCAAAGCCCAGGCCGCTGGTGGTGTTGGCCTGCGGGTCGCAATCCACCAGCAGCGTGTCCACCTCGGCGGCGGCGAAGGAGGCAGCCAGATTGATGGCGGTGGTGGTCTTGCCCACGCCGCCCTTCTGGTTGGCAACGGCGATGATGCGTCCCATGGTGTGGCGGAGAACGTCCGCGTGAAGAGTACGCCGGGCGGCGTGGCGACGCAACGGCCGATTGACGGATGCACAGGTGTTCCACGTGGAACATCTGTGGAAAAGTGCGGGCGGCTGTGGATAAGCCGGCGGAAGTTTTCCACAGGTGTTCCACGTGGAACATCTGTGGAAAACTTCTGGTACGGTGGCAGGGAAGCCTGACCTTGGTTTTTATTCCACTTTTGGCGGTTAAATCTGGTTCTCGTGCCGATTTAGGCAGACAATAACCACGTTTGTCCCACAGTTTACTGGTTTGATGCTAACGGTTTTGGTTCCGGAGCCAGCTACGCCCCGTTTACACCTTCGGTCTGGGGCGCCGTCCTCCGCATCAAGGTGGGTATTAACTTTCGTGGTTCTGGCGGCTGGCGCCACGTGCAAGGTCAGATCGCGGGCGAGGGCGCCCGCGGCCCGCTTACCGGTCAGTCACGCTGCCGATGAAGAGGACGCGGCGGGAGGATTGCGGGATGGGGAGGGGGTCGGACCAGGCGATGCCGGGGAGGAGTTGGCGGGCGCGGGCCACCTGGGGGCCGCCGACGAGCAGAGCAAGGCGGCGGGAGCGAGCCGGGGCGGCGGCGAGCAGGCGGGCGGCGGCGGGGAGGACGCGGTCGAAGCGTTCGACGGCGCGGAGGGTGATGGTAATGGCCGAGGCCACGTCCCCAGCCCGTCGCTCCCCTTCGCTGCCGCCGAGATTGCCCGCTCCTGAATGATCCGCAGCGTTGAAGTCGAATTCTTCGGCGCGGCCGGGGAAGACGCCGGCGCCGGTGAGAGCGAGGGCGCGGATGACCTCGCGAAGAAATATCGTCTTACGATATGTTGACTCGATCAGGGTGAGACGCAGCGCGGGCGCCCAGATCTTGATGGGCAGGCCGGGGAAGCCCGCGCCGGAGCCGAAATCCAGCAGCCGGTCGCCAGTTGCCAGTTGCCAGCCCTCCGGGTACAAGCTGCGGGCAGCAAAGAGAGATTCCCCAAAATGGCGGGAAACGATCTGTTCCGGGCCCCGAATGGCGGTAAGGTTGATGCGGGCGTTCCAGCGCAAAAGCAGGTCGAGGTAGGTGGAGAGCTGGGAGAGTTGCGCGTCGCTGAGAGCCGCGGGCGAGGGCGCCCGCGCCACATCGCCGAGAAAGGGCGCCAGCAGGGCGGCAATGCGGAAGGGGTCCATCAGGGGGGAAGATTAGCAGGTTTTGCATTGCCCAATTGAATCCGAGAGTTTACGCGACAACGGGACCGGGCCTCTACGGTTTAAGGGAGAGGGTTGAATTGCTGCGAAAAGCACCACGGCGGGCTCTGCGGGACAGTAACCTGCAAGGCCGATGACCATCGTGCAACCTGGCGAGTCGCTCGCGTCATCTGAGGGAGCGGCTGTGGCGAGCGGATGGTGCCTAGTGTCCTGAGTTAGAGATTCGCTGACAAAATCGGGCGACACTGGCCAGGATTTCGTCGGCAGTTTTAGTCCACACAAACGGTTTTGGGTGCTGGTTATGGACTCGGATGTATTCCACGATGGCGGCCTCCAGTTCGCGAGTGCTACGGTGGATGCCGCGGCGAATCTGTTTCTGGGTCAGCATGGCAAACCAGCGTTCCACCAAGTTGATCCAGGAGGCTCCCGTCGGCGTGAAGTGGAGATGAAAGCGCGGATGCTGAGCCAACCAGCGGCGAATCCGGGGGGCTTTGTGGGTGCCGTAGTTGTCCACGATGAGGTGGGCCTGGAACCGAGCCGGGACGGCCGCGTCGATCTGTTCCAGGAACTTGCGGAACTCGACTGCCCGATGCCGCCGATGGCACTGCCCCAGCACAGCGCCGCTTTTCACATTCAGTGCGGCGAACAACGAGGTGGTGCCGTGGCGGACATAATCGTGCGCCCGCCGCTCCGGTTGTCCGGGCCGCATCGGCAGCAACGGCTGGGAGCGATCCAGCGCCTGGATCTGGGTCTTTTCATCCACGCACAGCACCAGCGCTTTATCCGGCGGGTGCAGATACAAGCCTACGATATCCCGCACCTTCTCGATAAACAGGGGATCGCGCGACAGTTTGAAGGTTTCGCTCCGGTGGGGTTGCAGCGCAAAGGCCCGCCAGATGCGGCTCACCGCGCTCTGGCTCAACCCGCACGCCCGCGCCAGCGCGCGGGTGCTCCAGTGGGTAGCATCCTGCGGTGTGCTTTCCAAGGTGCGGGTCAGCGCCCGCTCCACGTCGGCGTCGCTGATCCGACGGGGCGCCCCGGGGCGCGGCTCGTCCAGCAGCCCATCCAAGCGCTTGCTCACGAACCGTGTCCGCCAACGGCCCACGGTCTGTCGGGTAACGCGCTCTCGGGCAGCGACCACTCCGTTGGTTTGTCCTCCGGCGCAGGCCAGCACGATACGCGCCCGCTGGGCCAGGGCTTGCGCCGTTTTGGGGCGGCGCACCCAGCGCTCCAGCGTCTCCCGCTCTTCACGAGCAATAATCAACGGCAACATCGGGCGTCCACGTGGCATCGATGTCCTCCTTTATACCGGAAAACACGATACCACATATTGTTATATTATTTATGACTCGCCACACTAGCAGGTTGCTGAAAAACTCCGAAAAGTAGGTTCCTCGGGGACTAAAGTCCCCTCGGAATGACACAAACAAAGGAGTTGTTCGGCGCGGCTGAAGCCGCGCCCCTCCGAGAGAAGCGCGAAATCGAGTCTTTCAGCAGCCTGTGAAGCCGCGCCCCTCCGAGAGAAGCGCGAAATCGAGTCTTTCAGCAGCCTGTGAAGCCGCGCCCCTCCGAGAGAAGCGCGAACTCGAGTCTTTCAGCAGCCTGTGAAGCCGCGCCCCTCCGAGAGAAGTGCGAAATCGAGTTTTTGCAGCAGCCTGTGAAGCCGCGCCCCTCCGAGAGAAGCGCGAAATCGAGTTTTTCAGCAGCCTGACCAACCTGCTAGTCCTAAGATCCTGCTGTGTTCGAGCCCGGAAGTTCTCTCGAAGGCTTAGCGTAATCAATTATGAGTCGCGTGTTGCCATTTTGCGTGTTACTACTGGCCAGCGTTGCCTGTGCCGGGCAGAATTACACCGTCTCCGTCGCCGAGTTGAAGGTGCCTGACAAGGCGCGCACCGCCTACGAGAAGGCCGAAGCAGCGTTTGATCAGCACAAGATCGGGGAAGCGCAGCGAAAAATTGACAAGGCGTTGCAGATTTTTCCCCGTTACACGCAGGCGTTGACCCTGCGCGGAATCATTGATCTCACTCAGTACCAGCCCGCCAAGGCACGTGAGCCGCTCGAGCAGGCGGTGCAGTACGACCCCAGCGACGGCATCGCATTGATCGCGCTCGGAGCAACCTACAATGCGCTGGCGCGCTTCGACGACGCGCTTCGCATCCTGGACCGTGGCCTTACGCTGGCGCCCAGCAACTGGCAGGCGCATTTCGAAACCGCCAAGGCGCTGCTCGGCAAAGGACAATACCAAGGGTCGCTGCGTGAGGTCGACAAAGCTCGCCGGTTGGCTCCGGCCAGGTTCGCGGCCACACTCCATCTGGTCCGCGCCCACGCCCTGCTGGGGTTGAAGAGCTACGGCCCGGCCGCCACCGAGTTGGAGCAGTATCTGGGCGAAGAGCCCAATGGTCCTAACTCGCAAGAGGCGCGGCGAACGCTCGATCAGGTGCGGGCCTTCACGGCCGACGGTCAAAAATAACAGTAGAAACAAACCTGGGCCGTCCTGCGGCTTCGCGCCTGGCGGCCTTTTGCTTTGCTGGCCGGCCCGTCCGGGCGGAGCGGATGTGACGCACCCCCCTGCGGCAATCATCTGGCCGCAGCAGCGGCAAGCTTTTGCTTGAACTGTGCGGCCAGGTTCTCAGCGCCTTTGGCGAGGATGCCGACATCGCTGCCCACAGCGACGAAGGTGAAGCCTCTATCGAGGCTGCGCATAGCCTCGTCCGCACCCGCAAACAAGATGCCCGCGGCCTTGCCCGCAGCCTGGCAGCGAGACAGAATTTCGGCAATGGCGGCCTGAACCTCGGGATGATTGGATTCAGCCAGGTGGCCAAGGCCGGCAGCCAAGTCGGCGGGACCGACGAAGATGCCATCCACGTCCTCGACCTTGGCAATGGCGTCTACCTCGGCGAGAGCGGCACGGGTTTCAACCTGCACCAGCACGCACATCTGTTGGTGGGCGGTCTTGTGGTAGTTGGGAACCCTGCCATAGAGATTGGCGCGTGGCCCGCCCGCGACGCCACGAATCCCGAGTGGTGGATAGCGAGTAGCGGCCACCGCGCGCCGAGCCTCCTCCGCGTCCTGAACGAAGGGAACCAGCAGCGTACGAGCGCCCACATCGAGGATGCGCTTGATCAGCACCGGGTCGTTCCAGGCGACTCGGACTACCGGCTCCGCAGTTCCGCGTCCCATTGCCTGTAGCTGTGACAGCACTGCGGGGACTTCGTTGGGGCCGTGCTCGGTATCGATCACCACCCAGTCGAAGCCGGATCCTGCAACGATCTCGGCCGTGATATTGCTGCACAGAGCCGTCCATAAGCCGATCTGCTGCTTGCCCTCGCGTAGAGCGGCCTTGAAGGCATTGGGCGGCAATACGGCGGATACGTAGGACATATTTCTTCTCCTTGACCAGTCTTGCGCGCTGCCAGGACTATCGCTTCACCTCGACTCCGGCCATAGTTTCGTAGAACTGAACTAAGCCGCCGTGATCGTAGTCGCCCATGCCCCTGACCTTCAGCGCTTGCAGCATTTCCATGACGGCAGCGGTGAGCGGAAGCGGGACTCCGAGTTCATGAGAGGTGTCCAGAACGTTTGCCAGGTCCTTGATGTGCAGGTTGATGCGGAATCCGGGATTGAACTTGCGATCCATCATGAGGGGCGCCTTCGCGTCCAGGACCGTGCTTCCCGCCAGTCCACCGCGGATCGCCTGATAGACCAATGCGGGCTCCACGCCGGCTTTGCTGGCCAGCACCAGCGCTTCCGAGACGGCGGCGATGTTGATGGCGACGATAATCTGGTTGGCGAGCTTGGTGACATTGCCGGCGCCAATATCGCCGGTAAGCACAACCGAGGCTGCCATTGCCTTCATCACGCCGTAACACTTCTGAAAGACTTCTTTCTTGCCGCCGACCATCACGGAGAGCGTGCCGTCAATGGCCTTGGGTTGGCCGCCGCTCACGGGCGCATCGAGCATGTCCACGCCAACTTCTGCCAGCCGTTCTGCGATCTCGCGGCTGACCAGCGGGGCAATCGAGCTCATATCGATCACGACCGATCCTCTCCTGGCGCCGTCGATGATCCCCTTTTCTCCCAGCACTACTTCTCTGACGTGAGGCGAATTGGGCAGCATGGTGATCACAATCGGGACCTGCTCGGCGACGTCCCTTGGACTGTGGCCAGGCTGAGCACCGGCAGCCACAACTTCCTCCTGCGCCTTCTTGTCGATGTCCAGAACGACGAGTTCATAGCCCGCTTTCAGCAGGTTCTTGCTCATGGGCTTGCCCATGATTCCCAACCCAATAAATCCGACTTTCTTGATTTCACCGTTAACTGACATTTCGTCCATCCTTCCCGCCGTGGCACTCACAGGCACGGCTACGCGCAAGGCTTGAGTTCCACGCGCTTGATCTCTCCCACCACCAGCAAGTAGCAAATGATGGCGCCCATGGCATTGGCGGCAACGAACACCAGGGCGCCATTGAACGACTTGGTTGCCTGTACGATGTAGCCGATGACGATCGGCGTGGTGATGGCGGCGATGTTGCCGAAGGTGTTAAACACGCCGCCGCATAAGCCTGCGCTTTGCTTGGGCGAGGTGTCGGAAACCACCGCCCAGCCCAGGGCCCCGATCCCTTTTCCAAAGAAGGCCAGACTCATGACGCATACCACCACCCACACCGCATCCACGTAGTTGCAGGCGATCATGCTGGAGGCGAGCAGCATGCCGATGACGATGGGCGCTTTCCGGGCAGTGCTCAGCGAGTAACCCTTGCGCAGCAGGAAATCCGAGCACAGGCCGCCCAGGACGCCGCCACTGAACCCGCACAGCGCCGGCAGGGAAGCGATAAAGCCCGCTTTGAGAATGCTCATGCCGCGGCCTTGCACCAGGTAGACCGGGAACCACGTGATGAAGAAATAGGTGAGGGTGGTAATGCAGTATTGGCCGAGGTAGACGCCGAGCAACATCCGATTGCCGAGCAGTTGCCGGATAGTGGACCATTCGGGACTACTTCCGCTCTTGCCGGCCCCGTCATCCATATTCACCAGGCCGCCGCCGCGCTCGATATACTCCAGCTCGCCCTTACTCAGACGGGGATGCTCTTTCGGGCTGTAAATCACCGCCCACCAGACGGGTACCAGAAGGATGCCCAGTCCGCCCATGACCATGAAGGTGTATTGCCAACCGGAGACATAGGTGATCCAGCCCATAAGGGGCGCAAACAAGACGGTGGCAAAATACTGCGCGGAATTGAAGATAGCCGAGGCTGTTCCCCGCTCCTGGGCCGGGAACCAGGCCGCCACGATGCGAGCGTTTCCGGGAAACGATGGCGATTCCGCCAAGCCCATCAGGAAACGGAGGGAGAACAGCGCAACCGCGGGGGCAAGGAAACGGAAGGAGCCGGCGAAGCCTTGCATCACCGTGAACACACACCAGGTGAAAATGCCCAGGGTGTAGACGCGCTTCGATCCGAAGCGATCCAGCAGCCATCCGCTGGGAACCTGACCCAACACGTAGGCCCAACCAAAAGCCGAAAAGATGTGTCCCAAGCCACGCCGAAACGCGGGCCGAACCTGTACAACGAATCCGTGGTGGATTGGTACTCATAACGCAGGCCGACATTGGCGGAGATACGCGACGAAACTTTGAAGTCGTCCTGGAAGTACGCCTGCCAGATGCTGTCGGACCAACGGAGGTTCGCCACCCCAAAGATCTGTTGAAATTGTGTCGGATGCCCGCCAACCTTAGGCGGGCCGGTGCTAAAGGTGTAGGTTCCGTAAAGGTTGGTCAGAAAATCGTTGACCTTGATTTTCACAAATTCAGCGCCGAACTTGAAATTGTGCCGTCCATGGTTCCAGGCCACGTTGTCGCTCACATCGAGGAGCCGGGGGCGGTCCCAATTGAACTGGGAAAAACCCCAAGTGCCGTAGTTGGGACGACTGATTCCCACCGAGGGAGAATAAGCCCCCGTGGGGGTATTATTGTCCGGCTGAAACTTGTTGTAGTTCACGCGGAAATAATTCACGAGGCTGGTCCCGCGTACCAGGCGATAGTTTACTTGCCCGCCCGTAGACTGCATGCGCTCCATGCGGCCATAGCTGATCTGGTTGTATCCACTGACCCGATCATTCGCGTTGGTATGGGCGTAATGGTAGATGTTCAGCCGGAGCGCCAGCGCGTGATTGTCGTTCAGGTTGTGGTCGACACGCGCGAGTCCAAAAGTTTCACGGCCCTCGCCGACGTAGACCATGGGAACGGGCGACTGGATGTACGCGCCCCGCTGGACATTGACGGCTTCATAGTTGGCAAAGAAATAGGTCTTGTTCCTGATGATCGGGCCGCCCAGAGCTGCTCCCCCCTGAATTCGCTGATTGGGGACATGGAGAGTTGAGACAGGCGGAGTGGCCTGAATGCCACTCGGAAGCACAAAGACGAATGCTTCACCGCTCAGCTGGTTTGTTCCGGCTTTCGTTTCCACCTTCACAATGCCGGTGACTGAAGTCCCGTACTCCGCGGCGTACTGGTTGGTGATCACTTTTACATCCGACACGGCACTGGCCGCGACCAACTGGTAAGGCCCATTGGAGTAGCACCAGTCGTAATTGATCACGCCGTCGAGGATGAAGCCGGTATAGCGATACGACTCTGCGTTGAACACGAGCCGGTTGCCAGCGGCGCCCTCGCTGCCGGAACCCTGGCTCTGGCGCACATGGGGATCCAGGACGGCATACTTGGTCACGTTCCGGAAGGACGAGGGGAGGGCCGCAACCGCTTCCGGCGTGATGATTTGTGCGACGATGGGCGCACTGCTTTCCAGACCGATGACCTGTCCGGACTCCTTCACCACTACGGATTCGTGGTGCGTGATGAGGTCGAGGAGAACGTCAATTTTCTGGGAAGCAGAGGACATCTGGACGTCTTGCGAGGTGGAGGTGAATCCCTTTGCCTCCACGTCCACGGTATAACGCAACGACGCCTCCAGCCCCGTAAAGCGAAAAACGCCCTGCGCGTCGGTCGATGTGGTCTGCTTAAAGCCGCCCGGACCACGCAGGACCACACGGGCATCGAAAACTGGCGTTCCATTGATCGATGCAGTCACGGTGCCGGACAGATCGGCCGCAAAGGCCGGCACTGCCAAGAGAAACATGATCGCCAATAATGCACAGAGCATTCGCGTGAGTGTTTTCATGGCCTTGCGAACTCCTTCACTAAATTCTCGAGCTTCAGCACAGCCGGATGGATGACGACCCTGTACTTGAGGTGGAGTTTGTCCCCGCGCTTCAATGTGTACTCGGCGTTTTCTTTCGCAGCCGTGGGATCAAATTTCGCAAAACACTTACCCCCGAAGGGACCGCCTACGACAATGCCCTTGTCCCGAATCTGCCAACGCGCCGGGTAATTCAGGTTGGCAGGATGGTCGAAAATGGCGACGCCAACCTTTTCACCATGGTTCAGTTCCGCGGTCCAATCGATCCATGGCGATCGGCGGCCGCGGGCGCCTTCCTCGTTGGCGCCACCGCTTGCGTTGACCACCTTCCCGCCATAGTGAGTGTCGAAGGGAAGAGCGAGACGCAATGCAATCATGGAGTCTTGGTAGTCGCTGAACGTAAGCTGCTCGGCAGCCTCCAGCTCCAGATCAATATCGAACATCCGGCAGTCCGCCGGCTTGGTGTAGAAGGTCATGGTGCGGCGTTCGATCAGCCATAACTGTCCCTGGTGGCTGACCCAGTGTGCGAGCATGGAGAGCACCCCACGATCCTCGCCGTTCTCCACCCCGGTAAGCTCTTTGAAAACGATCGTGCCCCTGTCGGGCCCGGAATTACTGGGATCGTTGTCGACGAAATTCTGTCCCCAGAAAAACACTCCGGCGTTGAGACCGGTCTCCGGTCCTTTGACGCGGGCCGTACCAATGGTTATTCCGCGGTGGTTGGGCCGGTCTGTGGATTCTCCGGACAGCGGGTCGACCGGAAACCCGCGCGTAACCGCGTTACCAGAGGCGGTCAGCAGCGGATGCAGGTATGGTTTGCCTGCTTGCTTGCCGAAATACAGGACGCTGAAAGGCTGGGCATTGATCTGAATCGTCACCGAGTCGTAGCGCACATCGAAGCGCACTTGTGCGGCGACTGGAGAAGCGCACAGCAACAGGAAAAGGCAGCTAACAAAAACCAATACGGATGAGCACGTTCTGTCAAAGGGCAACGAGCACTGCACGCCACAGCGCTTAGCAGCGAATATTTTCATGAAGGGGTGCTCCGGTGCGGAATTGTGCACATACCCGGGTGAAAAAGCGGCGACGCTTAGATTACATTTTCGTCAGGTACTGGGCCGCGTTCCAATTCGGGAGACGCGGTCTCGCTAGCGGCTGTTGGCGCGCCGGACAGCGCGCTTAGAAGCGGAACGTCCACCGGAGCTTGACGGCGACCAGGTCGCTCTGCGGGACCAGCCTGATTTCCGGGCGTGTGAGAAGCCGCTGCCAGCCGCGGTTCCAGACGATGAACAGATCGTTGCCGGGCTTGATAGTCCAACGCAGGCGGGTGTTAGTGCCGACGTTCTGCGTCGTGGTGTCGTACTGGATGAACGAGGTCAGCACCAGGTTCGGGCTCCAGGCGTAGCCGCCCTGGAATTGCCACAATTTCTGCACGAAATTTCCACCGGCCAGGCGGGCGAAATCGTTCTCGGCGTCGAGTTGGAATTGCAGACGTCCCTTGCGCGCGGTCCACCTGGCGTAGTTGATTTGCTGGGTGAGGCGGCCGCCGTAAAAACTGCCGAACCAGGTGGTGTTGCCGAACTGCAGCCGGCGATGGCCGCTGGTTTCCCCCATCAAGGCCCAGCGCGTGAACTGGTACGAACCCGGCGGGATGATTACGCCGGGTGCGATTTCAAAAGGCGCAACCAGGGTTTCGCCGTGCGGGTCGAAGTCGAACTCGAAGTGGTCGCCGGACTCCAAACGCAGGTTCAGCGGCGACATGAAGTATTCCCACGATTCCAGCATGCCGCGGGAGTTGGTGAAGCGGTCGTAGTAATTCTCGAGAAAAAGTTGGCGGATCCAATGAAAGCTGCCTTCCTTCGAGGGCCGCGGCTGGAAGGCGCAGCCGAACCTGATATGGCGAACGCCGGCGCGCGGAAGGAAGCCGAGAAGAGGTTCCAGGGCGTCGCCGAACTGATGAACGACAACGAGACAATCCCAGAGGTCGTTGGGGTAATCCACCTTGGCTCCCCAGCCGAAGCGGCTGCCGGGGCCGACGTCTCCCTGCGTGGTCGCCGTCCAGGCGCCGACCTGAAAATTCTTGTTGCCGCGAAATCTCGTGGTGCGCCACACGATGTCCGCGCCGAGAAGCGTGTTGCGGCGCAAACCTTCGGGATCGCCGTTGGTGAAAATGGCGCCGGCACGGAGATTTTCGTTGAAATCGTAAGAGACCCGGCCGGCGAGCAGATTGGCGCCGCCGATGTTGTTGGACGGAAGATTGAGATCCTTCGCCACATTCTGGGGAAGGATCGTGGCACGCGTCTGCACATCGAGCAGCGCAAGGTTCCAGTTGCCGACACGGCCGTTGAGCTTGACGCCACCATTGATGGGAATGGGGGCGGAGCCCACCAGTCCGACGCGCCGGCTGAAGAAGGGAATGAACTGAGTGTCCAGACCGAGGCCAAACTTGTACTGATTCGAGCCTTCGAGAAAGAAGCCGCGCTTCTCTGGGAAAAACAGCGGGAAGCGGGTGAGATTGATCTGGCGGGCATCCACCTCAGTTTCCGCGAAGTCGGTGTTCACGGTGACGACGGTGACGAGCTGTGACGTTATCTTCCAGGTGACCTCGCCGCCCTCAGCTGCCTGCCAACTGCGCGGGCTGACACCGAAGAAGCGCTTGGTTCGCCCGGTGACATACGGCGTCAGGTCAATGCCCTTGCCTTGCTGTAACTCGCCAACATTCGCGAGTTCGCCGGCGCGGCTCAGATCGTAGCGGAACGAGTCCAGTGTGGGCGAAGACCATCGCAGCGTGAGCTGTTCGCGGGGAACAAAGCGCTCGAAGTTCACGCCCCAGTGGGCAAGGCCGGGAGTGAAACTGAGTGTGCGCGAGGGAATGACGATCTCGGCGGTCCATCCCTGGGCAGTGCGGGCGGTGTGCGCGTCCCAGATGCCGTCCCAATCGAGGGAGACATTTTCAGCATCGGCGATCAGGCCGTCAATGCGCGCGGCGGCAGCGTTGACCTGAAAAAAGTAGCCGGTGCGGCGATCGCCATAAGTGTCGAGGACCACGCTGACGGTGTCGTCGCCGGCGAGATCGCCGTCGCGGCGCATGGTGTGGATGGCAATAGCTTCGGGATGCGGATCGTGGCAGGTGAAACCGAAGTAGATGGCATCATCGCCGACGAGCACGCTTACCTCGGTGGTGTACGCGGTCGGTTGGCCGGAACGGGGCGACTGCTGCACCAGCTGCGCGACCGGGGCCTCGCGCCAGGCGGGCTCGTCGAGCTTGCCATCCAGATTGATGGGAGACGAGATGCGCTTACCGGCTATGGAGACGGTTTGGGCCGCCGCCGGCCGCGCGCACAGGCCCGCGACAATGCAGCAGGAGGCTACCACAGCGAACTTGCGAACCAGTGCGGCAGGCATGGAAAAGATTGAGATTCTCTACCCGGGCGCACGAACTCGTCCGCAAAGCGGGGTCGATTCGAGTCATTGCTTCGCAAACTGCTTTTGCAGTTCGTTAGCGGTATTGACAATTGCCGCCACGTTCTCTCTGGTCTCATTCTTGCCCGCGTTGTAGATCATTACCCGGTAGCGCAGGCGGAGCTTGTCCCCAGGCTTCATGGTGCAGGCAGCGTTCTCGTTGGCGGCCGAGGGGTCGAACTTGGCAAAAATCTTCCCCCCAAAAGGATTCGCCATCATTAAGCCCTTGTCCCGAATTTGCCAGCGGGTCGGATAATTGCGGTTTGCAGGATGGTCAAACATAGCGACAGCGACCCGGCCTTCGCCACTGGTAGTGCCGAACCAGACCAGCCATGGTGAGCGGCGCCCGCGAACGCCTTCCTCGTTGACCCCACCGGCCGAGTTGACCGCGAACCCATCGTAGTGGGTGTCGAAGCCCAGACCAAGCCGCAAGCCAATGATGGCGCTCTGGTGGTCATTAATGGTGATCGGCTCTTTGGCCTCGAGTTCCGTATCGACATCGAACATTCGAATGTTCTTAGACTTGCCGTAAAAGACCATGGTTCGCCGCTCAACCAGCAGCAACTTCCCGTCGTTGTGGATCCAGTGCGCCAGGAATGAAAGTGTCCCGCTCTCCTCGCCTTCCTTGACTTCAAGGAGCTTCTGGAACGCGATGGCGCCCTTGTCGGGGGTGGTAACGCTGGGCTCGTTGTCGAGGAAATCCTGGCCGTTCACTTCCTCGGCGCCGATGAACAGCCCACGATGATTGGGGTGATCCCTGGAATCACCGGGGAGAGGGTCAACAGGAAATCCGCGCGTCACCGGGTCAGGCCCGCCGGAGACCGTGAGCAGCGGATGCAGGTACGGCTTGCGAGCCTCTTTGCCGAAGTGCAGCATGCTGAAAGGCTTGCCGGCAACCTGGATGGCAACCTTGTCCGCCATCACCTGGAAGCGCACCTGCGCGGAAAGGGGGAGGGCCAGCGAAGTGAGAAGGAGTACCAGGATGATGCACGAGGTCGTGAAACTCGGGAGACTAACGCAGCGGCGAGGCTGATTACTACGAGCTGTGATCATGATGCCGGACTATACAGCCGGCTGTCTGACGAAAGCACGGCGCTGGTATTACGTTTTCGTCATATTGAGACTCACCGGCGCGACGGTGTTGGATGGTGTTGACAGTGTGTGTGCCCGGACTTACGGGCCCGCAGCGTATCTGCCGCCAGCGATAAATCTGGTCTGCCCCAACGCTCAACCGCGTTTTTCCGCAACCTGCTGGTGGTTGCACGCAGTGAGAGCAGGTTCGATAAGGGGAACGAGGTGTACGGCGTCAAGCAGAATGGCTATCTTTGCGTCCCTGCCGAGCGCCGCCATCGCCACGTCCAGAGCCTGCTGAACGCTGACGGCGGGAGTGAAATGAGCCTGGCGGATAATCTCAGGAGCGACTCCAGTGACTGCGATCAGTCTGTACCGGAGTCCCAGTTTCCATATTCTCGCGGCTTTGTGGTTGCTGAGCTTGTATGCGTTGGCAATTCGTTCCTGGCACTGCTCCAGAGTCTCCGACTGGCCCAGCAGATCCACCCAGTTCGAGTTCCCGACGCCGTCCCAGCAGGCGCCGACAAGGATTAGCGCGCCTCCGTCCCGAACCGCGTACTTTGCCGTTTCCACGGCCTTGGTGATCTGATAGAAGTCGATGTCGAGAGGCGGCTCGGCAACCGCCACCACGATGTCGGCCTGCCGCTCCAGCCTGACTACGAAGATTTCCTCGGCCTGACGGGCGGCCGCGCGAAATGACGCTTCCAGATCGCCAGTGAACATGGCGCATGTGCGGCGCTTGGCGTCGAGCACGGCCTGGATGGAGAAGATGCGCTTGCCGCTCAGCAGGCGCATGAGATCGGCCATGTCTTCGTGAACCGGATTGCCTTCCAGGCGAAGGACGCGCACTTCGTCGCGCATAGCCATTTTGTGGTTGGCTTCGATGGTTTCAAGTGCGGCCAGACCGGGCAGGAAAGACTTTCTCCCGCCGGTGAACCCGGCGAAATAGTGCGGCTCCACGCTGCTGATGACGATAATCCGGTCCGCATCGAGGACCATGCGGTTGACACGCAGCGGCGTACCGTGGCGGGACGTCCCCAGCAGAACGGTCTGACTCTTCCGCGCGTCGTGGACGAGCACATGCGGCCGAATGCGTGGGTAGAATTCGCCGAAGATCTTGCGACACTCATCATCGCTCGGAGCCCGGTGAGCGCCGGTGGCAACCAGGTAACGAACCTTTCTCCCTTCCAGCAGAGGGAAGATTTTCGCCAGAACCGCGGGCGTGGGCGTGGGGCGCGTGGCGTCGTTGACGACGACCAGAACGTTTTGCGCATCTTCAAGAAACCTGTTCAGAGGTGGTGATTGGAGCGGGTGCTTCAGGGCGTCGAGTAGAATCTGGCCACCATCCACGGACGGCATGTCCTTCGGATGGGCAACGCAGAGAAGGTCCTCGTCAGGAACTTCGATGGGTTGGGTTCCGTCGCCGTAGGGAACCTCAAGGCGCATAATAAACTAGTACTGTGACCGTGTAGAGAGTAATTCAGGAAGGTACTTAGCAGAGACAGTTTTCCGGGTTACAGCTTGGGCATGGAGAAGCGAGAGGGAGTTCTGGTTTGTTTGTCCAAGCAGGACCGGCAGGAAATCAATCGCTTGTTGCGTGGCGGGCTTCAGCCAGTGCGCACGGTATTGCGGGCTTTGGCGCTGCGCCAGTTGGCTGACGGGCAGACGATCCGCCGGGTAGCCGCCAGGGTG
>Ga0315268_10004362_pt1 | contig 15376 bp, 16 predicted proteins | sample C1_top_MG_FD_204535 | JGI IMG/M metagenome (GOLD analysis project Ga0315268, IMG submission 204535) | Sediment microbial communities from Yellowstone Lake, YNP, Wyoming, USA - C1_top | ecosystem: Environmental > Aquatic > Freshwater > Lake > Sediment | place: USA: Wyoming | collected 2017-08-01
GCCGCCCCAGACCGTTTCGAGCAACTGCTCACGGGTGAGCACCCGACCGCGGTTTTCGGCCAAAACCTTCAAAAGGTCGAATTCGACTGCGGTCAGTTCAACCAGACGCTCATCCACCGAGACCTGCCGGGCCCCGGCATCGATGCGCACATGGCGAAAGGCAAGAATGCTATTTTCGGACCCGGCGCCTGCTCCCGGCTGCAATCGGCGCAGGGCGGCCTTGATGCGAGCGACCAGTTCGCGCGGGCTGAAAGGCTTGGTCACATAATCATCCGCCCCAACCGATAGACCGACGATCTTGTCAGTCTCCTCGGTCTTGGCTGTCAGCAGGATGACATACACATTCGACTCGCGGCGCAATTGAGACAGCACCTCGAAGCCATCCTTACCTGGCAGCATGAGGTCGAGCACGATCAGGTCTGGTTTGTAAGCCCGGGCCGCTTTCAATCCGGCATTGCCGTCCGCTGCGGTAAAAACCTCGTACCCTTCGGGTTTGAGGTAGGCTGTGACCAAATTGACAATGGAGGGTTCGTCGTCGATAACCAGGATCTTTGCCATAAGAGTATTGTAACGTAAAGGGACGGGATTGCGCCCGTCCCTTCAATACAAATGAACGGCTGGTTTACGGGTTAACCTGTTGCCAGCGCCCGCCACGTTGCATCCCCGAGCCGACCGGAATGCCTGTCCCACCGCAAGGACCAGCACCAGTGCCGCCTCGCATCATGCCGCCTTGTCCCATGCCATAACCTCTGGACTGCAGCATCCTGTCAGCCTGGGTCTGGGTGATGACACCGTCTGCCACTGCCGCATTGATGGCTGTAGTGCGGACTTCCAGCATAAAGGCGGGCAAATCTGCCTGGGTTACTCCGTTGTCGAGGGCGACCTGATAAAGGGTTTTCCCGGCATCGAACTGGGCTTCAACAGTAGCCACGGGGAGGCCGAGCTTGTCAGCCAGCGCCTTTTCCATGTAGTCGTGGATCAAGCCCATGTTCTGCTGGGTGGTTTGAACGGTTTGAGCACTTGCAACACTGGCGAACACTCCCAGGGCAAGCACCACGATCAGAACTGCAAACATTATTTTCTTCATTATTACACTCCTTTTGTGAATTGATTTCCTGTATGATACAACTGCAATGTAAAGGGTTCATAAAGGAAATAAAAAGGTTCGGTATGGCTTTCTCCCCATGGAAAAGAGTGGATGACGATGAATGGCAATACAGAGCACCCATTTCCGACCTGGAAATGGGTGCTCTGTAGCCGATTGATTTTTGCTTTACTTAATGGTCCCGCAACTCGTTGCGCCCGAATTTGTTCAAACGTTCTTGAGCCGAAGCGCTGTTCAAACCTTGCGGAGAGCTTTGCAGGGTGGCAAACAGGTCTTCGGGCGTATGGCTCTAATAGGATAAGGCTGGCAAGGTTTCCTGATTGATGGGAAAACTCCTCAGACGACGGATTGGCAATGGAGTGGTCATACTATTTTATTCAATTTTTCCGTAATCCGAAAATATTACTTGCCATTCTCACCAAATGCCCGGGAATAGACGGCAGCGCACACGGCTGGCGTATTCCGGGTAGCCCGGCAGTTCTTGTTGCAGGGTACGGTCTTCCAGGGCTGCGCGAACGGTGAACAAGATGCCGATCATCGCCCCCGGAATCAATGCCCAAAGAGAACCCAGCAGCAGGGAAATGGAGATCATAAGAACGATTACGCCCAGGTACATCGGATGTCGTACCCAACTGTATGGGCCGGTATCAATCACATGCTGGCCACGATCATCTTGGATGCGCACAGTCCGGGAAAGAAAGGTGTTCACAGATGCGGTCCACGACACCATGAAACCAGCAAAGGCCGTTCCCAGCCAGCCTAATCCTTGCAGGATGAGTGGCGCGGGTGCCCAGCGGAATCGCCCTGCATCCAGTCCAGCCAGGATCAGCATACCGATCAACAGGAGAGTATAGGTGGTAAGGATCACTTTATCCCAGCTTTTGGTATTCTGTCCGCCTTTACTGCGCTCATTTAGCTGTGCTTGATCATTGCGCACTCCCCACAGGCCGTAGAAAGTCAGAAAGCCGCCAAAGGCCAGTACGAAAGCCCAGGCCTGGAGCCAGTCCAGCCGGCCGGCCGAGATGAACAGGATGGCCGCCAGAATGAGAGTAACAGCCAGAAGATTAGGCAGCAGGGAAATCATTGTGATTTTAGCAGGTGAAGACCCTGATCGCTCCAGTATTGACTTGGACATAAGCGCCTCCAATATGGATTTTCAAAAAACAGGAATTTTTCCCCATTGAATGGGAGGAACAACCTCTTGCATGACAGGCTCCTCAATCTGGTGCAAATAGTTTCCGGAGTGCTGGAGCGGGAAGCCCCGACTTTTCGACTAGTGCCATCAGTTCGATGCCAAGCTGATGCATTTCATCGGGAGCCTGGATACAATGCCAGGCGCCACCCACCTCGGCAAACCGGGTGGCAAGCAAGATATGCATTGCGACAACCAGGATGAACCTGGGAGTGACCTGGATGATGGTTGGCATCCTGCGAGGAACGATCTTGACCCCGACAGTGCGGAGCACATCGAATGTCTCGCGTAGTGCATCCACAAGCAAATAAAGATCGGCCGTGGCGCGCGCCATGGCGTAATTGTCGCAATGATGCTTGATCAGTAGATGTGCCAGGGGTGCAACAAAGGCTGCGTGCGTTGCCAGGTAATCTGACATCTCAGTGGAGACTTTCGCGCTGAGGCCTGCGTGATTGAAAATATCCACCAGGCGGGTAAGCCTGGCGGTGATCTTGCCATCGAGTTCGCCAAAGGGGGTGGCATTTTTGGAGCCAGTGGCTGCGCTGAAGGCGTGGATCACGCTGCCATCCCGCTTTCCCGCTCCAAACACAAAACCCAGCATGACTCGTTCTTTATCAAGCGAATTGGTCAAGATTTCCGGCCCGGAAGGATTGTTGACCATGAAAACGATGTTCGGGGAACGGTTTCGGGCCAATACTGGGAGAAGGTCCGGCACCTGATTCTTCCGAATGATGACAAGGATGTATTCGTACGAGTCTTCCGGATCGAGAGCGTCGATGACAGGAACCCTCGTGATGCTGCTCGAATTCTTGAAGGGATCCTCGATGATGATCCCCTGGTCCCTGAGTTCTTCGTATCGTTTTCCCCGGGCGAGGACGGTTACGTCGAATCCGGCGTTGTAAAGCCCCACCGCGCAGATCGAGCCGTTCACGCCCGCTCCGATTACCAGGACCCTTGCATTATCTATACTCATCCCGACCTCCTTTTTATCTGTGCATACTCCTCGTTGCCTTGAAGGAGTGATTTGGGGGAATCGGTCGTTTCTTATAGCTTTGGATGCGTTGTCTGACTTGACAGGCCTTATGGATATGTTAGAATAGGATTTAGCAAGAAGCAACCTTTTTTATTAGCATGTACTAATATAACATGTTGCCCTTATTCGAGTCAAGGTGAAAAATGGCACAATCCATGAAAACCCAAACAGAAAGCCGCCCCACTCCCACGATTGAAGACTATTTGGCGGTGATCTTCGTGATGGAGCGCGATGAAGGGGAAGTGATCGCGGCCCGCCTGGCTGAATCCCTGGAAGTGGCGCCGCCGACCGTGACCGTGACACTCAAACGCATGGAACGCGATGGCTGGATCGCTACGGAGCAGGGTAAAGATATCCACCTTACTGACAAAGGGTGCGAGGCGGCCCGCTCCGTCATTCGCCGCCACATGCTCACCGAGTGGATGCTGGCGCGCATGCTGAAGGTTCCCTGGTCACGCGTCCATGCTGAAGCGGACCAGATCGAACACACCATCTCAGACGAGATAGAAACCCAGATGCGTAACAATCTAAATGATCCTCAGCTCTGTCCTCATGGCAATCCGCTCCCGGGCTATGAACATGTCGCGGCTGACTGGCTTCCCCTAACTGGCGTGCTGCCCGGGGAAAAAGTCATCATCCGGCGAATCCACGAAACGGCAGAAGAAAACCATGAGTTACTGGAGTTCCTTGAAACGAACGGCATCATTCCGGGGGCTCTGGCGGAAGTGACCGAGATATTGTCTTTTAATCAAACCCTGAGCCTGCAATTGGGAAAACATAAGGTGGCGCTGGGCTTTCCGACTGCAAAGTATCTCTTTGTGGAAAAAGTCGTCTGAAGCTCGCATCGAAAAGGAATTAACACATGCAACTTATGGAATTACAGCCCGGCAAGAAGGCGGTCATTCGAAGGTTGGAAGGCGGGCGTTCTGTTCTTTCCCGGTTGGCCGCATTGGGGTTTACGCCGGGAGCCGACATTACTGTAATAAGAACTAGCGACCATGGGCCCCTGCTGGTCTCCTTGCGGGGTTCACGGGTGGCTTTGGGACGGGGTGAAGCTGCCCACATATTCGTATCTTTTACCGGGAAAGAAAAAACAGCTGAAACAGAATCGGCCAACCCGAGTAACCTCTCAATTGCTCTGACAGGCCAGCCAAATGTTGGGAAATCCTCTGTATTCAATTTACTTACCGGCCTGAACCAGCACGTTGGGAATTGGACGGGCAAGACCATCGAGTGCAAGACCGGTACATATAAATTCAAAGGGACCGGGTTCTCAGTCGTCGACCTTCCCGGGACCTACAGTCTGACCGCCAGCTCTGAAGAAGAGCGTATGGCCCGTGACTATATCATCAAGGAACACCCCGATCTGATTGTCGCCGTGGTAAATGCGGCCTCCCTGGAACGCAGCCTTTACCTGGTTGCAGAGCTTCTCCTTCTGCCAGTGCCGATCATTGTTGCGCTCAATATGACCGATGTAGCCGAACAGGAGGGGATTCAAGTTGAACCCAAAGTGCTGGAAGCGGCATTGGGCGTTCCGGTGGTATCGATGGTTGCCTCAAAAGGGGTGGGCCTTGTGGACCTCGAGGAAGCCGTATTTCGATTGTCAAACCACGAGATCTCTTATCAGCCCAAACGGCCCTTGATCTTACCTGCCCATCAGGCAGTATTGGATCAGCTCAGAGGTTTTATCGGCTCTTATGTGCTGTCAGGCTACCCTGAGGAATGGGTGGCGCTCAAGCTGCTGGAAGGGGACGAAGAATTAACTGAGTTGATGAAATCTGCCATGCCTCCCGAGGCCTGGGAAAATGTCCACACACTGTTATACCAGCACGAAGATGCCATCCTCGACATTGCCGGTGCCCGCTACGAGTGGGTGGCCCGCGTTATCCGAGCAGCGGTCGTTGAGCCAAAAGTGACCCGCGTCGGGATGACTGCCCGCCTGGACAGAGTCCTGACTCATCCTCTTTTGGGCACTTTGGCCCTGATTGCAATTCTGGGTGGGGCTTTTTGGCTGACCTATAAAGTTGGCAGCCCGATCCAGGCCTGGCTGAGTCAGCAGATCAATCAACTGGCTCAAATTCTACGCGGCGGATGGGTACAGGGGCCCAAGTGGCTGGTTGAATTCTCCGCGGGTGGGATCCTGGGAGGAATTGGGATGGTCCTGACATTCCTGCCAATCCTGGTCATTTTCTTTGCCATCCTGGGGTTCATGGAAGATACCGGTTACATGGCAAGAGCAGCTTATCTTTCAGACCGTTGGATGCATATGATAGGCCTGCATGGCAAGAGTTTCATGCCAATCCTGTTGGGCTTTGGCTGTAATGTCCCAGCCATATTGGGGACTCGTATCATCGAATCACGCCGGGCGCGCTTATTGACCACTTTACTGATCCCGCTGGTTCCCTGTACGGCGCGCATGGCGGTAGTCGCGATCCTGGCGGCAGTCTTCTTTGGATCGAACGCTTTTTGGATCGCATGGGGACTGGTGGGTTTCAGTTTGTTAATCCTGGCTGGCTTGGGATTAGTTTTGCATCATTTCCTCTTCGAAAATGAACACGTACCTTTTATCATGGAATTACCGCTCTATCATCTCCCCAACCTCAGGACAATTGGGATTTATGTCCGGGATAACATTCTGGGCTTCCTGAAGAAAGCCGGCACCACCATCCTGGTGGCGACCCTGATCGTATGGGCTCTGGCATATTTCCCCACCGGAAACGTTATGACAAGTTACCTGGGCATGGCGGGTAAATCCCTGGAACCGGTGGGAAGCTGGATGGGGTTCCCCTGGCCAGTGATGGTGGCTTTACTGACCAGCTTTGTCGCCAAGGAAAATACGGTGGCGACGCTGGGTGTCCTGTATGGCAGCCTGGATGTACTGAAGACCGTCATGACCCCGGCCGCGGGATTGGCATTCCTGGTTTTCCAGATCCTCTTCATCCCCTGCGTCGGGACGGTGGCCGCCATTCATCAGGAGACCAAATCCTGGAAATGGACCGCGACCAGCGTGGGAATACAACTGGTTTTATCCCTCGGATTGGCCGTCGCAGTTTTTCAGGTGGGGAGGCTCTTCTGATATGCTCCTTGAATTCCTGAGAACGATCCGGAATGGAAACGTACAAAGCCTGCTGGAGGTCTCACGCACGATGAATATTTCCATGGAGATGGCACTTCGGATGGCGAAGGAACTGGCAGGCAAGGGATATTTGCAGGAATTCGGCGCGGATTGCGGCATGCCTCAGACTGCCTGTTCGGATTGCCCGGTCGGAAGCAGCTGCCAGGTGCTGACCAGACATTGGTTCCTGACGGAAAAAGGGAAGGCTGCCATTTCATAGGATGGTCTCGATCGTATTGAATCGATAAGGAGAAAAGGAAAAATGAATGATCAGAAGAAGCTGCTCTCCCCGTTCGTCATCATCCAGGTCCTGTTTTTGGTGATTCTTCTGCCATTCCTTCCATTGTTCGTCTCCTGGCGCTGGGACTGGTGGGAAGCCTGGGCCTATGGCCTCCTGTCTGTCCTGAGCTTCGTGGTCAGCCGGCTATTGGTCGCGCGGCGGCACCCTGACCTGATCGCCGAACGCGCCCGCACCATGCCGCATAAGAATACCCAATCCTGGGATAAGAAACTGGCCCCGCTGATGGGGCTGGGCGGGATTCTGGTGCTGCTGATCGCCGGCCTGGATGAACTGATGGGCTGGTCTCCCTCTTTCAGCATGCCTGTGAAAATCGTGGCGCTTGTGATCATGGTGGTTGGATATGCTCTTTCCTCGTATGCCCTGATCGAGAACCGCTTCTTCTCAAATGCGGTCCGCTTACAGACTGACCGGGGTCAGACGGTGGTGTCCAGCGGCCCTTACCGCTGGATGCGGCACCCCGGATATGCGGGGGCGTTACTGGTGTACCTGGTGACCCCACTCTTTCTGGATTCTGCCCTGGCCTATTTGCCGGTTCTGCTCACCATGGGCTTTTATTTTCTGCGCACATCGATGGAAGACAAGTTCCTGCAGGAAAAGTTGGATGGCTACCGCGATTATGCCCAGCGGGTGCGTTACCGTTTGCTGCCGGGAATATGGTAGATTCTGAGCTTAAGACTGCCTCACGAAAAAAATCCGGATGACGATTGCTGCTCAAATCGTCATCCGGATCTATTTATGCAAGTGCTATTCCTTCACCTGCAGGGATAGATACAACTGGATGCCCATCTGGGCGATCTGGTCCTTCTGGGCCTCAAGCCAGTCGATGTGGGCTTCCTCTTCGACCAGGATCGTGGTGAGCAGGTCACGCGTACCATGGTCGCCCAGCTCGCTGACCTTCTGAATGGCAGCGTTGTAGTTCGCCACCGCCCCGGCTTCCGCCTCGTGGTCGTGGGCAAGCTGGTCCTCCACCGAGTTCCCGATGTGCATCAGATGGATCTTGCTGACGGTGGACTGGCCTTCCAGGAAGAGGATGCGGCCGATCAGTTTTTCGGCGTGCTTCATTTCATCCACCGCCCGGGCCTCCACTGCTTTGTGCAGGCGGGCGTAGCCCCAGTTGTCGCACATCTCCGAGTGGACCATGTATTGGCTGACGGCGGTCAGTTCGTCGGCGAGCAGCGCGTTCAATGTTTCGATTACTTTTGGATTGCCTTTCATCAGAGATTCTCCTTTTTTGCAATTCAATATTGCGAACCCATCAGGATTCGGTTGCGATCAGGCGAGGTCGAAACGGTCCAGGTTCATGACCTTGTTCCACGCGGCGACAAAATCGTAAACGAATTTATCCGCAGAGTCCTCGCAAGCATACACTTCCGCCAGGGCCCGCAGTTGGGAGTTCGAGCCGAAGACCAGGTCGACACGCGTGCCGGTCCACTTGAGTTCGCCGGTGGTGCGGTCACGACCTTCGAAGATGTCCGCGCCCTCGGATGCAGGCTTCCACACCGTGTCCATGTCGAGCAGGTTCACGAAGAAGTCATTGGTGAGCGCGCCGGGCCGTTTGGTGAAGACGCCGTATTGTGACCCTCCGAAGTTGGTTTTCAGGACGCGCAAACCGCTAAGGAGGACCGTCATTTCAGGAGCAGTCAGGGTCAGCAATTGCGCCCGGTCCACCAGCATTTCCTCGGCCGATACGGCATAGTGCGCCTTCTGGTAGTTGCGGAAGCCGTCTGCCTTCGGTTCGAGTACGGCAAAGGAGACCGGGTCGGTCTGCTCCTGCGAGGCATCCATGCGTCCCGGTATGAAGGGAACCGCCACTTTGTAACCTGCGCTCTTCGCGGCTTGCTCGACGCCCGCGCAGCCGGCCAGGACAATCAGGTCGGCCAGCGAGACCTTCTTGCCGTCCTTCTGCGCCTTGTTGAAGGCGCTCTGGATGTCTTCCAAAACTTTGAGTACCTTGGCCAGTTGTTCGGGCTGGTTGATTTCCCAATCCTTCTGCGGTGCCAGGCGGATGCGGGCGCCGTTGGCGCCGCCGCGCTTGTCGGAGCCGCGGAAGGTGGATGCCGAAGCCCAGGCGGTCGAAACCAGCTCCGGGACGGATAGGCCGGAAGCCAGGATCTTTTCCTTGAGGAATGCAATGTCCTGTTTACTAATCAGTTTGTGATCGACGGCCGGGATGGGGTCCTGCCAGATGAGCTCTTCAGCCGGAACCTCCGGGCCGAGGTAGCGGGCGCGGGGACCCATGTCGCGGTGGGTCAGTTTGAACCAGGCACGTGCGAAGGCCTCGGCGAACTGGTCGGGATGCTCGTAGTAACGGCGGGCGATCGGTTCGTAGACAGGATCGAAGCGTAATGACAGGTCGGCCGTGGTCATCATGGGGGGATGCTTTTTGGTCGGATCGTGGGCATCCGGGATCATGTGCTCCGGTCTGACGTTCTTGGCAACCCATTGCTGGGCACCGGCCGGGCTTTTGACCAATTCCCATTCGTATGTGAACAGCATTTGCAGGTAGCCGTTATCCCAATGGGTGGGATTGGGTTTCCAGGCACCCTCGATGCCGTTGCTGGTGGTGTCTTTACCCTTGCCTGTTCCGAAGCGGTTCTTCCAACCCAAGCCCTGCTCTTCGAGGGGGGCACCCTCCGGCTCAGGGCCTACCAGCTTGGGATCGCCTGCGCCGTGAGACTTGCCAAAAGTGTGTCCTCCGGCGATGAGAGCCACGGTTTCTTCATCGTTCATGGCCATGCGAGCGAAGGTCTCGCGCACATCGCGGCCCGAAGCGACCGGGTCCGGGTTGCCGTTCGGCCCTTCGGGATTGACATAGATCAAACCCATCTGCACGGCCGCCAGCGGATTCTCGAGATCGCGTTCGCCAGAGTAGCGTTTGTCTCCCAGCCACTTGTCTTCTGAACCCCAGTAGATGTCCTTTTCCGGCTCCCAGATGTCTTCCCGCCCGCCGGCGAAACCGAAGGTCTTGAACCCCATCGATTCCAGGGCGACATTCCCGGCCAGGATCATCAGGTCGGCCCAGGAAATCTTCCGGCCGTACTTTTGCTTAATCGGCCAGAGCAGCCGGCGCGCCTTGTCTAGGTTGACGTTGTCGGGCCAGCTGTTGAGGGGCGCAAAGCGCTGGCTACCGTTGCCTGCGCCGCCGCGGCCGTCGCCGGTGCGGTAGGTGCCGGCGCTGTGCCAGGCCATGCGGATCATCAGGCCGCCATAGTGGCCCCAGTCCGCCGGCCACCATGCCTGCGACCGGGTCATCAGTTCACGCAGGTCCTTCTTCAAGGCCTTCAGGTCAAGCTTCTTGAATTCCTCGGCGTAGTTGAAATCCTGCTCCATCGGATTGGACTTGGAGGAATGCTGGTGCAGGATATCGAGATCCAACCGGTTCGGCCACCAGTCCTGGTTGGTCGTGCCGCCTCCGGCAGTGGGGTGGTGAACCGGGCACTTGCTCTCTTCACTCATGGTATTACTCCTTTCGTTGGCTGAATTTTTTATCAGCGTTATTCATTACGCTGCCCATCAAGTCAGGCAAAAAAACATTGGTTATGTTCCGTGATACGTCTTTTCTCTGACGCTCATTAGTCGTTTGTCTACGAGTTGTGATCATTTGTCAGGGAAACCACCTCCTTATAAGAATTCCTAAGTGATAATCATTATCCAGTAGCGCGTAAAAAAAGAGGGCTTACTGTCTGCTTTGTTTGCAATCGGGGCAAAGCCCGTAGAACAAGACCTGGGAGCGGAGGATCTTGTAACCCGAGGCCTGCTCGAGTTTCCGGATCGCAGATGGATCGAAATCTGCCTCCCCATCGATGATCTTGTTGCACTTGATGCAGATCAGGTGCGGATGGGGCTGCGGACGGTTGCCGTCATAGTGGCTGTCGTTGCGCAAATCAATCTCCAGCACCTGGTTCATTTCCTTGAGCAGAGACAGGGTTTTGTAAACGGTCGCCTGGCTCATGGTTGGGAATCGGCTCCTGATTTTTGCATAAAGTTGGGCCGCGGAGGGATGCCCTTCGCTAGAGGCAATCAAACGCACCAACTCTACCCTCTGGGGGGTCAGTCGGAAATCGCGTTCTTTCAGCACAGCGATCAATTCATCAAATCGGACTTTTGGATCAGGCATATGAGTATTTTCAAGAACACATCTTTATAGATAATAATTATCCATAAGTATACTCGATGAATTCGAATACAACAAGAATAAGTAGCATCTCAATAAAAGGGGGAAAGTGGGGTTTCCCTTTCTTGCCAGGCGGATTGCAATGAACTTTGGCAGGAGTTTGAAAATACGCATGAATTTTGCCATCATCTTGCCAATGTCTTCCGCCTTAAATTCCTGTTTCCCGTCTCCGAACTTCTCCCCAGACAGGTTGGTGGTGGGTATGAGGATATATTATTTCAAGGCTTCCACGATCGCGTTGACATTATGTCTCATGAACTCCAGGTAACTCGCCGCCGGGCCGGTGGAGGCGGTCAGGGCGGCGTGGTAGATCCAGATGGATTTTATACCGGTATCCGCGGCGATCTGGTCTGCCAGAGTCTGGTTGACGGCTTCGCTCACGAACACCGCCTTAACCCCCGACTGGCGGATCTTATCTTCGAGCGCGGCCAACTCCCGGGCCGACGGAGCGGCCTCGGAGCTGAACGAACCGGTAATAGTGCCTTCCTGTGTAAAACCGTACTGGGCGGCAAAATAGCCCAGCACAGCATGATCCACCACCAGCAGGCGGTTTTGCGGCGGGATTTGCGCCACTTGAGCGCGGATCCAAGCATCCAGGTCGCGCAGCGAGGCAGTATAGGCTTCAGCATTGGCCTGGTAATCGGCGGCATGTGCCGGATCAGCGGCAGAAAGAGCCGCGGCAATGTTTTGCGTCCAGATGATGACATTGTTCGGGTCCATCCAGGTATGAGGGTCGCCGGCAGACTGGTCACTGCCCGGCAACGGCAGGAGGGTTATCCCCGCCGAAACTTCAACGAGTTTACCCGTCGCCCCGGTGCTTTCCAGCAGCGGCTTGAGATACCCTTCCAACCCGGCTCCGTTGGAAAAGATAATCTGGGCATCAGCGAGGGTAGCGGCATCCTGCGGGCGCGGCTGGAACTCGTGCGGGTCGGTGCCGACAGGCATCAGGATGGTCAGGTTTATATAATCCCCACCCACCTGGCTGACAACATCGCCCACAATGGTGGTAGTCGCCAACACTTTAAGCCTGTCATCGGCAACAGCAGGGGTTCCGCCCCTGCAAGCAGTCAGCAAGATTGTGGCAACTACCAGTAAAGAAATGAGCGTGAGTTTTGTTCTCATAGATTCTCCTGTTGTAATTGAAATTCATTATCAATAAAATGAATATTTTTTATCGGGACCCTCCCTGCCCCGATGTTAACTATCCAAACCTGAGAAATTTGAGATGGAAAAATACCGAGCCAATCATCAAGAGCACGATGGCAAAAACGGTCAGCAACGGTATCGGGCGGATGCGCCGCGACAGGCGCCCCTGGGCTTGATGCTTATGACGCTGCTTGCTGTCCAGGGCAGCGCCGGTTGCAGCGGTTACGGGAATCGCAGCACAAAACATGCACATAAATATCTCCTCAGATTATTTACACTCGGAACATACACCGGAAACTTGCAGCCAGTGATCCTTGATCTCAAAGCCGGTCTGCTGGCTGATGCGGGCGAACAGTCCATCCAGGTCATCGCCTTCGAACAGGACAGCCCGTCCGCAACGCTCACACAGTAGAAGATGCTGGTGTCCCTGCCCGGCTCGCAGGAATGCCTGGCAACCCTGTTCCTGGTGGACGCGCTGGATGAGACCCAGTTCATCTAGTTTTTCCAGCGTACGGTACACGGAAACCAGGCCCAGGTCCGGGTAGTGCGAACGAGCGGCATCATAGATATCCACCGGGGTGAGGGCATACGCACTATCCGTCATCGTCTCGACGACGGCGCGGCGCGCTGCCGTCAGGCGGCAGCCGCTCATTTGCAAAGCAGACAGCCAATCTTCCTTGTCCACAGACATGGTACACCTATTTGATATTGAATATCAATTTCAATTATATCCTTGCCGACTCTTCTGTCAAGAGAAAGTCTCTTTAAGCCGCTCCCACCAGGTTTGAACATCCCCTTCCAAGAAATGGGGGGCGTCGAGAGGAATAGTTCCCGCAACCGGCAAACGAGCACGGGCCGATTCCTGCAGCTCAGGGCGAACGACAACCAGACCGAGACGGTAGTTGGGCTGCCGTAGAACTGCCAGAGCCGAGGCCCAACCTGCGCCGCGCATGAGTTCGAGCGGACCTAATTCATCCACAATTAGTAGATCACAAGGCAGGCAAGTTTCGAGTACGTGGTTGCCCCAATCGAGGGTGGCGCGGTCGAAAAACCAGTCGCCCAACTGCAGGTCAAAAGGGGGATGGGGTGCGGCAGAAGCCAGGGGACGCTGTTCGCTGGTGCGCAGGTCCTCAACCAGAACGCCGGTTTTGAATCCTTCCTCGATAACGGCAGGAGAGAGCAGACCAGCCACGTCCCAACCAGCAGTGCAGGCGTGCCCGGCCAGAAGACGGCAGAAAGTGGTTTTACCCACGCCGCGTGGGCCAGTCACCATCCAGAGTCGGGACCCGGTCACGTCCATTGCACCTGCCGGTGTCCTTCCACATCCACCAGGCGGATGGGGAGGTGATAGATGCGGCTGAGAGCTTCGGCCGTGAAGACCTGCTCCAACGGGCCAAAATGTACCGGACCGCCCGGCTCCATCAGCAAAACATCATCGGCGACAGCCAGCACCACATCAGGCTCATGGTTGGTCATCAACAGGGTAACACCCCGGGAACGCAGGTTGCGCATCATCTCGATGATCCGGGATTTATTGTGCAGATCGAGGTGAGCAGTGGGTTCGTCGAGCAGGAGCAGGCGCGGACTCTGGACGATGGCACGTGCCAGCAGCATCAATTGATGTTCCCCGCCGCTGAGCTGCGGCACGGGATGCTCTGCCAGCGCGGCAAGCCCGACCTGCTCCAGAGCTTGCAAGGCAGCTTCATAATCAACGCCGGTGGGCAGCCCCAACGGAGGCAGGTGCGGGGCGCGGCCCATCAGTACGTATTCGAGCACAGTGTAATCGAACGGGGTATATTCACTCTGCGGGACGAGCGCCAGCCAGCGGCCACGCTCCTGACGGGAATGGCGGCGAAGCGGACGACCATCGAGGAAAATGTCGCCCGTCCAAGCGGACAGCCACCCAAGGGCCAAGTAGAGCAGGGTGGTCTTCCCGGCTCCATTGGGCCCCAAAATAGCAGTGACACGCCCGGGCCGCAGTTCAAAGCTCACCTTCTGCAAGATGGGACGGGTGCGCTGGTAACCAAAGGTGACATTCTGGAAAGAGAGGATCGGGGCGCTCATTGTTTGACCTTCGCCTTCTGGAACATCATCAGGGCCAGGAATATCAGCGCACCGAAGAGCGAGGTGAGGATGCCAAGCGGGATCTCCCCAGCCAGAAGGGTGCGCGCCAAGTCGTCGCACAGCATGGTAAATAGTCCGCCCAGCAGCATGGAGGCCGGCAGGCTGAAACGCGCGTCGGCATCGAACAGGCGGCGGGCGATATGAGGCATGATCAATCCAACCCAGCCGACCATACCGGAAACGGCGATCAGGGCCGCGGTGGGCAGGACGGCCGCCAGAATCAACAACCAGCGTTCCCACCCCGGCGCAGCGCCCAGCGAAAAAGCGGTCTCCTCGCTGAGCGACAGCAGGTTGAGCCGCCAGCGAAAAATGAGCATGACCAGCAGGCCAAGCAGCGTAACCGGCAAGACAGTGAGAAACCGTCCCCAGGTGATGCTTGCCAACCCGCCCAGCAACCAGAAGGTGATCTCAGGCAGTTGGCTCAGCGGGTCGGCCAGGTATTTGAGCAGACCCAGTCCGGCGGAAAAGAGTGCCGAGACGGCGATGCCTGCCAGTAACAAGCGCAGGACCCAACCACCATACCGCAGGCGGCGCGCCAGAAGATACGAAAATCCCAAGCCGGCCAGGGCAAAGAAAGCTGCGGAAGCCTGGGTCAGCAGGGCTGCGCCGCCTAGAAAGACAATGGCCAGCGCCGCGCCAAAAGCCGCGCCTTGCGAGACACCCAAAAAGCCTGGTTCCACCAGCGGATTATTGAACAGGAGTTGGAATACCATCCCGGCCGCGGAGAGGGTCATACCCAGCAGGAGCGCAGTCAACAAGCGGGGCAGGCGCAGGTTCAACACCAGCCGCGCGGCCAGTTCGTCGCTGGTGAGTTGGCGCCAGGAGATCAAGCCAGGGGCCGGGTAGCGCCCAAATAATAGGGAGAGTGCCGCAACAAGCAACACCCCGATCACCAGGACAAATAGAATCTGCTGGCGGCGGTGGCTTTTGAGCAAGGCGGGATGCAAGCCTTTGGCCGGGGGCATCAGGGCAAATCGCCTTTGAAGGTCGGGAGGATGTTTTGCTCGAAGAAGGCGGTATCCAATCCGTAGAGGGTCTGGTAGAAGGTCCGGGCTTCGGCGGTGATGTCAAGGCCGGGAAATAGCTCGGGGTGAAGGCGGCCGGCCAACCAGGTCAGACCCAGGATCCAGCGCGGGTCAGGCTGGTCCCAGCTGTAGAAATCGGCCGGGAAGGCATAGAGGTGTCC
>Ga0315268_10004363_pt1 | contig 15372 bp, 12 predicted proteins | sample C1_top_MG_FD_204535 | JGI IMG/M metagenome (GOLD analysis project Ga0315268, IMG submission 204535) | Sediment microbial communities from Yellowstone Lake, YNP, Wyoming, USA - C1_top | ecosystem: Environmental > Aquatic > Freshwater > Lake > Sediment | place: USA: Wyoming | collected 2017-08-01
TGACTTTCACCACAGAATCGTTGGCGAGGCAGACTGGGACTGTGATTGTCGCATTGGCCAGGACAGTATAGCCGTTCGGCGGTGTTCCGATGATGGAGACGTTGTTCACCGTGTTCTGGCAGCCTGTCGGCGTTGTCGTGACTGAGGCGTTGAGAAGGATTAGCTGTGATGCTCCGGATGCCAGGTTGTATATTGTCCAGTTGACGTTCTTCCCGACTACTGTGACAGGCGTCGTGTTGGTGGAGTTGTAGGTTAGCATATTGTCAAGGGTGTCATTCACGGTGATGTTCAATGTGACGTTGCCTGTGTTGGTCACGTTGATGAGATACTGGACTATGCCTCCCTGGGAAGCTATCTGGGCTGTGAGGTTGACTTTCACCACAGAATCGTTGGCGAGGCAGACTGGGACTGTGATTGTCGCATTGGCCAGGACAGTATAGCCGTTCGGCGGTGTTCCGATGATGGAGACGTTGTTCACCGTGTTCTGGCAGCCTGTTGGGATTGTTGTGACTGAGGCGTTGAGAAGGATTAGCTGTGATGCTCCGGATGCCAGGTTGTATATTGTCCAGTTGACGTTCTTTCCGTTGACTGTGACCGGGGTCGTGTTGGTGGAGTTGTAGGAGAGCATGCCATCCAGTGTGTCGTTCACGGTTATGTTCAATGTGACGTTCCCTGTGTTTGTCACGTTGATGAGATACTGCACTATGCCGCCCTGTGATGCTATCTGGGCGGTGAGGTTTACCTTCACCACGGAATCATTGGCATAATAGACTGTGACGTTCGCTCTTGATTCGGCAGTGACATTGTTTCCGTTCGGCGGCTTGCCGGTAGCGTTCATGTAATTGGTGAGGTTGACGATCCTGTTAGATGAGTCGACCACACCCGCATCAACTGTTGCATTGAGATAAATCACTGCTGATGCGCCTGAAGCCAGTGAAGTCGTCCAGTTCAATACCTGCCCGTTCTGGGTGTATGGGGCGGTCGCAGCGCTGAGCGTGAGTCCTGCAGGCAATGAATCGAAGATGGTTATCGGATTGAGCGTGACATTCCCGTTGTTGGTTATCGTCAGGTTGAATTGGACTATGCCGCCGGGAGATGGCTGAAGAGCAGTCTGGCTAAGCTTGAGCGCTGAGATGTTCGCATAGTAGACCGTCACTCCTGCGCAGCTCATTGATGTGACATTGTTTCCGTTAGGCGGAACTCCTGTTGCGTTCACGCAGTTTGTCAGCGTGGCTGTGGTGTTTGTTGCATTGACTACGCCGGGGTTGACGGTTGCATTCAGGTAGAAGATTGTTGAGGCGCCTGGAGCAAGTGATGTGTTCCAGGTCGGACCTGCTGATGAATTTGCTGGAGATGCTGAGAGGAATGTAAGACCTGAGGGCAACAGGTCTGCCAAGGTGATGTTAAGTGAAACATTGCCCGTGTTTGTCACGGTCATGTTGAACTGCGCTATGCCGCCCGGAGATGGCTGGAGAGCGGTCTGGTTGAGTTTCAGGACTGACACTGAGACGTTTGTGATGTTTGTCTGCAAAAATGCCACGCTATAAAATTCGTAATCTCTACTGTCTGTAGCTCCGGTTATTGCAGTATCGCCATAATTAGCATAACCTGTTCCGTTGAACAAAAATGAACCGGTATCTTTGTTATCAGCGACACGTATACCCAGAACATTGACAATATCGCTATCTGTGGGGTTTCTGAACAAACCGATCCATGCACCTTTGCTCGCATAAGACGAAATCGGAGTTGTAGCAGAAGTGCATTGCGGGGTACAAGAACGAGTGCTCAAGTTTGTCCCGCCGCCATCTGTATCCCATACAAGTATACCTGTTGAACCGGAAGGATTCCAGTCAAAATCCGCATCGCGCCTGTCTTTTGTATCCAAAGCCGCATCTAAATTCGGTGTGACGTTCCAGGAACTGCCATTCCAGTAAGCGGTATAAAGATCAGAATTGCTGTCTATCACGATTGTCTGAAGATCATCTGAAGCGGGATCCGCTTTCAGTTTCAGCCAAAGGACATCGTTAGTGTTAGAGGCGTTTATATCGAAAGTGCTGACTGAAGACCAAGCAGTACCATTCCAAAATGCATAATCGATATCACCTGTAGTTCCGTTAGCCCCCATCGCCATTGCTTTGCTTCCATCAGCAGCATATTTTACAGATAAAGCTTCATCATTAGCAGTCGCAGTTGCAGCATCAGAAAGCTCGATTAAATTTCCCCAAGAGCTTCCGCCCCAGACCCAGGCATTGACATCATCACGGGTCAGATCGTTAGCGACAAGGACAATCTCATCGCTGGTTGGGTTTCTGCTTAGCCCTACCCAACGATATTTCACATCAGTGCTTTCGGTGGTATCATCGATATATTGTTCAGTGATGCCGCTGAAATTAGTGCTTGAAGCGGGTAAAACCTTATATGCTAAGTCTCTGGATGTATTTGTGCTTTGAACCCCGTATACTAATATAGCATCTCCGCTGGTAGACTCGAAGTCTATATCGAATCTCCTCTCATCTTTGTGCTCGACATCTCCGATATTACCTGTAAACTGCCAGGAATTCGCATTGCTGCAGTTAGACATGCAGACATAGGCATCTAGCAGTGAATTATCGCCTTGAGTAACTAGAACGATTTTTCCGGAAACAGGAGAGACTTTGATAACTGGCCAGCGCACTTTAGACCCAGAATCATTGAGCTCGATCTCTGAACCCCAGCTGCCGCTGCCGGTGGAGTTCCAGATTTTTATCTTTGGATAGTCGGCGCCATTACCTGAATTGGATGAGTAAGCGATTATCGCATCAGAGGCAAACGACAGAGAGAGCAGGCCGAGGAAAAAAACTACTACCAATATCCTGAAATTACGGTTCAGCGATGGGACGGACATGAGATTACCCACCCAGGTTAGTTTTATAAATTAATTAGTAGGATTTCGTATTAAATAAATTACTATTAGTATGATTTTGTATTCTATTTTGAGGTTATAAGATGTGGTCAGGACTGGCTTATTCAAAGAATCGCATTTCCACGCAAAAAAAATGCGTGGAATTAATAAAAAATGAAAAAAGAAAGGGAATCACTTGATTTGTCTTGCCCACGAGATTGCAATTCCGGCGGCAGGAAGGTATACCAAGGGGCCGATGATTGAAACCGCTGTGAAGCTGAACGGGTAGGCCATGCTCGTGAAGTTGAGATAAGCTGATGGGATGGCATTCAGGATGAATGCGAATATGCCGAAATTAAGGCCTTTTGCCACCATGTCGCCTTTCAGCTTCCCCTCGACGAATGGATACGCATAAGCGAGCGCGAAACCGAACACGAACGGGTACAGGTAGTACAGCATCAGAAGAGGATCGCCCAGACTCCGCAACCCTGGAAGCGAAGCCACATTGAAACCGAGCAACACCCCCAAAAGCGCTCCGACGATATTCCACAGGATCAGAATCACCAATCCCGCGACCAAACCGGAAATAATGAATTTTTTCATGGTAGCGTAACTTTCTTAAGATTTAAAATTAATGGCTTTGGGGCGGATTTTTCTGGTTTCGGCAGACCGAGCGGCACGGACTGGAGCGCAGGGTTTGGTGGGGCACTCTGTTTTGCTGGAAGAGAGAAATTGCAGGGGAAGAGATTCGAACTCTCGAACGGACTAACCGACCAGGCCCTGAACCTGGCGCCTTTAACCGCTTGGCTACCCCTGCGTGAAAACAGCTGTTTCACAGTAGCAGGGGTACAGTGAACGAGCGAATGCGAGTTCACTCAAACCCCTGCAGTAAAACAAGCTTATGATATTATTGTCACTCGACTTTTAAAATATCGGGTCTCAATCGCTCTCCGCTTCCATCTTGCCGAACTCTATCGGCTGACGGGTGTAGACGTTCGAACCTGACGGCACGTTCTTGTTGACGACAACGCCAGAGCGTATCCAGCAGTTAGAGCCTATTAATTTGCCTGGCATGGTGCAGGAAAGGACGCCGAATTTGGTGTTGTCCCCGACGAAAACCCCGAGCTTTTTCCTCCCTGAGTTCGCCCATCCGCGCTCTGTCTGCACATTGATGTTCTCGCTGTCGAAACGGTAGTTGGCTATCTGCGTGCCGGAGCCGAAATTCACATCTTCGCCTATCACGCTGTCTCCGATATAGGTGAGGTGCTTCGCATTCACATGATCGAGAAGAATGCTGCTCTTCACTGTGCTCCCGGGCCCTATCGCGCAGTTTTTTCCAATGGAATTGAAGCCGCGAAGGTATGCGTTCGGACCGATGATGGTCCCTGCTCCGATGTAAGCGATGCCTTCGACATAGCTGTTGATTATCTTGGCGCCCGGCTCCATTATGACCTTTCCTGCGATAGTGGAGTTCTCAACTTGCTCGCTGCGCATATCCATCTTTTTCAGGAGTTCCTCGTTCGCTTCCAGAAGATCCCAAGGGTATCCGATGTCGCGCCAATACCCTTCTGTCACGACCGCTTTGGCTCCGACGAAAAGATCGACTATCTCGTATTCGCCCCGTGGGGATTTCGAAAGATCCCTGATATCCGAGAAAACAGTCGGCTCCATGCAATAGACTGACAAGTTGGCCAGATCGGATTTGGGGTGTTTGGGTTTCTCTTCGAAGATGCTCACTTTCCCGTTCGATAATTCCACCACACCATAAGCGTGCGGGTTCAAGACTTTCTTGACAGCGAGCGTGATTTGGCCCTCGTGCCCATCGATGACTGCCTTGATTACAGAAGATTCGGTCACAACGTCTCCGGCGAGCACCACGAACGTGTCCTGGATTATCTTCTCGCAGGTGCGGATCGCGGCGCCGGTTCCATTGTCAGGGCCTTGCTCGACAAACGAAATTTTCATACCGATGTCTTTCTTCACTTCTGCCCTTGAGAAATATTCTATCACCTTGTCTTTCAGATACCGGACAATGATCACGGCTTCAGTGACGCCGGCTTTCCTAGCTTCCAAGAGAAGATGGTGCAGTATAGGTTTCCCTGCAATCGGAAGAAGAACCTTCGGCCTTGTCTCGGTCAAGGGCTTCAGCCGTAGGCCTTCCCCCGCCGCCATCACTATCGCTTTCATGAATGGATTAGTCGCGGATAGGTAATAAAAACAGCACGCCAGTTCTCAGTATAAATCACTATTATTTATAAATTATAACATCCATAATATTATTATGCTTGCCACCAAATCACTCGCATTCAAGAAAGGAGAAGAGATCAGGAAACCTGAGATGACGAGGAAGCTCCTTTTCTGCGAATTGAACGCGGATAAGGATGGGAAGAAAGGCCCGAAAGACGGCTCTTAAGTGTTCCCGTTCTTGCTTTACATATTATATTATAAATAATCACATAGATATCTAGTTCTATGCGCGAACGGAGTTTGGTTGGAAAGAATTATCCTGATTCAATCAAATCCAAGGCGCAGATTATCGCTTTCTCAGCAGCATTGGCTATGATCCCGCTCGTTTCATGCATCCCGAGATACGGGCAGCAAGCGAAGGACGGTGCTGATTCGCACAATACCATGACAGAGCAGAAAGCGCATGAAAATGGCCTGAAGAAGGATTCTCGGCTAGAAAAAACTCTATTACTCATAGGGAAAACATGCAGATTGGTCGGCAAGGACCTGGAGTATATAGAATCCGACAAAAGCGAAAAGCGCGTGTTCGGAGTGCTCAAAGACACTGATACCGCCCGTGATATCGCATGCAAAATCAGAGGCCAGCTCATCCTGACCAAGGATAGCTTGATCGCGATCACCAAAGAGGATGTAAAGGATGGCGGAGGCGACGGATCGCTTTCGATGGAAAAAAGGACGCACCGGGTCGCGAGGAAGGACCTGAGACCGTATATCGGGGCCGATGGGGAACGATTCATCGCGTGGGCTCAATCAGAAGACAGCGTTTTCCTTCTGACCACGGACAAGGTCCTCAGGAAGATGAAGGCGTTCGAGAGAACGGATAGCATGGAGGAGTATGACATCAAAGAGGATATCAAAGGCGCCAAGATGACGTTCCATTCCGATGCCCTGCTTCTTGCATTGCCTTCAGGGAAGTTGAGGATGGCGCGGTTCTTGAATGGGAAAGCGGCATTCTTCGAGGCGCAAATGCCGGCCATTGGAAACGGCGCGGATTTTTTTGATTGCGGACTTGGCGTATGTTTCGGAAAAGAAGGTGGAAAAAGAATCGTCGTGTTTGCAGGGGCTGAAGGCGTCTCCTTCTCGCCCAGGATGCCTTAGACCTCGTGCGTCCTCATGTTCCTGAAACGGACCGTATTATTTCCATAATTCACCATCCGGTTCAGGAAAGAGGCGGTGACATCGCGCGTCCCTTCATCGGTCACTTCCTTCGCTGCGATGCCTTCGAATTTAGGCGAACCTGATTTCATCGCGTTCTTCAGAGCCACAGCGACGCTTAGGACATCCCCGGGATCCAACCTCTCCTTGTTCAGGAGCGGCTTGTCCATGGTCACTACGAATGTCCGGTCCCCGACCCGGAATGTGTAATCATATACGGTCTTGCGCTCTTCTTCCTCTTTAGGGGCCGGGGCCGTTCTCGCCACGACCGGTTCGCTTGCCCGTGTCTTCTTCGGCACCGCAGCCATCATCTCCCTTGGCGCTTCGCCTGCTTCTCTCAGCCTATCAATGGGGCCTCGTGAGCCCAGTATCGGGATTTTGCCTGGATCCATGCCTTTCTGCACATTGCCCCAGTTGTTGGCTACCGCATCAACATCCTCGGGTTTAATCTTGGCGTTCGTGATCGTGACATCCTGCCCGCTCCGCATCATTTTTGCCATGCGGATTATCTCCTGGGCATCCTCACGGCTATACGGATGGCCGGTGAATGCGCGGGGAGCTATCGACTGACCCTCTCCGACACGAGCTCCCATCCGGAGAGCCGCTCCAGGAGGGGCTTCGGTTCGCGTGATCTGCCTTTCCATAAGCGTATTGAGCATCTTCTCTTCCACGGTCAAAGGCTTCTGTTTTTCTACCGGCATCTTTTCACCATTTATTTATGGTCGCGCTTGTGCGACCATCCACTACTACGTACTATAACACGTATTGGTGAATAGGTATTAAAAAGCCTTTATATGCGCAGTTTCACAATATTCCGATAACATAGGTTTTTCCCACACCAAAGCGACCGAAACATGGATTGACAGGAATGGTTATAAATCATAACACATAAATCAATTTACATGCGTCAAGGCATGGGCCCGAACCAATTCTCCAGAACCGAACTAACCAATCCTGATTCTTTGAAAAGGAACGGGCGGAGATTGGCCGCATATGTCGGCTTTGCGATGCTTCCCTTGCTATCTTACTCCAATAGCGCTCAGGGAGTGGACAGAAGGGACCCGTATATTGATAGGTTCGCTCATCATGGCCCGATGATCGACCTGGCTCAAGGGCACGGGGATACCAAATGTTACGTCAGCGGGAAAGACGTCTATTTCAAGAGGAACGGCGGGACAAACGTGACCGAGGATATCCTGAAGGACGGGGAGCATCCGTTGGAAGATGGGGTCAAATGCTCAGCGCATGCCGTCTTTGTCATTTTGGATTCCAAGATAATTTTGGTCATCAGGAAGTTCGATGAGGAAAAAACTGAGAACACTGACGGAGTCCATTCTAGCGTCGGTGGCATCTTTGACAGATGGTCGATTCCGGGATTGTTCAACCGCGATTTTGGGACGACTAGAAAGGCATTCGCTACGGATATGAAGGTGAACGACGATGGAGCCAATTTCGTGACGGAAGACGGCGTGCTCGTATCGATACCCACCTCGGGGGATCTAAATATCGTTAAGACCCAATTGTTCTCCCGCCTCGAGCAGCCCATGATCGAGCTTTGGAAGGGGTTCGTTATGGTCGCTCCGAACCCTGGGCGCCTGATAATTGCGAAAAGGATGGGAGATACCGTGGATGTGCATTATTCGCGTGTCCCAAAGGATGCGCATTCGACCGGCTTCCACCTTGAAGGGGACAGGGAGATGTTCGGAGGCATGGAGCTGATAAAAACAGGAGAGACGCCCTTGGAAGTCAGAGCGATAAGAGTGCCGCATTTACTCAGTGGCTCAAGATGAAAAAAGGAATAGCAGATAGTCTGAACTGATTTTTGGAAAAATAGGGAAAAGAAAAAAATCAAAAGGGAAAATCTATTTTACGGCCACGAAAGTGAATTTGACGGTGGGCATGTCCAGAAGCTGGGCGAGCGTCTTGCCGCCAGCGCCGCTGGGCTGCGAATTCAGGATATCCAGGGGGAAGTACTTCTTTTCAAGGATAAGGCCCTGGTTGATGGCGTATATCCTGTCTTCCTCTTTTTTCGTCAATGACCCGGGCATCATGACATCCCCTTTTTCGCGTGCCTGCAGAACATCGATGAGCCTGCTGTAAGGTATCCTCAATGTCCCTAAATACTCCTTGTTCGGACCTTCTGACGCATATACGCGTATCTCATAGACCGGTTCCCTGGTTTCCCTAGGAGGCAGCTCTGATGGTTTCGTGCCGAATTTGAGCATGGCTTCGGCGGCCTCCGCATATTCCTTTTTTGTCTTGTGTGTTCCGCCGGGAGCCAAGCCGACATCGGATACTTTCCCTGCGGTCGTGGGTTCATAGTGCCGGGCCTCATATGCCTCGCGGACATAGAACTTGGGCTTCTCCTCTTCTTCGGGTTTCGGTTCCTTTCTGGCATGCGCTGTGAGTGCTAGACGCGGCTCGGGGACTTTCTCCTCACTTGGTTTTTTCTCAGCCATTCTCATCGAAGGCGGTTTCGGAACATGCGTTCGCGGTGGTTGGATTGTCTCTGGTTCAAACACTACTGCTCCGCCTTTCTTCTTGGAAGAGCTCAGGGCTTCGCTAGTCGCTTGACCCAATTGGGCAAGCTCGTCTGATAGGCGGCGTCGCTGCTCCTCGCTCATTCCCTGCTTTTTCTCGCCTGCTGGGGCCCTTGCCTCTCTTTGCGGCTGCGCCAAGGTTTCTGTTGGAATCGTCTGTTTGGTGGACGCGGAAACCGGACCGCTCATGGGTTGGGCTGAATCCCAAGCGTTCCGTACATCTGCATCCAGCTGCTTCTCATCCTCCATACGGCCCCGCATATTGCCCTGGAGCTGTTTCATGGATTTTAGTCCATTGAAGTCGAGCGTGCGGCCGAGCACTTCAATGTCACTGAAATTTATCCTCTGCGCCCTCGCCGTGTTCCATTGGTCAGGTCGTAACCCACCTCTTGTATATTCGAGAGCCATGGCAAGGAGCGTCTCGGCCTGCGGCTTTGAATAGCCAAGTGTCCGAATCTGCTCGGTCAGAAAAACTATCCCGCTCTTTGTCTCCACTTCTTTCATCGCTTGGTCAGCCATAATCATCTATCCCCATTATTTTTGCCCCTTTTCCTAAGACAGGTGGCTATTTATTGACGACGGCAACGTTTTTTAAATGACCGCGCTCAAAACCTAATATGCTTACTCGGGACAAAATAGAGGATATATTATCTGATTACAAGGGTTTCAGGATAGCGACAATATGCTCGCACTCTTCCCTCCAGATATTCAAGGGCGCGAGGGAGGAGGGGATTAAGACGATAGGGATTGTGCAACGGGACAAGCGCAAGCTCTATGAATCGTTCCCCTTGGGGTGCCCGGATGAATTCATCGAGGTAGACAGCTACCGTGATATCCCTGCAGATAAACTGGTCGAGAAGAATGCGATAATCATCCCGCACGGCTCTTTCGTGGAATATGTCGGGGAGGAATTCGATGATTTGGAGGTCCCGATATACGGGAATCGGGCCAGTATATCATTCGAGCGGAGCCGCGAGAAGATGCTGGACTGGATAAAACGGTCCGGCATCAAGACCCCGCGTCTGTACAAACCAGAAGAGATAGATTGCCCTGTCATGGTGAAGTTCCCAGGAGCGAAAGGCGGAAGAGGATACATCATCGTGCGCTCGGAGAAGGAATTCAGGGAAAGGGTGAAGGAGAAGCAGTATATCATACAAGAGTTCCTGATCGGGGTCCGGGCGTATCCGCATTTCTTCTTCAGCCCCATGGAAAAATTGGGCTACCGGACCAGGGAAGGCTGGATAGAGCTGCTCGGGGTGGATAGACGGGTGGAGAGCAGCGCAGATGAGATAGCGAGGGCGGTTTCCTTAGGGATGGCCCCAAAGATGACATTCACGGTGATCGGCAACGAGCCGCTGGTGCTGCGCGAATCGCTGCTTTCTGATTACATGGAGATCGGACGTAAGATAAGCGAGAAATCCTTCGATCTCTTCGGCGGGCTTTTCGGACCTTATTGCGTGGAGACGATAATAACCGAAGAGCTCGAGATATACGCTTTCGAAGTGAGCGCCCGGATTGTTGCAGGTACGAACGTGTTCCCTGAAGGCTCGCCGTATTCGGTCTACTACTATGACAAGCCGATGAGCGTGGGGAAAAGGATTGCGCGCGAGCTGAAGATGGCCGCCAAGAAGAAGAGGCTGGCCGAGATAGTGTTCTAGATTCAGGAAACGGAGGTCCGATTGATGGAAGGGGGAAAAGTGCCTAACCATATCGCCATCATCCCGGATGGAAAATAACGGTCCCGAACCGTTATCCATTAACCGGAGATGGGCAGATCGCGAAGGCATCAGCAGGGAAGAGGGCTACGCCACAGGCATACGGAAGATAGGCGACGTGCTGAAATGGTGCAAGGAATTCGATGTCCCGATGCTCACCATGTGGGGCTTCTCCACAGACAATTTCAAGCGCGACCAGCATGAGGTCCAGACCCTGTTCGGCCAGTTCAAGGAGAATTTGAAGAAGGCGATAGAAAGCGACGACCGGAACAAGAAGGAGATGAAGGTCAGGTTCTACGGCAGGATACATCTTTTCCCGGCTGAGATACAGAAGATGATAAAGGCGGCCGAGCAGAATGCCGGCGGGCCGGATGCGAAATACCAGCTGAACCTGCTATTATCGTATGGAGGGCGCGAGGAGATTGTCGATGCCGTGAATGAGATAATTTCTCAGGGCATCAAGAACGTGGATGAGAAGATGATAAGCGATCATCTTTATACGCGCCATATCCCGGACCCGGACCTGATAATCCGCACGTCAGGCGAGCAGAGGCTGTCCGGCCTGATGCCGTGGCAGAGCTGTTATTCCGAGTTCTATTTCTGCCCGAAGCTATGGCCTGATTTCTCGAAAGAGGATTTCGAGGATGCGTTGAAAACGTACGAACATAGGACGCGGAGATTCGGGAAATAGATAACGCATTTTAGAATGTTTTGTTGCTATGTTCCTACTGCACGCCACGGTAGCTCAGCTGGCAGAGCACTCCAGGCTCTTATTATTCGATAGGATAATACGGGTCGGTGAAGCTGAAGCTCGCGGGAGCATCCCGTTCAGATACGGAGGGGTCGCTTGTTCAAATCAGGCCCGTGGCAATTTTTTTAAAAAAATTGACAGCCGTGACCGCAGGTCACGCAATGGCAATCATTTTTCTTATCTGCAGGATTACCTCGTTCCTCCAAAAACGAAAACCATTTATATTCTCTCCAATTATAACAGAATAAGAAAACGGTCAGTCTCCAGAAGCTCAAAACGATCCGAAAGATATTTGCCTCGCCCGAGCTTTATGGATTTTCAAAAAATGGTGGAAACATGAGATTCAACGAGAGCACTTGTTCATTTATGATGATGCGCTCCCAAGCGCAGGCGCCTGCCAAACGGCCATCGGTTAGGGTCAAAATCAGCACGCCCCCGGGCGCGAATGGATTGAACGACTCCAAGCTGCTTCTTGAGCGGGAATATGTCAGATGCGCAAACCATGAGCCAATGAATGCTATAGTGAACCGGAGAACAGGCGAGCCGATGGATGAGGATATGATGAGAAAGACAGGATTCCTGTTCGGTTCCCACGGACATTGCGACCCGTGCGCGCAGAAGATGATCGACCAGATTGATTCCAGCCCCCCTCTAGATGCCCAGAATGAATTCGGCATGCTGAACCCGAATATGAAAAGGGAATGATGAGGCAGAATCGGATTTCGGAGCTATTTTATTTTCTTGATGATTTCGAGAAGCCTTGGATAGCTCGTGAAACATGAACCCTCGTTTATATGTCCTGCCCCATGCTCGACCAATAATTTCGTTCCGAGCATCTTCGCCAATCGCTCGCCTTCGCTCAATTCTATGTAAGGGTCGTCATCGGAATTGATGATTACGAACCCGCCCGATTTTTGTTTTATTTTTTTCCAATCGAACGGTTTGTCCACGAAACCCTTTATCTCAGGAATACCTAAATCTTTCGCGAACCCAGCCACTAAAATGATATTTTTCGTTCGCTCGCCCGTATCGAAATTTTCGAGCAATCTCAGAATGGTCGGGCAGCCCAGGCTATGGCCGATGAATACCCAATCGACTTTCTCATCGAAGCGTTCGACTGTTTCGCGGACTGTTGCTAGCCATTTATCCAGATTTGGAGTGCTGGTATCGGGAAAATCCGGCGAGAAGACCTCGTACCCCTGCGCTCTAAGCTGGTCCTGAAGCCAGCCGCTCCAGCAGCTCCGGCCGTCCCCGCCCCAGCAATGGAAAAGGAAGAATCTCATGGTGATTCCCTTATGTTCGCGCAAAAATTATTCACAGCAGTTTCAGCTTCCCGAAAACAACGTCCAGTTCGTTCTCCTTCCAGGGCCCTGCGCCGAAACAAGTCAAAGTCCCTGGCTCTATCTGGGTGTGCCCAGCGTCGCGGACGAGTTCGCATGGAATCCCGGCGCCTTTCGCTTTGTTGTAGTATTCGAGGAGCTCTTCTTCGCTTCCGACCTTCAAAACCACCTTCATCTGGCCTTCGGATCTCCAGGCCGATGCGATCTCGGGATTTTTTGATTTGACTTTCTCATAAGCCATTAAGGATGCGTGGCTGCCCTGGGCGGCTATCTTGCCTTTGCCCATCTGAAGATCAGAACGTATAACTATCATCTGCTTGTACACGAAGGGGAATTAGTAGGAAAGGAATAAAAGTCAGCTACCCAGTTTCCAGTATTTCTTGTTCTTGATGAAAAGCTTCTGCACTTCTATGATATCCAAATAGAAAGCGTTCTCATCGCGATGCAGCCGGCGCAGGATCCTATCGGCGCTGTTCGGCCCGACCCCGTAAGTCGAGAGGGCTATCAGCGCGCGCTTGCCGTATGTGGAGATGAGGCCGGCTGCGAATTCTGATTCGTTCCCTTTGGGTTTTCCTTCCCGGTCGGCTATCGTGTATCTCCTTTTCCCGCAGTTATGGCATGAAATGACTTCTGGCGCTCCGGCAAGATGCATAAATCTAGTAGCGCCGCAGTTTAGGCAGACTAGGTGGAGCGTTCGTACAAGCGAGTTCTCTTTGAATGCTTCTATCATGCGCTCGCGCGGCTCGAATGCCCCTCCAGTATCGCCTCCTGAGAAACGTTCGATCCCGATTTTTGCGAAATAGCTGGGTTTCCCTGTCTTCGGGTCCTTGGCATCCACGACCAGTTTTATCTTTCCCGTTCTTATTTTCCCGAGAAGCTCCTCTGTCTTCCCCACATCGAAGAACCTTGAGAATATCGAGCGGATGGTCTCCTCATAGACCACAGAATAGCGCATGGCTTCGATGAATCGGTTCGATATCGTTGCATCCTCTGAAAGCAGGCCGAACATCCTGCCGACATGGAGGAACCTGAGCTTCAGCATGGTAGAACCTATCAAAGCTTCCTGAAGGCTCGCGCGCACGTTCCGGATATCGTTGAAGCACCGCAGGACATGTTCCTGTGCAAGCGGATAGGGCAGCTTCACCATCACCCTGTAAGGATCCGAGACCGCCCTGACGCTTTCGCCGATCAACCGGGTTAGGTTGCGCGAAAGCAACCTCGCGATACTCTCGTTCACCTTGCTTCCGAAGCAAGCGTGGATGACGATGAGGTCCTGCACGATCTCGATAACAACGGTCTTGTCATCCGGCAATGGCGAGATGTCTTTCTTGAGCCGCCTCATTTTGCCTACGCCTTGAGCGACTTCGAAAGAGACAGGGATATCTTCGCCGGTCCAGGAAGGGACGACTATGTCCAGGGCTGAAGAAGGTTCGGCAAGGACTTCGGTCTCTGTGATATCAATAACCTTCCAGGGCATGCCTCTTGAGAAGAATGACACGCCGGATTCGAGGTTCACCACGAACTCCTCATCAAGGCTAGAGATTATCTTGTTGCTGATGACATCCTTCATGGCGAAACGCTTTGTTTTTGGGATTGTGCTCAAATAGGATACGAAATACGAGCGCGCTCTGGAGGTTGTGCGGATATGGATGTCCTTCCCGTCTTCATCATAGAAAATCAATCCTTCGGAATAGAGCTGGAGTGCCACCATGCGCAGTTTCTCGTAATCTATCGAATAAGCATATGAATGCGAGAGCATTGAATGCGCCTGGGCGAGCGTCATGCGGCCCATATCAAGGCAAAGACCAACAAGCTGGTGCGCAATCACATCCAATGCGCCCTGCTCAACTGCTTTATCCTCGATCCATCCGTTCGCTGCCAGTGTGGCTATGACTTCGCTCTCGAGCTGGTCGTCGAAATCATTGTAGAAGACGACTCCTTTAGGCGTCATGGTCAGGCTGTGGCCTGATCTGCCGACCCTCTGGATGAGCCTGAATGCCTGATGCGGAGAGCCGTATTGCATGACAAGGTTCACATCGCCGATATCTATCCCTAGTTCCAGCGAAGATGTGCAGAGTATGGACTTGAGCTCGCCGGATTTGAACCTCGTCTCTGTGCTGATGCGGATATCCTTCGAGAGCGAACCATGGTGGACCTCTATAGGCGCTCCGCTTTTCCTAAGGCTTGCTCCAAGCTCTTCTGCTGTGCTTCTAGTATTCACGAATAGGAGCGAGCGGTTCTCTTCGATGAGTTTCTTCATCTTCGCCTCGCTCGTCTTCTCGATTTCGATATCCATCTTCCTGTTCTTGCCTGCTTCGCAGACAGCGTATTCCCGGTCGCCGAAAAGGAGCTTGGCAGCTTCTGCCTCGTTCGCGACTGTCGCGCTGATCCCTATCCGCTGGAAGCTGGCGATCTGATTGAGGCGCTCGAGTCCGAGGGATAGCTGCGCCCCGCGCTTGTTGTCTAATATATCATGGATCTCGTCCACAATCACGAAACGGACTTTGGTGAGGTGCCTGCGCATCACCCTGCCGAGCATGAGTGCTTGGAGGGATTCCACAGTAGTGAGGAGTATCTTCGGGGGCGATTTCCTGTGTTTCGCGCGCTCATGCATGGTGGTGTCTCCTGTGCGCATGTCATGGCTGATCTCGAGGCGGTCGCACCACCATTCGAACCTCCCCTTTAGGTCACGGGAAAGTGCGCGCAGAGGAGTTATATAAAGCGCTTCGATGCCTTCTTCATC